>Ga0081538_10001689_pt1 | contig 22493 bp, 20 predicted proteins | sample TabmetS5T2R1_FD_71022 | JGI IMG/M metagenome (GOLD analysis project Ga0081538, IMG submission 71022) | Tabebuia heterophylla rhizosphere microbial communities from the University of Puerto Rico - S5T2R1 | ecosystem: Host-associated > Plants > Roots > Rhizosphere ...
GTGCCCCGCAGGGCCGCGCCGCCCCCGGAGCGCTTCCCGCGCCGACCCGGCATGGCGGTCAAGCGGCCGCTCGCATGAGCATGTCCGCCGGACCGCTCGCTAGCGTCGTGGGCCTCGAAATGGGCATCGTCTACGCCATCGCGAACCAGAAGGGCGGGGTCGGGAAGACCACCACGGCGGTCAACGTCGCCGCCTGCATCGCCGAGGCCGGCTACGAGACCCTGCTGGTCGACGTCGACCCCCAGGGCAACGCCACCACAGGCCTCGGGGTCGAGCGCAACGGCGCTCCCGGGCTCTACGAGGTGCTCGGCGGCGAGCTACCGGCGCTCGAAGCCGCGCGGCCGACCGCGATCGAGCACCTCTCGCTGCTGGCCTCGACGCCGGACCTCGCCGGCGCCACGATGGAGCTCCCGCGCCTGCCGGGCTCCGAGGGGAGGCTGCGCGAGGCGCTGGCCGGCGTCCGCGACCGGTACGCGTTCACGCTGCTGGACTGCCCGCCGTCGCTCGGGCCGCTGACCGTCAACGCGCTGGTGGCCGCCGATCGCGTGATCGTGCCCGTGCAGACCGAGTACTTCGCGCTCGAGGGCCTCGCCGGCCTGCTCGACACCCTCTCGCTCGTCCAGCGCGAGCTGAACCCGCGGCTGACGGTCGCCGGGATGCTCCTGACCATGCACGACGGCCGGACCAAGCTGGCGCAGGACGTCGAGCGCGAGGTCCGCGAGCACTTCCCGGCGCTGGTGTTCGACACGGTGATCCCGCGCAACATCCGCCTCGGCGAGGCGCCGAGCTTCGGCCGCCCCGTCATCCATCACGACCCGTACTGCGCCGGCTCGGAGGCCTACTTCGCGCTGGCCAAGGAGGTGGCATCGCGTGGCTGAGCGCGGCATGGGACGCGGGCTGTCGGCGCTGCTCGCCCCGCCCAGCGTCGAGAACGGCGCGGCGCGCGAGAGCGAGCTGCGCGAGATCCCGGTCGACCTCATCACCCCGAACCCGCGCCAGCCACGCCGGGAGTTCGACGAGGGCGCCCTGCTCGCCCTCTCCGACTCGCTGCAGGAGCGCGGCATCCTCCAGCCCGTCCTGCTGCGGCCGATCGCGGGCGGGACCTACGAGCTGATCGCCGGCGAGCGCCGCTGGCGCGCCGCCCAGCTCGCCGGATTCGAGACCGTGCCCGCGCTCGTCCGCCCGCACGACGACGCGGAGTCGCTGGAGCTGGCGCTCATCGAGAACATGGCCCGCGAGGACCTCAACCCGGTCGAGGAGGCGCGCGCGTGCGCGCTGCTCGTCGAGGAGCTGGGGCTCACGCGCGAGGACGTCGGCCGCCGCGTCGGCCGCTCCCGGGTCGCCGTCTCCAACCTCCTGCGCCTGCTCGACCTCCCCGACGAGGTGCTCGACCTGCTCGCCGCCGGCCACCTCACCGAAGGCCACGGCCGCGCCCTGCTGACGGCCTCCGACCACGAGGTCCGCCGGCGCCTCGCCCGCGAGGCGGTGCAGGAGGGCTGGACCGTCCGCCAGACCGAGGCCCGCGCCCGCGACAGCGGCCGCCGCACCGGCTCCCGGGCCACGAGCCGCGCCGCGGCGCCGCACCCCGACCAGGTCGAAGCGGCGAGGCGCCTCGGCGACGCGCTGAGCCGCGCGCTGGGAAGCGACGTCCAGGTCGCCCCCCGCGGCGACGGCTACCGGGTGGTCCTCGACCTCGACGACCCCGCCGCGGCGGAGATCCTCGCGGCCCGGATCGGCGCCCTCGAGCCGGTCTGACGGCGGCCGGGCGACGCCGGGCGACCGCGGCATCCGCCCCGTCGGCGCGCCCTGACGGGACCTCGGATCACCGCTATGATGAGCCGCCGCACGGGCGATTAGCTCAGTCGGTTAGAGCGCTTCTCTGATAAGGAAGAGGTCGGTGGTTCGAGTCCACCATCGCCCATCCCGGACCCCGCTCCCGGCGGGGTCTTCGTCGTTCTAGGCGGCGGACCAGCGGAGCGCACGCTCGCGGTCGGCCTCCTTGGCCGCGGCGGCGGCCTCGATCGAGCGTGCCGCGCCGTCGCCCCGCACGTCGAGCGCGGCGCGGGCGAGGCGGCCGGTCTTCGACGATCGGCTTGTGGACTCCAGCCACGCGCGGGCGGCGGGATCGGTCACGGCCGCGTCGGCGTCCTGGGCGAGGCGGCGGAGGAGGTCGACGAGACCGATGATCTGCGGCCGCTGGTCGCCGAGGGCGCCGAGCATCGCCTCGAGCGCGAGCTGCAGCTCGTGCGCGTGGAGCGCGCCGCACGTCGCGACCGGCTCGAGCGCGGCGGCGAGCCGGCTCGGCTTCGCCGCCTGCCAGCGGTCGACCACGGTCAGTGCGCGGCCCAGCGCGACCGGGTCCAGGCGCCGCGTCGCGATCGCGTCGATGACGACGTCGGTGGCGCGCAGCCGCAGCTCGCCCTCCGCCCCCAAGGCGGGCGCGAGGATGCCGAGCGCATTCGGGCCGAGCGTCTCGTCGGGATAGGCCATCGTCGCGAGCGCGGCGCCGACCCGGTCGGCCGGGAAGGCCTTCCTCCAGTCGGACTGCATCCACCACGCCGCGTGGCGTACGGCGTCGTAGAAGAGCTCGCGGCGCCCCGGCCAGACGAGCGCCAGCCAGCGCTGGACGGGCGTCCCCGCCGCAGCCGGCGCGTCCCAGACGGTCTCGCCCTCCGCGAGCTTCCGCGCGGGCGACACCGATGCCCCCGGTCGATACCCGCCGAAGCCCTGGTTCGGGTCCGCCGCCGGCACGATCTCGATCGCCGCCGGGTCGGCGAGGACACGCGCGGTGTCCCAGCTCGCCGGGAGCGCCACCGTGCCTGCCGGCCCCTCGCCCGTGAGCGCGCCGCGGGCGACGGCGCCGGCCTCACCCCCGATCGAAGCGACGCGCTCGAGCCCGAGCCGCGGCAGCCGCAGGAGCGCCTGCGCGAGGTCGTGGTCCTCGACCTCGCGCGCTCGCTCGAGCCGCTCGCAGAGCACCTCGGGGTCAAGGAAGCCGCCGCGGTGGGTCGGCGCCGACAGCAGCACGTCGGGCTGCGCTCGCGCGACGCGCCGCATGAGCGCGGTGAGGCGGCGGCCCAGCGCCTCGGTCGGCCCGTTCCAGCCCAGCGATCCCGGCCGCTCCGGGTCCGGCGCCAGCCAGCTGAGCACGAGCCGTTCCGCGTACGCGGCGACGTGGTTGCGGCGGCGGTCGGCCCGGCGGACCAGGGCGGTGCGCCGGCCCTTCGAGACCGGTGCGTCGCAGAGCCGTGAGATCCCGTCCACGAACCGCTCGTACTCGTCAGGATCGTCGAGGCCCTCGAGCAGCAGCGAGGCGAGCTCGAGCAGCTCCTCGACGTCCGCGACCGGCGTGATCGCGCTTGAGGGCACCAGGCGCGGGCCGACGACGGAGGGCCGGGGCACCGCCACGGCCACGGCCGCCGGCCCCTCAGCAGCCGGCCCTGACAACCGTTCGAGGCGCGCCCGGACGGCGGGATCGGCGACCGCGGCGAGGTCGGCCAGGCGTTCCCGCGGGAACGCCTCCGCGTGTCGCTCGACGGTCTCCACGACCGCCTCCTGCACCTCCGCGGCCGGGTGCCCGAGGCCCTCGGCGAGCACCTCCGCGCAGTCGTCGGCCAGCAGCGGCTCGCGGTCCATCACGCGGCCCACCAGGGTCACGGCACGCTTCGCGTGGGTCTTGGCGCGGATCGCGACGGCGCCGCCAAGCCGCTCGAGCAGCGTCCGCCCGTCGACCGGCACGCTCCGATCGAGCCGCAGCACGCTCGCGAGCGCGAAGCCGACCAGCGCGTCGCGGTCGCTCTCCAGCCAGCGCAGGTAGACCGCCTGCCGAGCCGCCAGCTCGTCTGCGCTCGGCTTCACCAGCCGGTCGTGGAACGCGATCCAGCGCTTCGTGGTGGCGGGATCGGGATCGCGGCCGATCGCCGCCAGCGTCTCGTCGATCAGGCGGTCGCGCGGGACCGCGCCCTTGGCGGCGAGCGCGACCAGCGCGCGCTCCCACGCGTCCCAGCCGTCGTAGCGCGGAAACCGAAACGGCCACCACACGACGCCCGCGAGCACGTCCGGGTCGTCGCGCAGCATGCTCACCGCGTCCTCGTACGGCGGAGGGTCCGCGCGAGCGTATCTGGCCATCCAATCGTGGGCCGGCGGGTCGCGGCGCAGGGCCGACCAGCTCTGCTCCAGGTCACGCAGCGCCACGACCAGCAGCACGCCGTAGCGGCCGTTCGCGGGCGTCTCGCACTGACCGTCGCGGACCAGGCTGCGGAGCGTGTGCCAGGTGGCGACCCTGTCCTGGTGGCCGCGCCGCACGGCCCACTCGGCCCACGCGTCGCGCCAGGGCCGCGGCCGCGACCGCACGAGCGCCTCCAAGCGGCCGGGGGGCGGCTCGAACGGGTCGTAGCCGCTCGACGGCAGCGGTGGTCCGAGCCCGAACCGCGCGGTCTGCGCGGCACGCGGGACTGGATTCATCCAGGTCCCCTCACTCAGCCGCTCGAGCAGCGCCTGCCCGCGGTCCGCCAACCGCTCGCGCTCGTCCTCGTCGAGCGCCAGGCAGAGGTCGGCGACCCGCTCCGCGTCGCCCGCCTCGACGGCGCGCTCGATCTCTTCCCAGACGTCCGCCACCCGTGTCTACGCTACGCGCTCAGTGACCACCGAGCTGAGGGTCAAGTACGGACGCGCCTCGACGGTCACTGCGGACTCGCTCCGCCTCGCGACCGAGCTCGACCGCGGCGCCGCCGTGTACTTCGACGGGTTCGCGACCCACCCGGTGCCGACCGCGCGGGCGCTCGCCGCCGTCGCCGAGGTCGCCGCCACCCGCTACTACGAGCCGTCCGCCATGATCGCGGCGCGGATCCGCGCCGCGGACCCCGTGGTGACGGCGGAGGACGACCGGCTTCGGTTCGAGTCGTTCTCGCTCTGCGCCGGCGTGCACGCCCGCCTCGACCTCGTCGAGGACGGCCTCGACGTCCGTGCCGCCGCTCCCGGCACGACCAACGTCGACTTCAACCCGCCCGTCCGCGCCGCCCTGTCGAAGCTCACCCGCCGCGACCCGCTCCGCCTCACCGTCGGGCCCGACGCGGTCACGGTGGAGACGCTCGACGACACGGTCGTCGAGCGGCGGGTGCCGCTGCCCGAACGCTGGGTGAAGGGCTTCGGTGAGGTGCAGGTCGCGCTCGCGGACGGCGCCCCGGTGCTCGAACTCGGCCAGGTCGCCGCCCGTCGCTTCCTCGACGCCCTGCCCGGCGGCGCCCTCGGCAAGACGACGGCGTGGGCCGTGCCGGCGGCCGGCGCGGTGCGGCTGGCGAGCGCCTGGCGCCCAGGCGCCGTCTGCGTCGCGGGCACGGGTCGGCTGCGCCTGCTGCAGCCGCTTGCGCGCTCCGCGACCGGCCTGCGCGCGTATGCGGACCCGGACGCCACGACGCCGTCCGCCGTCGCCTGGGTCGTCTCGATCCCCGGCGGGCGGATCAGCCTGACGCTGAGCCCGGAGCCGAGCCGCGGGTTCTCCGGCGAGGGTGGGCTGCTGCTCGACCTCGTCTCGGCCGCCGCCGAGGCCGACGCGCCCACGCTGCTCGACGCCATGGTCGGGCGCACCCGATTCACGCTGCAGGAGGCGGCCGCGGCGGCCGGCGTCGACGAGCGCCGCGCGGCGGCGGCGCTCACCCGGCTCGGCGCGCACGGCCACCTAGGCTTCGACGCTGCCGAGCAGGCGTACTTCCTCCGCCACCTCCCGTATCCGGACGAGCTGCTGCGCGCCGACCCGCCGCGGCTGCGCGACGCGCGCGAACTGGCCGCCGCCGGTGCCGTCCGGCCGCATCCCGACGGCGGATCGCTCGTCACGAGCGGCCGCAGCGAGTACCGCGCCGTCCTCGAGCCGGACGGATTCCGGTGCACGTGCCCGTGGTCAGCCAGGCACGGGACCTCGCGCGGCCCCTGCAAGCACGTGCTCGCCGTCGCGCTGTCCGGCGCCGCTGACGGCTCGGAGGCTGGTTTTTCGCCCGCTCAGGCGGACCCGCGCAGGGCCTCCGGGCAGGGGTGACCGGCCGCTAGACTTCGGCATCACGGCCCCTAGCGAGGAGCGCCTCAGCTTGCAGGAGATGGTCATCTACGGCGTGAGCTTCGACATGGTCGGCAAGCAGCCGATCGTGCTGCTCAAGGCTGTCGACACGAACAAGTTCCTGCCGATCTGGATCGGGCACCCCGAGGCGGCGGCGATCCTGATGAAGCTCCAGGGTGCGTCCACGCCGCGGCCGATGACCCACGACCTGCTGTTCGACATGCTCGGCGAGCTCGAGGTCGCGTGCACCCGCGTGTCGGTGACCGAGCTGCGGGAGAACACGTTCTACGCGTCGATCACGCTGACCGTGAACGGCCGCGAGGTCGACATCGACTCGCGGCCCTCCGACGCGCTCGCCCTCGCGGTCCGCTCCGGCGCGCCGATCTTCGCCGCCGAGGACGTCATCGCCGAGTCGGCGATCGAGTTCGAGCACGAGGTCGAGGACACCGAGGAGGTCGTGGACAAGTTCAAGGAGTTCCTCGACCAGGTCACGCCCGAGGACTTCAAGGGCGACCAGTAGGCGGAGCCGGTCTCCGACGGCATGGATGCCGGCGGTCCCCATCCGAGGGCCGGCCGGACGAAGGCCCGGCCCTTTCCTAGCCCGCGCGCCGCCGCAGCTCGACCACGTTGGCCGGCTCTTCGACGACCGGCGCCGGGGCGGCCGGCTCGGCGCCCGTGAGCGTCGAGTAGAGCGCGACCTGCTCGCGCACGATCTTGCCGATCCGCCGCACGCCCTCGCGAATGTCGTCGTCGCCGATCCCGGAGAAGTTCAGCCGCATCTCCGAGCCGCCGCGGCCGTCCATGTACGCCGCGCGGCCGGGTACGAACGCGACGCTCTCCCGCAGCGCCCGCGCCAGCAGGTCGGTGGTGTCGATGTAGTCCGGCATCCGCGCCCAGATGAAGAGGCCGCCGTCGGGCTCGGTCCACGTCGCCTCGCGCGGGAGGTGCTCGGCCAGCGCCTCGAGCATCACGTCGCGGCGGCGGCGGTACAGCTCCACCAGCGTCCCCAGGTACGCCCGCCAGTCGCGCTCGGCGAAGTAGGTGGCCACGAACTGCTGCGAGATCGTCGCCGAGCAGAGGTCGACGCCGCCCTTGCCGAGGTTGAGCTTGTCGAGCACCGGCGGCGGTGCGCTCGTCCAGCCCAGGCGCAGGCCGGGGGACAGGATCTTCGAGAACGTCCCGAGGTAGATGACGAAGTTGCCGCGGTCGAGCGAGAACAGCGTCGGCAGCGGCTCGCCGGCGTAGCGGAGCAGCCCGTACGGGTTGTCCTCGAGCACGAGCAGCTCGCGCTCGTGGGCGATCTGCACCAGCTCGCGCCGGCGCTCCAGCGAGAGCGTGACCCCGGCCGGGTTCTGGAACGACGGCACGGTGTAGATGAACTTCGGCACGCGCCCTTCGCGGTCGAGCCGGTCGAGCTCGTCGCGCAACACGTCGATCCGCATGCCGTGGTCGTCCATCTCGATCTGGACGACGTCGGCCTGGTAGGAGACGAAGACCGGCACCGCGCCGGGGTAGGTCGGCGCCTCCGCGACCACCACGTCGCCGGGATCGAGCAGCGTCTTGCACACGAGGTCGATCACCTGCTGGCCGCCCGTGGTGATGAGCAGGTCCTCGGGCTCGACCACCATGCCCTCGGCGGCCATCACCTCGACGATGCAGTGCTTGACCTCGTCGAGCCCTTCGGTGGGCCCGTACTGCAGGGCCTTCGCCGAGGCGTCGACGGCGACGCGCGACATCAGCGCCGCGAAGTCCTCGGCCGGGAAGGTGGAGGTGTCGGGGAGCCCGCCGGCGAGCGAGATGATGTCCGGCCGGGCGGTCACGGCCATGAGGTCGCGCATGGCGGAGGACTTCATCGCCTGCGCGCGCTGCGCGAACAGCCCCGCGTAGCGCTCGAGGTCCCGCGCCCCAGAGCGCCTGGCTGTCTCGTCTCGGCCCATCCCGCCCGCTATCGTCGCACGCCGCAACCGTGGAATTCGTCTTCGACCTCCTCCAAGGTGTTGGGATCGCGGCGGCGATCGGGATCCGCCCGTTCCTCCCCGTCCTGCTCGCCGGGGCGCTGGCGTCGGCCAACCTCGGGCTCGACTTCGACGGCACCGACTTCGTGTTCATGGAGGAGTGGCCGTTCCTGCTCGCCGTCGTCGTGCTGGTGGCGATCAGCGACATCGCCGTGCGCCGGGGCGCCAACCTCGAGACCGGCCCGACCGTGTGGCTGCTGCTCACGCTCGCGGTCGTCCTCGGCGCGCTCGTCGCCGCCGGCTCGCTCGCCGACCACGACTACACCGTGATCCCGGGGATCGTGGGCGGCGCGCTGGCCGCGACGCTCGGCTTCTACGCCGCACGGTCGCTCTTCCTGCGCGTGCGGAGACGGCTCGATCCCGAGGCCCAGGCCGTGCTCCCGCTCTACGGCGAGGGCGCGGCGCTCGGCGCGGCCGGCGCCTCGATCCTCTTCCCGCCGCTCGCGATCCTCGTGCTCGCCGGCCTGGCGTGGCTGCTCCTGGGCGGCCGCCGGCGGGCCGGCGAGAAGTACGCGGGCCTACGCATCCTTAGATGACCGATCCCGCGACCACCGCACCCGCCTGGGCGCGTCCCGCGGCGCAGGATCGGCACCCGCTGGATCGGCCCGTGGCTCCGCCACTGTGCCGATCGCGCGGGCACCGCCGTGCATCCACGGTACGCGGCCATGCAGGCACGGTGGCCACGAGATCGATCATCTCCCGTTGAGCAAGAAGCTCGTCCTCGTCGTCATCGACGCGATGAAGCCCGCCATGCTCGAGCGGGCGGTGGCGGGCGGGCGGGTGCCGACGCTGAAGCTGCTGCTCGAGCGCGGCCAGCACGTGGACGACTGCGTCGCCGCGTTCCCGTCGGTCACCCCGGTGTGCGCGGCCTCGATCGCCACCGGCACGGGCCCGCAGGAGCACGAGATCCCGGGCATGAACTGGTACCACCGCGGCGAGGGGCGCTACGTCGAGTACGGGACCAGCTTCCGCGCCTCGCAGTCGTTCGGGCTCCGCCAGTCGCTCACCGACACGATCTACAACATGAACCTCGAGCACCTCTCCAAGGACGTGCTCACGGTGTTCGAGCGGCTCGACGACGCCGGCGTCCGCACCGCCGGCACGACGTACCTCATGTACCGCGGCCGCCACCGCCACGAGGTCTCGGGCGACACCGCGCTGACCCGGATCGCGGGCACGATCTTCCGCCATGCCGTGTACGGCCCGCAGGAGCTCTTCTACGCCGACATGTTCGCCTCGCGGCGCACGCCCTGCCGCTCCCAGCTCGGCCTGCCCGGCATCCGCGACCAGCACTCGGGCTGCGTCGGCGAGTTCCTCGTCGAGCACGACCTGTTCGACTTCCTGCTCCTCTCGCTGCCGGACAACGACACCTACTCGCACAAGAACGGGCCGTTCGCCCAGGTCGACTCGCTGGCCGCCGCCGACAAGCAGATCGAGCGCCTGGTCACGGCCGCCGGCGGCGCGGACGCCTTCCTCGACGACCACGCCGTGATCGTCTGCTCGGACCACTCGCAGTCGCGCGTGGAGAAGGAGATCGACCTGTTCAAGGCGTTCGACGGGTTCGGCGTGCTCCCCGCCGCCCGCGTCCGCGACGAGGGCGCCCAGGTCGCGGTCTGCCCCAACTCGCGCGCGGCGCAGGTCTACGTGCTCGACCGCGACAAGCGCCGCAACCTCGTCCCGCGGATCGAGCGCACGCTGCTCGCCCTCGACGGCGTCGACCTCGTCCTGCGCATGACCGACCACCCGGACGGCGAGGCGGCGATCCGCGGCGAGCGCGGCGAGCTGCGGTTCGCGCCCGGCGGCGACCTCGTCGACGCCCGCGGCGAGCGCTGGAGCGTGGAGGGCGACCTCGACCTCATCGCCCTCCAGGTCCGCGACGGCCGCGTCGGCTCGGCCGCCTACCCGGACGCGCTCGCCCGCGCCTGGTCGGCCCTCCGCACGCGGACCGCCGGCGAGGTGCTCGCCTCCGCCAAGCCCGGCTACGAGTTCCTCGACTGGGGCGGGGCGCACCACGTCGGCGGCGGCTCGCACGGGTCGCTGCACGCCAACGACTCGCTCGGGTCGCTGCTCTGGTGCGGGACGGGGCCGGACTCGGCCGACGCGCGCGAGCAGTGGTCGCTGCGCGACATCGTCCCGATGATCACGGAGCACTTCCAGGTCTGAGGATCTGCTCGATGGCGTCCGCCCGGCGCCCGTGCGCCCGGATGACGACGGCGTTGAGCCAGGGGTCCTCGTCGGCGGCGTCGTAGCGCTGCGGCATGTGGCTGCGCATGACCGCGATCGACTGCTCGCGCCGGACGCCGATGACCCCGCCGCGCGCCCCCGTCATCCCGACGTCGGTGATGTACGCGGTGCCGCCGGGAAGCACGCGGGCGTCGGCGGTCGGCACGTGCGTGTGGGTGCCGACCACGGCGGTCACGCGGCCGTCGAGGTGCCAGCCGAGCGCGACCTTCTCGCTCGTCGCCTCGGCGTGCATGTCGACGAGCACGAGATCGGCTTCGGCGACCTCGCGCAGCGCCTCGTCGATCGTCACGAGCGCGGGCGAGCCGGCCTGCATGAAGAGGTTGCCGCTGAGGTTGACGACACCGAGTGAGGCGCCGTCGCGCTCGACCACGGTGGTGCCGCGACCGGGCTGCGTGGGCAGGAAGTTGGCCGGGCGCAGGATGTTCGGCTGCGTGTCGAGGTACGGCCAGACCTCGCGGTGGCGGTAGGTGTGGTTGCCGAGCGTGATGACGTCGACGCCGGCGCGGAAGAGCTCGTCGGCCTCCTTCGGCGTGATGCCGATCCCGCCCGCCGCGTTCTCGCCGTTGGCGACCACGAAGTCGAGCCCGAGCTCGTCCCGGAGGCCGGGCAGGAGGTCGCGGACGACCCGGCGGCCGGGGCGCGCGACCACGTCGCCGATGAACAGGATGGTCGTCAACCGACGCCATACTTGCAGCATGGATCAGCGGGTCCCAGTCCCTCGGTGGGTGCAGCTGGTCATGCTGCCGCTGGCGGTCCTGGGCCTGTGGGTGGTCCTGAGCGCGGCCGGGCGCGTCCTGCTGCTGTTCATCATCGGCGCGATCGTCGCCATGCTGCTCAACCCGTTCGTGGGGTTGCTGCGGCGCGCGCACGTCCCGCGCGGGCTCGCGGTGCTGATCGTGATGCTGTGCGTCGTCCTCACCGTGACGGCGATCGGGTTCCTGCTCGCCAACCCGGTCGCCGACCAGGTCGAGGCGTTCCGCGACAACGTGCCGGAGATCGTCGACGACGCCAACGCCTCGTTGGCCGACGTCCAGGAGTGGCTCGACGACAACGGCATCAACGTCCAGATCGCCGACGAGGGGCAGACCGCGCTCGGCACGCTCGGCCAGAACCTCACCGAGGGATCCGGCGAGCTCGTCTCCTTCACCCAGGACGCGCTGCGGACGCTGGTCGAGGCCTCGCTGGCGCTGATCCTGATCATCGTGATCAGCGTCTACATGCTGCTCTACGGGGAGCGGATCGGGGCGGCGGTGCGCTCGGTGCTGCCACGCGGCCAGGGCCTGCCGGAGGACGACTACCCGGCGCGGGTGCAGAGCGCCGTCTTCGGCTACGTCCGCGGCCAGTTCCTGTTCTCGCTGATCATGGGCACCAGCGCCGGCCTCCTGCTGTGGGTCCTCGGCTCGCTCGGCATCTTCCCCGACGGCAAGACGTACGCGCTCTTCTTCGGCGCCTGGTACGGCTTCGCGGAGCTGATCCCGTACGTGGGCCCGGCGATCGGCGCCGGCCCGCCGGTGCTGATCGCGCTGTTCAGCGGCGAGCCGCTCGACGCCCTGTGGCTGACGATCGCCTTCACCGCGCTGCAGCAGATCGAGGGCCACATCGTGGCGCCGACCGTCTTCTCCCAGGCGCTGCGGATCAACCCGCTGCTCGTCATCTTCGCGCTGCTGCTCGGCGGCCAGGTCTACGGGTTCATCGGCGCGTTCATCGCGCTGCCGATCGCCGCCATCGTGCGCGAGACCGTCGTCTACGCCCGCCGGCACTTCGCGTTCGAGCGCTGGGACCTGCCGAACGCCGCCGAGCCGGTGCCGGACGCGCTGCCGCAGGAGCGGCGCTGCCCGGAGTGCGGAGCGCCGTGCCCGGAGGGCGCCACCGCCTGCCCGGCGTGCGGCACCGAGCTGGGCGGTCCCGACGCCGAGGCCGCCGCCGCCTCCAGCGCGCCTCGCTAGTGCGCGCCGACGCCGTCTCCAAGCGCTACGGCACGCGCGACGCGCTGCGCGCGGTCTCGTTCGAGGTCGCGGCCGGCGAGCGCGTCGCGGTCATCGGGCCCAACGGCGCCGGCAAGACGACGCTGCTGCAGATCCTCGCCGGCGCGCTGCCGCCGACCTCGGGGTCGGTCTCGCTGCGGCCCGAGGAGGTCGGCTGGGTGCCGCAGCAGCCGGCGCTCTACTCGAAGCTCTCGGTGGCCGAGAACCTGCGGCTGTTCGCGCGGCTCGAGAAGGTGCGCGATGTGGACGCCGTGGTCGACCGGATGCTCGACCAGACGGCGCTCGGCGACCGCGCAGGCGACGAGGTCGGCAAGCTCTCGGGCGGCAACCGCCAACGGGTCAACATCGCCATCGGCCTGCTCGGCGAGCCGGCCGTGCTGCTGCTCGACGAGCCGTCGGCCTCGCTCGACCCGCGCCAGCGCGAGCGGCTGTGGGAGTTCATCGCCGCCCTCGGCACGACCGTCGTCTTCTCGACCCACGACGTCGGCGAGGCCGAGCGCTTCGCCGACCGCGTGCTCGTGCTGGCCGACGGCGAGCTGCTGTTCACCGGCGCGCCCGAGGAGCTCGTGCGCGGCGACTCCGACTTCGAAGCCGCCTTCGTCCGCTTCCTCCACGCCCGCGGTCACTGAATGCGTTGGCTGCTGCTCAAGGACCTCCAGATCCTGCGCCGCTCGCCGCTGCTCGTGGCGCTGCTCGTGATCTACCCGATCGTCATCGCCGTGCTGTTCGGCTTCGCGCTCTCCGGCGGCCCCGACAAGCCGCGCGTGGCGTTCGCCAACCTCGTGCCGCCGGGGGAGAGCGAGTTCGACGTCGGCGGCCGGACGCTCGACGCCGCCGACTACGCCGACCGGCTGTTCGAGTCGATCGACCCGATCCGCGTCGACTCGCGCGAGGAGGCGATCGAGAAGGTCCGGTCGGGCGAGGCGCTCGGCGCGCTCGTCCTGCCGGCCGACGCCACCGAGCGGCTGCGCTCCACGCTCGGTCTCGGCGGCGGCGGCCCGCCCACGGTCGAGGTCTACTACAACGCCGAGGACCCGGTGAAGCGCCGCTTCGTCGAGGCGACGATCGAGGCGCGGCTGGCCGAGGCCAACACCGCGCTCTCCGAGGTCGTCCTGCGCGAGGCGGCCGGCTACATCGACGTGATCGTGCGCGGCGGCGAGATCCCGCTCCCGCTCGTCGGCGCCGTCCAGATCCTCGGCCTCCAGCGCTCGCAGGAGATCATCGACAGCATCACCGAGACGCTGCCGCGCGACTCGCCGGACCGCGCGGCGCTCGAGCAGGTCTCGCGCTTCGCCGAGCTGGCCGGCGAGAACCTCGACATCTCGCAGCCGATCCTCGCGTCGATCGGCTCGCCGGTGCGGGTCAAGCAGACGGTCGTGAACGGCTCGCGGACGCCGCTCGACGCCTTCGCGGTGGCCGTCGCCGTGACCGTCTCGCTGATGTTCGTCACCCTGCTGCTGGCCGCCGGCCTGCTGGCGCTCGAGCGCGAGGAGCAGGCGTTCGGCCGGCTCGTGCGCGGGCTGGTGTCGAGGTCCGCGCTGCTGACCGAGAAGGTCGTGCTGAGCGCGCTCTGCGCCGTTGCCGTGACGCTGCTGATGCTGGTCGGCCTCGCCGCCTTCGTGGGGCTCGACTGGAGCCGCGTGCCGGCCTGGCTGGCGGCGCTGGCCGGCGGGGCGCTCGGCTTCGCGGCGATGGGGGTGGCGATCGGCGGGCTGGCGAGAGAGGTGCGCGTGGCGTCGCTGCTCGCCCTGCTGCTCTCGCTGCCGATCGTCTTCCTCGCCCTCGTGCCGTCGGGCAGCATCGACCCGCTGCTCTACGACGTCATCAACGTGGTCAGCGGGGCATTCCCGTTCAAGCCCTCCCTGCGCGCGCTCGACGCGGCGATCAACGGCGGCGAGCTGCTGCTCCCGATCGTCCACCTGCTGGCCCTGACGGCGGCATTTGGCGCGATCGCCCGCGCAGCCCTTCGCCGCTTCTGACCTAGACTCGGGGCGTGAGCTTTCCCGCGACCCGACTCCGGCGCCTCCGCCGCACCGGCCTCCTGCGCGGCCTCGTGCGCGAGACCGAGCTGTCGGTCGACCACCTCATCTACCCGATGTTCGTCGTGGCCGGCGGGGAGCGGCGGACGCCGATCGCGGCGCTGCCCGGCGTCGACCACCTGTCGATCGACGGCGCCGTCGAGGAGGCGGGCGCGGCCGCCGCGCTCGGCATCCCCGGCGTGCTGCTCTTCGGCCTCCCGGCCGACAAGGACGAACAGGGCTCCGGCGCCTGGGACGACGAGGGCGTGATCCAGCTCGCCACGCGCGCGATCAAGGCCGCCCACCCCGAGCTGCTGGTCATCACCGACCTCTGCCTGTGCGAGTACACGAGCCACGGCCACTGCGGCGTGCTGCGGGCGGACGGCGTGGTCGACAACGACGCAACGCTCGAGCTGCTCGCCCGCACCGCCGTCGCCCAGGCCGAGGCGGGCGCCGACGCCGTCGCGCCGAGCGACATGATGGACGGCCGCGTCGGCCACCTGCGCGCCGCGCTCGACGAGCACGGCCTGAGCGAGACGCCGATCGTCGCCTACAGCGCCAAGTTCGCCTCCGCCTTCTACGGCCCGTTCCGCGAGGCGGCCGACTCGGCGCCGCAGACCGGCGACCGCCGCGGCTACCAGATGGACCCCGCCAACGCGCGCGAGGCGCTGCGCGAGGTCGCGCTCGACGCCGCCGAGGGCGCCGACGTCGTCATGGTCAAGCCCGCGCTCCCGTACCTGGACGTGATCCGGCGCGTGCGCGAGGCGACCGACCTGCCGGTCGCCGCCTACAACGTCAGCGGCGAGTACGCGATGGTCAAGGCCGCCGCCGCCCAGGGGCTGCTCGACGAGCGCGCCGCCGTGCTCGAGGCGCTGACCGGCATCCGCCGCGCGGGCGCCGACATCATCTTCACCTACCACGCCAAGGACGTCGCCCGATGGCTTCGCTGAAGATCCGCTCCCGCCGCGACGGAGCGGCGATCCCGCTCGACGAGTCCGACAAGAAGCTGCTCAACCTCATGCAGGGGAGCTTCGCGCTCTGCCGCCGGCCGTTCGAGCACGTCGCCGGCCTCGCAGGGCTGAGCGAGCAGGACGTGCTCCGGCGCGTCGAGCGCCTGCTCGACAAGCGGATCATCCGCGAGATCACGCCGATCTTCGACACGCGGGCGCTCGGCTACCAGTCGATGCTCGTGGCGGCCAAGGTCGACCCCGAGCACCCGCACCGGGCGGCCAAGGTCATCAACTCGCACCCGGGCGTCACCCACAACTACCTGCGCAACCACGATTTCAACCTCTGGTTCACCATCGCCGTCGAGCCGGGGTCCAGACTGGGGATGGAGGGGACGCTGGACGTGCTGGCCGCCGAGACCGGCGCGCAGTCGATCCGCCAGCTGCCGACGCTGAAGCTGTTCAAGATCCGCATGGACCTCGAGATGGAGCAGGGCACCGACGCGCTCGCCGCCGCCGGCGAGGCCGTGCCCCCGCGCGAGCTCGACCCGATCGAGCTCTCCCCCGAGGACGTGGACACGATCCGCGCCACCCAGGGCCCGATGCCGGTGATCACCGAGCCGTACGCCCCCGCCGCCGAGCGGCTCGGCGTCGACCAGGAGGAGGTCCTGCGCCGGCTCGAGTCGCTGCGCGAGCGCGCGGGCCTGCGCCGCGTCGCCGCCATCCTCTACCACCGCCGGGCCGGCTTCTCGGCCAACGGCATGGGCGTCTGGAAGGTGCCCGAGGACGAGGTGCTGGAGACCGGCATCCGCATGGCCGCCTTCCGCGGGATCTCGCACTGCTACCAGCGGCCGACCTACGCCGACTGGCCGTACTCCGTCTTCACCATGGCGCACGGCCGCTCGAAGGAGGAGTGCGACGCGATCCTCGACTCGATCGCCGAGACCACCGGCATCAGCGAGCGCGCCACGCTCTACTCCTCGACCGAGTTCAAGAAGGTCCGGATGCTCTACTTCACCGACGACTTCCGTCGCTGGGAGGAGGAGCGGGCCTGACCACCTCGCTGTCGGACGTCCGCTCCGCCGAGCTCTACCGGCGCGCGCTGCACGTCCTGCCCGGCGGGGTCAACTCGCCGGTGCGGGCCATGCGCTCGATCGGCCGCGAGCCGCTCTTCATCGAGCGCGCGGAGGGCGCCGAGATCACCGACGTCGACGGCAACACCTACGTCGACTACGTCTGCTCGTGGGGGCCGTTGATCCTCGGGCACGCGCATCCGGCCGTGATCGACGCGGTCACCGAGGCGGCCGCGCGCGGGACCACGTTCGGCGCGCCGACGGCGGCCGAGGTCGAGCTCGCCGAGCTTGTGTGCGCCCGCATGCCGGCCGTCGACATGCTCCGCATGACGTCCTCCGGCACCGAGGCGACGATGAGCGCCGTGCGGCTCGCGCGGGCGGCGACCGGGCGCGACAAGGTGCTCAAGTTCGCCGGGGCCTACCACGGGCACGTCGACGGCCTGCTCGCCCAGGCGGGCTCCGGGCTGGCCACCCAGGGCATCCCGGCTTCCCCGGGCGTGACGGAGGCGGCCGCGGCGGCGACCGTGGTCGTGCCGTGGAACGACGAGGCCGCGGTGCGGGCGGCGTTCGCCGAGCACGACTTCGCGGCCGTGATCTGCGAGCCGTACGCCGCCAACATGGGGCTCGTCCCGCCGCGCTGCGGGTTCCTCGAGCTGCTGCGCGAGCTGTGCCGCGACGCGCTGCTCATCTTCGACGAGGTCATCACCGGCTTCCGGATCGCCCCCGGCGGCGCCCAGGAGCTCACCGGCGTCTCGCCCGACCTGACGATCATGGGCAAGGTGCTGGGCGGCGGCCTTCCGGCCGCCGCCTACGGCGGCGCGACCGCCTTGCTGAGCCAGATCGCGCCGGCCGGCGACGTCTACCAGGCCGGCACGCTGAGCGGGAACCCGCTGGCCGTCGCCGCCGGCCACGCCGCGCTCGAGCTGCTCGACGAGGAGGCCTACCTGGCGCTGTCGGGGATCACCGCGGCGCTGGCCGACGGGCTCCGCGAGGCGGCCGGGGACCGCCCGGTCTCCGTGGTCCACACAACGGGCCTGCTCACGGTGTTCTTCTCCGAGGAGCCGCCGCGCGACTACGAGGAGGCCGCGGCGTGCGACGCCGAGGCGTACGGCGCCTGGTGCCGCGCGCTGCTGGCGCGCGGCGTCTACCCGCCGCCGTCGCAGTTCGAGGCCTGGTTCCCCTCGCTCGCCCACACGGCCGAGCACGTGACGCGCACGGTCGAGGCCGCGGCGGCGGCGTTCGCCGAGGTCTCGTGATCCTGGAGCGGCTCGCCGCCGAGGTGCGCGAGCAGGGCGGGCTGCTGGCCGACACGGTGGCCGGCGCGGACGGCGCCGGGCCGTACGGCGCGGCCGTGGCCGGCGGCCGGCGGGCGGCCGGGCGCGAGGGCGACTACGCGCTGCTCGTCGAGGCGATCCACGAGGGTTACCTGCTGCACTACGCGTCCGGGCGTGTGGTCCGGCCCGAGGACCCGGACCTCTCGCTGCTGGCCGGCGACCGCCTCTACGCCCTCGGACTGGCCCGGCTGGCCGAGCTGGGCGACCTCGAGGCCGTCGCCGAGCTGGCCGACGTGATCTCGCTCGCCGCCCAGGCCCACGCCGAGGGAGACGCCGAACGGGCGGCCGCCGTATGGGAGGCTGGCGTACAGGCGGTCGGCGAGGGTCCGCCGCCGGACCACGAGGCCGCGAAGGCCGCCTGGCGGAACGCCCGCTGAGCCCGCGTCGATAATCTTGGGCGCGGTGCCCCAGCCTCGCCGCACGCCGAAGTCCAAGTACACGAGCGACCGGCTCATGCCGGGCTCGTTCGAGGGCGAGACCGTCACGCGGCGCCGTGCGATGGGACTGGCCGTCCAGGTCGGCGGCGGCATCGCGGTGGCGACCTTCACGCTCCCGGCGCTCGGCTTCGCCATCGGCTCGGCGCTGTTCGAGCGCCCGCCGGTCACCTGGGAGGCGATCGGCCCGCCGGACGAGTTCCCGGACGACACCTACGTCCCGAAGGTGATCACCAACGTCCAGGGCATCGGCGAGGTCGGCAAGACCACGGTCTACGTCCGCGCCTACAACCAGGACATCGACGGGGCGAAGGACTCGAGCATCCCGGGCGGCGGCGACTTCATCGCGCTCTCCACCCGCTGCATGCACCTCGGCTGCCCGGTGCGCTACGTCGAGGCCTCCGAGCGTTTCATCTGCCCGTGCCACGGCGGCGTCTACGACTTCACCGGCAGCGTCTCGGGCGGTCCGCCGGTCCGGCCGCTGGACCGGTTCTACACCCGCGTCGAGAACGGCCAGGTCGAGATCGGGCCGCGCTTCTCGGTCAACTCCGAGTTCGAGCGCTTCCCGAGCTACCGCGATCCCGGGCAGGACCTCGACGGCGTCGGCCAGTACCTCTACCCCGGGCGCTTCTCGACGCCCAAGCTCGACTGATGCCCAAGCTGCCGCTCCCGCCGATCCCGAACTCGCTGCTGCCGCGGCCGCGCCGCCCCGGCGAGGCCGAGAAGGTCAAGCCGCTCGACCAGGCCAAGGAGGCCGGGATCCACGCGGCGGACTGGGTCGACGAGCGCACGTCGCTCTCGGCCGGCCTGCGGTGGGTGATGTTCCGCAAGGTGCCGAAGGGCACGAACTGGTTCTACACGCTCGGCTCGGCGACGATGTTCGCGTTCCTGTCCCAGGCCGTCACCGGCGTGTTCCTGGCCATGTACTACACGCCGTCGGTGACCGACGCCTACGAGTCCACGCGCCGGATCACCAACGAGATCTTCCTCGGCGAGTTCGTGCGCGGGATGCACAAGTGGGGCTCGACCATGATGGTCATCCTCATCTTCCTGCACATGGGGCGCGTGTTCTTCTTCGGCGCCTACAAGTACCCGCGGGAGCTCAACTGGATCATCGGCTTCGTCCTGTTGATCCTGACGTTCGTGATGGCGCTGACCGGCTACCTGCTGCCGTTCGACCAGCGCTCCTACTGGGCCACGATCGTGGCGGCCAACATCACGGCGTCGGGCCCGATCGTGGGGCCGTTCCTGGGTGACTTCCTGCGCGGGGGAGCCGAGTTCGGAGCGACGACGTTGTCGCGCTTCTACTCGATCCACATGCTGCTCGTGCCCGGGTTGATCGCTGCGCTGATCGGCGCGCACATCTATCTCGTCACCCGCCTCGGCACCACGGCGCCGCCGTGGATGAAGGTCCCCGAGGACGAGAAGCTCGTCGAGGACCAGGTCTGAGATGAACCAGGCCGAGAAGGAGCAGTACCTCCGCGAGTACGCGATGTTCAAGGCCAAGGGGAAGCCGTTCTTCCCCTACGCGGTCGCCAAGGACAGCATCATGGCCGCGATCGTCGTCCTCCTCATCGCGTTCCTGTCGCTCCTGTTCGGCGCCGAGCTCGGCCCGAAGGCCGACCCGACGACGACCACCTACGTGCCGCGGCCGGAGTGGTACTTCTTCTTCCTCTTCGAGCTGCTGCGCGTGGTCAAGCCGCCGGAGCTCACGCCGCTGGCCACGATCGGGATCCCGACGATCTGCATGATCCTGATCATCCTGCTGCCGTTCGTCGACCGCTCGCCCGAGCGGCGGCCGGAGCGGCGGCCCGTGGCCACCTTCACCGGCATCTTCGTGATCGGCGCCATGGCCTACCTGACCTACCTCGGCGCTGCGGCCGGCTCGCCGAACGAGATCGAGTACAAGGTGGCGCCGCAGTACGAGGCGGGCAAGCTCGTCGCCGCCCAGTCGGGCTGCCTGGCGTGCCACAAGATCGGCGAGAACGGCAACGACGGGCCAGGACCGGAGCTCACCAACATCGGCAACGTGCTGGCGATGGCGGCGATCGAGCGCACGCTCGAGAACCCGACGCCGCCGATGCCGTCCTACCGCGAGCTGCCCGAGGAGAAGAAGACCGCGCTCGTCGAGTTCCTGGCGCAGCTCAAGGGCGAGCCCGAGGGCGGCGGCGACACCGAGGCGGGTGCCGGCGGTGAGGGTGGCGGGCCCTAAGGCCCGCGGGACCCTCGAGGAGGGGCAGGTCCAGGCGATGTTCGACCGCATCGCCGGGGTCTACGACGTCATGAACTCGGTCATGACGGCGGGCCTGCACCATCGCTGGCGCGAGCGGGCGGTGGACCTGGCGCGCGTCGGGCCCGGGTCGCGGGCGCTCGACGTGGCGACGGGGACCGGCGACCTGGCCATCGCGCTGGCGCGACGGGGAGCCTCGGTGGTCGGGTCGGACTTCTCGGAGGGGATGCTCGCGCGGGCGCGCGAGAAGAGCTCGACGGTGGAGTGGGAGCAGGGCAACGCGCTGGAGCTGCCGTACGAGGACGGAGCGTTCGACGCGGCGACCGTCGGGTTCGGGGCGCGGAACTTCTCCGACCTCGCGCGCGGGCTCGGCGAGATGGCCCGCGTGGTGCGCCCGGGCGGCCGCGTGGTGGTCCTGGAGATAACGACGCCGACCACGCCGCCCTTGTCGACCTTCTTCTCGCTCTGGTTCGATCGCATCGTGCCGCTGCTGGGACGTCTCTCGGGCGAGGACCAGGCCTACTCGTACCTGCCGAGCTCGGTCAAGCGCTTCCCGGGCCCGCGTGAGCTGGGCGGCGTGCTGGCCGGCGCCGGGTTGACCGACGTCCGCTGGATCCTGACGGCGGGCGGGATCATCGCCCTCCATTCGGGGACGGTCGCCTGATGGCGAGCGCCGAGGCCGTCGCCGCCGTCATCGCGGCCGGCGGGGCGCACGTCCCCGGCCTGATGGACGAGCTCGAGGAGCGGCTGCAGGAGCTCGCGCACTCGCACGGGCCGGTGCTGGCCGAGCACGCGTCGGCCACGATCGCGGCCGGCGGCAAGCGGCTGCGGCCGCTGCTCGTGCTGCTCGCGGCGGGCCCGTCGCCGGCGCATCCCGACCGCGTGCTGCGGGCGATGGTGGCCGTCGAGCTCATCCACTCCGCCACGCTGGTGCACGACGACGTGCTCGACGCCGCCGAGCTCCGGCGCGGGCGGCCGACCGTCGTGGCCGCGGCGGGCCGCGCGATCGCCACCGCCACCGGCGACCTGCTCTTCTCCCGCGCCTTCGCCGAGCTGGCGCGCAACGGGGTGCCGGAGTCGGTCCGCGTGCTGTCGGACGCGTCGTCCGCGCTGGCCGAGGGCGAGCTGCTACAGCGCGAGGACGCGTGGAACGTCGGCGTCTCGCGCGAGCGCTACGAGCAGCGCTGCGATCTCAAGACGGCGCGGCTGTTCCAGGCCGCCTGCGAGCTGGGGGCGATGGAGGGGACGGCTCCGGTCGACGTGCTCGGGCGCTTCGGGCGGCGGATCGGGCTCGCGTTCCAGCTGCTCGACGACGTGCTCGACGTGAGCGGGCCGGCCGAGCGGACCGGCAAGCACCGTGGCACCGACCTCCTCGACGGCACGGTCACGCTGCCCCTGATCCTGGCGCGCGAGCGCGACCCGGCCCTGCGGTCGCTCGACCTGCGGGCGGTGCGGACGCCGGCGCAGGCCGAGGCGATCTGCGACGCGATCGCCGCCACCGGCGTTCTGGAGGACGCGCGCGACTCGGCGCTGGCCATCGCGGCCGCCGCGAAGGCCGACCTGCCCGTGCTGCCGGACGCGCAGCAGGGGGCGCTGGAGCTGGTGGCCGACGGTGTAGTGGACCGTTATTCGTAGGTTGCCCGTGCCGGGCATCCAGCCGGCACGTCTGATGGCGACGGCCGCCGTCCGGGCGTCCGTAACCGGCCTTCGGCCTCTAAAAGTCTTCGGGGAGGATCGCGCCCGCGTTCATCGCGCGCACGAAGCGGTCGATCTCGTCCTCCATGTTGGCCTGCTGGAGGCGCTTGAGGTCACGGAGGAGGATCTCGGTGCCGATGTCCAGCTTCTCGTCGAAGCGGTCGACCGTGGGCTGGTCGAACGTGCCGACCTCGCTCCACTCGCAGTTGGGGCAGCGCAGGAGCACCTCCCAGTGCGTGGGGGAGACCTCCTCCCACTCGACCGGGTAGACGAGCTCGCGATCGCAGCACGGGCACTCGTGCAGCTCGCGCAGCGGCGTCGAAGCGGGAGCCGCGGCGGCCGCCTCGTCTGCGAGCGTCTCGAAGTACACGACCTCGATGGCACGACCGGAGGGCAGCACCACGCGGCGGACGTACTGACCGTTGTTGGCGTGCTGGCTCATCGTGGCCCTAAGATCGGCTCCCCGCTG
>Ga0081538_10001690_pt1 | contig 22493 bp, 25 predicted proteins | sample TabmetS5T2R1_FD_71022 | JGI IMG/M metagenome (GOLD analysis project Ga0081538, IMG submission 71022) | Tabebuia heterophylla rhizosphere microbial communities from the University of Puerto Rico - S5T2R1 | ecosystem: Host-associated > Plants > Roots > Rhizosphere ...
GCTGCACATGCTCACCAGCCTGGAGTCCTTCCTGTGGCTACGCCGCGAACACACCCTCTCGCTACGGCAAACCCGCCAGACGATCGCCGAACTCGCCCGAACGCTCCTTCACGACTAGACGATTCGTCCGACGTCGGCGAGCACCAAGGCCTGCGCATCACCACCTCCAGGTTCGGGTGCACGCGTCCCTTTCGCCGTCCACCGCGAGTTTTCGGTCAGGTCAATCGCCCGCCGTCGCCCGCCTCGCTCGTTGTAGACCGCTCGCCGCCTGTTGCGCCGCGGCCGGGGGGCCGCGGCGCAACGGGGCGGCACCGCTCAGGCTGCCTTGATCAGCCCGTGCGGGTTGAACACGAACTTCTTAGCCGCGCCCTGGTCGAAGTCCTTGTAGCCGTTCGCAGCCTCGTCCAGTGTGATCACCGTGGCGTTGACCGCCTTCGCGATGTGCGCACGGTCGTTCAGGATCATCTGCATCAGGCCGTGGTGGTACCTCATCACGGGGCACTGGCCGGTGGTGAAGCTGTGCGACTTCGCCCAGCCGAGACCGATCCGGATCGACAGCGAGCCCACCTTGGCCGCCTCGTCGACCCCGCCGGGATCCCCGGTCACATACAGACCCGGGATGCCCAGCTTGCCGGCCACACTGGTCACGTCCATGATCGAGTTGAGCACGGTCGCCGGGGCCTCGTGGTCGGCGTCCGAGCCGTGGCCACGGGCCTCGAAGCCCACCGCGTCGACGGCGGCGTCCACCTCGGGCACGCCGAGGATCTCCTCGATCTGATCCTTTGGGTCTCCCTTGGAGACGTCGATCGTCTCGCAGCCGAAGCTGCGCGCCTGCTCGAGCCGCTCCGCGATCATGTCCCCTACGATCACGACCGCCGCTCCCAACAGCTGGGCCGAGTAGGCCGCGGCCAGCCCGACCGGGCCGGCGCCCGCGATGTAGACCGTCGACCCCGATGTGACCCCGGCCGTGTAGCAGCCGTGGTACCCGGTCGGGAAGATGTCCGACAGCATCGTCAGGTCGAGGATCTTCTCCATCGCCTGTTCCTTGTCGGGGAACTTCAGAAGGTTCCAGTCGGCGTAGGGCACTGCGACGAACTCCGCCTGGCCGCCGACCCAGCCGCCCATGTCGACGTAGCCGTACGCCGAGCCGGGACGGTCGGGGTTGACGTTCAGGCACACGCCCGTGTTGCCGGTCTTGCACATGCGGCAGCGGCCGCAGGCGATGTTAAACGGCACGGAGCAGAGATCGCCCTCCTTGATGTACTCCACCCCGGGTCCGGTCTCGATTACCTCGCCGGTGATCTCGTGGCCCAGGATCAGGCCCTCGGGCGCCGTCGTGCGGCCGCGCACCATGTGCTGGTCGGAGCCGCAGATGTTCGTCGCGACGATCCTAAGGATCGCCGCGTGCGGGAGCTGGCGCCCGACGTTGGCCGGGTTCACTCCAGGGCCGTCCTTCAGCTCGAAGGTCGGGAAGTCGATGTCGTGCAGCTCGACCTTCCCGGGCCCGATGTAGGCCACGCCTCTGTTCTCAGCCATGACCTCTCCTCTCTCTGCGTTGTGTTCAGGGACTCTCGGCCGGACGCCTCCCTCCCGGACCGGGCGTGGTGACCGCTGGCGGCTCGACCGGCGCGTCGCGGCGCCCCTCGATGACACCCTGTGTCCCCTGCGCCAGCTCGAGCTCGTATGCGCGTGGACGCGCGACCGCGTCGAAGGCGAACGCCGCTGTTGCGCCGCCGAGCAGCGGCCCAATCACATAAGCGGGCAGGTCACCCCAGAAGGTCTCCCCGCCTCCGATCGTTTCGATGAACAGTGGCCCGAACGTGCGCGCCGGATTGAGCGAGGCGCCCGTGAGGGGGCCGGCCACCAGGATCGCGGCCGTCACGGCGAGTCCGATCATTAGGCCCGCCCAGCCGCCCGGCGCGCGCTTGTCGACCGCAAGCGCCATGATCGCGGTGAGGAGCAGGAACGTCGCGATCGCCTCAATGACGATCGCCTGGAGGTAGTTCGTGCCGTCGGCGATGGACGTCTGGCCCATGCCGAGATCCACAGCATCGCCGCCGAACGCGGCCCAGATCAGCGCCGCTCCCACCACGCCACCGGCGAGCTGGGCACCGATGTATGCGGGCGCCTCTGCCCACGGGAAGCGGCCGACGGCCGCCAGCGACACCGTCACGGCCGGGTTGATGTGTGCGCCCGACGTGTTGCCGAACGCGTAGATCGCGAGCGCGACCGCCAGCCCGAACGTGATCGCCACCATGCCGAGACCGGCGTAGTCGAGCTCGCCCCCGCCGAAGGTCAATCCCGCGACCACAGAGCCGGCGCCGAACATCACCAGAATCCCGGTGCCGATCGCTTCGGCGAGCAGGCGGCGGGGAAGATCCGCACTCATCGGAGTGCCCCCATCTATCGCTCCCTCCCGCGCCGAGATGGACCCGCGTCCCGAGTGCCCCACTCGGCGCACTCGATTGCCCAACGAGTGTACGCCCGCGCGGCCGACGGTGACGGCCGACTCCGCGCGCTACAGCTCGAACTCGGCCAGCTGCGCACGCAGTTCACGACAGCGGGCGGCGAGCCGCTCCGTGCGGGCGTGCGTCTCCCAATGCAGCGGGTGGTCGCGACCGCCGTGGCAGCCTCCGGCCATCGCGAAGGCGTACTCCCACGACGCCATGTGCGCCTTCAGCTCGGCCGTGGCTTGGGCCAGTTGTGCCTCGATACGTTCTCGCATCCTGGTCTCGCGATGGATTTCACTATTGAATCGGCAACATCGGACTGGATCGTGAGACCGGAGATCTCGCCGCTGCGGCGATACCGAGGCTGGCCGCGGACGCGCGCATCTGCGGGCGTGGACGCAAGTGCTGCGTACGCCGCTTGGAGATGAGGGCGCAGCTGGCGAATCCCGGGGCCCTTACCACGCTACGTTTGTGACTTAACCGACCAGTCGGTATAGTCACCGGGCGATGGGTAGCCATCCGGTCGGGGCGCGAGAGCGCATCCTCGAGGCGGCCACGACGCTGTTGCTCGAGCGCGGATATGGGGCGACCTCTATTGACGAGGTCTGTCGCGCCGCGGAAGTCACCAAGGGCGGGCTCTTCTACCACTTCGATTCCAAGGAGGAGCTCGCCTCGGCCGCCGTCGAGCGGTTCTTTGCCCGGCTGGTCGCCGCCGGCGAGGCCACGCGCTCCGAGATCGCTCCTGGCGCGTTCGCCGCTCTCGACGCGTACGTGGAGTCGCTGCCGGTGTTGATTGGCAGCCCCTTGCTCACGCGTGGCTGCCTGTTGGGCGCGATGGCGATCCAAACGACGGAATCGCATCCCGCTGTCTGGGAGACGACCCGGGCCGCGCTCGGCGAATGGCGCGCCGGCCTGGTCGCGCTGATCGACGCAGCAGCGGTCGAGCGCTCCGTAACGGTGGACTCCGCCGAGCTGGCCGACGGCCTACTCGCCGCAGTCGAGGGCGGTCTGCTGCTGGACCGGTCCGGCGTGTCGGCCGGTGCCGCGGTCGCAGCCGTCAGTCACTTCCGTCGATACCTGTCGAACCTGTTCCTGCAAGGAGAAGGACCATGAGGGGAGAGCATCAGCTCAGCCGCGAGCTCGCGATCCAGGCGCCGCGCGACCGGGTCTGGGCGGTCGTCGCCGATTCGAAGCTGCTGCCGGAGTGGGCGCCGCCGGTCAAGCAGGTCAACTCGCTAAGCGAGGGACCCGAGGGGGTCGGAACCACGCGCGTGTGTCGGGTCAAGTTCGGTGGGCGCGACGGAACGATGACCGAGCGCTGCGTGGAGTTCGACCCGCCACACCGTGCGGGCTACGTCGTCGAGCGGGACAGCCTCGGCTTCGGCCGCATGTTCGCCGACTACGGCTTCACGATTAGCATCGGGGATGGCCCGCCGGGCTCCTCGATGGCCCGCACGGACACCTATTACACCCCGCGCAACCCGCTCTTCAGGCTGATCAACGCCATGATCATGCGCCGTCGGTTCGCACGAACCGTCGACGAGCTGCTCTCCGGGCTAAAGCGCTCCACCGAGAGCCGGGTCCTCTCGCCCTAGCCACTGATCATTGGCTGCCGCTCGCCCACGCCAACGTCAAGCTAATCCGGTGGCGTTGTGGCCGTTCGGGCGCGAGATCGTGCCCGCCTCTGAGGTCTCGGCCGCATTCCGCGGACTATTAGGGACAGGGCGGACGTTCCGATTCCTCCGCCCGTGGAGCTCCCGAGCGGGGATCCGCCAGCAGGGCGGTCCGTCCACCAACCTAAGGAAACGCAGGGCACCGCCGCTCACTGGGAGGTGAGGGGCCTGCCATCAGCCCCTGCGTGGCCGAAGCGATCCGGGGGCTCGCTTAGGGTCCCCACAGCGCCATTGCGGGGGACATGATGACCGTCGAGGAAGTAGCTGCCCGACGAGAAGCCTCGTCGAAGCAGCGGCCCTTCCCTGACCCCGTACCGGACGCTCAGCGTCTCGACGGCGCGCCGCGCGCCATCGTCGCCATAGGCGCGACTCGCGACCGCCACAGCCACCCGGCCAGCAGGGCAAGTGCGGCGGCGTGTTCCAGGGTCCGGGCGATGAGGATTCGGCGGCCCAGGGGGTCGTACTCGATCAGCGCGAGATAGTGCAGCGGGTAGGAGTACGCGGCCAGCGCCGTAGCGATCATGACCAGACCGAGCGCCACCGCCCCGTTCCGGTCGCCCACAAGCAGGACCAGCGCCGGGATCAGCCAGAGCATGTACTGCGGTGAGTACACGGGGTAAGTGAGGACCAGCAGCAGGAGCGCTGCCGCCGAGGCGATCACCAGTCGCTCGCCGTCGGCTTGCCCGCGGGCGAGCGCGTAGGCCAGCAGCGCGAGACCAGCTAGAAGCAGGGCATTGAAGGCCAGTCGCAGCGCGGGGACCGCCGAGCCGCGGCGGACGAAGCAGAGGCACTCCTGGCTGAAAACCGCGCGCTGATCGCCGACTCCGGCCTTGCTCAACTCGGCCATTACCACCGCCGGGGTCGAGTCTTGGGTGAAGTCGCGCGAGACCTGCGAGCTGTAGGCGCTCCGGAAGTCGAGTCCAGCGAACGGCAACATGGCCACGGCGGCGATCAGGCTCGGGGCGACGAGCAACGCGGCGCACCGGGCCAAGCGTGCTCCCCGTCCTGGCCGGCCGGCACTCCACTCCCAGATCGCCCAGAGCGGCACCAGCACGGCCAGGTACGGCTTGAACGCGATCCCCACCCCGAGCAACAGCCAGGCCCAATTACGCATACCCCTGAGCACACACACCAGTGCGGCGAGCCCGAGGACGGCAGGGATGAGGTCGTACCGCCAGAGCAGGAGCACGGGACCCATCAGCGGTATCGACGCTACGTACGCAATCGCGGCGTGGCGCCGGCCGCTTCGCTCCGCCCACCACGCGACCAGCAGCCCGGCGAAGTCGATCAGGACGATCGAGTAGGCAAAAGTCGTTCGGTAGGTGTCGAGCGCGGAATCCCCGCCGAAGAGCACGAAGGAGAACATCGCCGCCGGCGGATACGCGAGGCCCGGCACGGCGTACGGATTGGCTCCGGCCAGCAGCTCCTGGACCCACATCAGCGTGAGGCCCATCACGCCGTCGCGTGTTTTGAAGTCGATTAGCTGAGCCAGGAGCAGGTAGCGCGTCACCGCCCAGACGGCGAGCGTCGGAAGCGGAGGAAGCAGCACACGGGCGCGCGCGCCCATGCTCACGCCCCTGGCTCCGAATCAGTCAGCTGGCGCAGGACAACGTCACGGCGGCGGCTGCGGTGCACCGGAAAGCTTGCGCTTTGGCGCTCGAGCACTCCCGCCCACGTCCAATCCTTTGCCGACCCCGACGGGGCGCGCCAGGCCGCCGGGTTGCCGCCATAGGCGGAATGCCGGCAATGCCGCTTCGCGCGAAATCCGAGCGTCTCCGCGTGAGCGCTCGGACTGCTGAGTTGGACGACGAGCAAGCGTCCGGGAACGGTGACACACGAGCCTTTACCGGCACCCGCTCCCGTCACTGAACGGCAGCATGGTGTGCGACCGACGCGGACGGCGGCGCGTCGGGCGACGAGTTCGGCTGCCGAGGCCGCGCGCTCCGGCCCCGGCGCATTGTCCAGCGCGGCGTGCTCGTGCTGCGGGGGCGGCTGCTGCTTGCCCTGCTCGATCGCATCGGCCGCTGACAAAGACCTTCACCTCCCGCCACCCCTGTCACGGGCGCTAAGTCGATTGGCCCCGCCCCTCGGCGCCTTCGGTTCAGCACGTGCTGCACCCAGAACGTGACGCCGCCGCCGACGACGACCGCGAGCAGGATGGCCGCGGCGGTCAGCCAGTCCGTCCGCCCGTCTCCACCCGACCTGATCCACGCGCACGCGAGCCTACGGCCGGTCTCGGACGCTCCGCGTCGGGGGGCGCTGGGAGACGCGATCGAGGCGTGGCTTCGAGGCGACGATCGTGGCGCTCCTGGAGCGCTCAGCGATCGGGAGCGCCGGCACCTCAGCCCGAGCTTGATCGTCGCCTCCGCGGCGCCGCAGCCGCCGCTTGAGTTCCCCATGCGGTGCGCGCTCGCACCATTCCCATCATCCACGTACGGTACGAGGCCGTCGACGGCGTGCACAGCGCGCACCCCATCTGGCTCGCCAAGGGCTGGCCATCCGATCATGCTGTCGCCGTAGAGGAACCGTGAGCATTTCGGTCCACATCCTGTCCGGCCCGCTCGACGACCCGCACCGCGCTGAGCTCGTCTTCCGAGGCGACCTGCTTGTGTTCCGTGAGGTTCCGCCTCTGCTCGAGGCGACGCGCCTGTTGGACGGGATGATCGCTCGGGCCACCGCCCGGTCCGACCTCGCCGCGATCGAGAAGCTTCAGAGACATGTGCGAACCGACGCCGACGTCAAGCGGCTATTCCGGGCAGCCCTCGAGCACGTGGGCGTCGACGCCGCGCGTACCTACTGGGACTCGATCTATATGCGCGTCGTGCCGCCCGCGGATCGGAACGACCAACCGCAAATCGGGACGATCGGACTTCACCGCGACACCTGGTCGTCCAACATCCTCCAACAGGTGAACTGGTGGGCGACGATGCGCCCGCTCTCGGCGGAGCGGACGATCGCGTTCTTCCCCGCCTACTGGTCGCGTCCCATAGAGAACACGAGCGCGGATTGGGACTTGGACGTGGTCCGAAAACGGCGGCGGACGGGAGAGCGCGACGAGGACATCCCGATCGTGCCCGAGCCGACCGAACCCGTGGACCAGAGCTCCGAGCTACGCCTCGTTATCGAGCCTGGCGACCTGCTCTGCTTCTCGGGCGCCCACCTGCACGCGAGCGTCCCGAACACGTCCCGGAAGGCCCGGTACAGCGTCGAACTGCGGACCGTGAACATCGACGACTTCACGAGCAATCGGGGCGCCCCTGCGCTCGACGGCCGAGCTCCAAGAGTCCCCATCGAGTGGTTTCGATCGATCACGGACGGATCGCCGCTCGGCCCGGCCTGAGACCCACGAGGCAAGGCCCCGCCGTGCGGGCCTTTCTGCGTCGCGGGGGGCCGCCGGGCCGACGGTGCGTGGCGGTCGGTTCGGGCAGGGCCGAAATGCGACCGGGATGCGACCTGGACCTTCGTAGGCGGCGCAGAAGCTCGCATCTCAGCAGAGGACGCGTGGGGACGCGATTTGTTCCCACTTCGTTCCCACCTCGTTTCCACCCAGCCTCGGCTCCCGTGCCCCGGTCACTGCGACGGATCCCGGCGTAGCTGCTTGATCAGGTGTCGAAGCGTGAGTTTTGGATGTAGTCGCAGAAGTTGGGTCGCATGTAGTCGGGCACGGTCGCTTCGAGGATGTCGGTGTTCATCGTGCCGAACGTGGTTTCGGGCTTGTCGCGCATGCCGGCCGAGAACGCCTCGACGATCCCGGTCTTGAAGTCGGTGCGCGGATGCGCCGCAAGGACCGCTTGGCGCTGTTCCGCCGAGAGCTCGTCGAAGTGCAGGCCGAGCACGTCGTATTCCACGCCCAGGGTCACCAGCCGCACCTCGGGCTGCTTGTAGCGCGGAACCTCGGGCGTCGTGTGCAGGGCTATCGACTCCCAGACGGTCATGACTCGCTCCTCGGGCAGGCCGTGGCGCTCTAGGAACGCGCGGGCGGCGTTGGCCCCGTCGATCTCGAAGCGCTCGCGCTCGGAGCGGTGGCCCTCGACGAGGCCGACGTCGTGGAACATGGCGCCGACATAGAGCAGCTCGGGGTCGTAGCCGAGGCCGAGCTTCTCCCCCTGCAGCGAGGCCCAGAGGAACACCCTCCGCGAGTGGTCGAACAGCAGCTGCGTCGACACATCCTGGACGAACTCGGTCGCCTCGCGAGCAAGCGCGCTGTCAGGGATCGGAACCCCGGCGATGGTGCTGCGGATTGCACTCATGGATGAAGAATGCGGGCGGCGAGGGTGGCCGGCAATAGGGCCGTCGGCATCCGTGATCGTGAAAGCTTGTTGAGCGGCGTCCGCCGCTACTTACCTTCCCGGTATGTCCCCCGGTCGACGTATCTCACGAGCCCTTTTCACATACGGTGCAGACGGCGATGCGCCCGAGAGCCAGCCGCACCTGCACCAGCACGGGCGCGAGGTGCAGCGCTTCGATCAGCTGCGCGCGATGCCGTTGGGATTGGCCGAGCCGGTTCGGGGCGAGATGGCCGCGAAGCTGAACAAGGTGCTCAGCGATATGAGGATCCTGCACGACCTCTACAAGAAGTCGCACTGGGTGATGCGCGGTCCGACCTTCTACCAGCTGCATCTCCTGATGGACAAGCATGCAGGCGAACAGGACGCGCTCGTCGACGCGGTCGCCGAGCGGATCCAGACGTTGGGGGGAGTCGCGGTCGGGGATCCCCGGCACGTGGCCGAGCTCACGAGCGTGCCGCGACCGCCCGACGGAGCCGAGGAGGTGCCGGCGATGCTCTCACGGCTGCTCGAGGCTCACGAGCTCGTCCTCACGGAGGTTCGCGAGATCGCGCACCGCGCCGACGAGCTCGGCGACGACGGCTCCAACGACCTGCTGGTCTCGGAGGTTCTGCGAACCAACGAGCTCCAGGCCTGGTTCCTCGCGGAACACCTGGTGGACACGCCGCTCACAGTCGCGTAGAGCGATTACGGGAAGCGGGCCGCGAGTGCGGGGTTAGCGCTCGGTGAGGCCCGGCGTGCAGCCGAGCGAGATCATCACCGTAGGCGGCGGCGCGCAGGGCGCGATCAGCCGTAGCCGACAGCTCGCTGCCGCTCCCAGGCGGCTAGTGCGGCCCACGGCGCGTTCGGGATTACATAGGTCTCGAAGAGCCGAGCTCCATGTCGTACTGGCTTGCCGTCGCCTTGAGCCGGTCGATTTCCGCCTCCGGAACGGGAAGCGGTTCCACGTCCTCGGGCCGCGCCGGGTGCCCGAAGTCCCGGAAGAAGCGCTCGAAGCCCGACGGCACGAAGCCGGAGAGCATTCGGGCTGCGTCGGCTGTCGGGTTCCGAAAGGTGTGGAGGGTCCCGCGCGGCACGTGGAGGAACTGCCCTGGTCCCAGCGTGCGCCACGCATCCTCGAAGAGGACCTCGACGCGGCCCTCTACCACGAAGAAGAACTCGTCCGCGTCTCTGTGTATGTGCGGTAGCGGGCCGGGCGGCCCCGCGGGAATGAAGACATGGAAGAGGGAGTAGTGCCCAGCCGTGGTCTCGCCGGTGGCGAGAAAATCAATTCGCTGCCCCAAGACCCAATAGGACTCCATTCCAACCCTCCACCATCCGTCGGGGTTGTCAGACGCTCTCTGGCGAAGGCCCGCCGACCTCTACGGCGTCAGCCATGATTCGGTCGATCGCCGCGAGATCGTCGGTGGTCAGCCGCAGCTCGAGCGCTGCCAGGCTCTGCTCGATGTGGGCCGCCCGGCGCGAGCCGACGATCGCCACGTCGACCCCGGGCCGGGCCAGGGTCCACGCGACCGCCAACTGGCTCACACTGTGACCGCGCTTGGCGGCGAACCGCTCGAGCTGCCGCACCTTCTCGACGTTGCGGCGCAGCGCTTCGCCCCGGAAGACATCGCTCTTGCTGCGCCAGTCGTCGGGCGGGAAGCTGGCGTGCTCGCCGAAAGCGCCGGTCAGCAGACCATGGGCGAGCGGCCCGTAGACGAGCACGCCGATGTTGTTCTCGCGGGTGTAGGGCAGCAGCTCGGCCTCGATCTCGCGCCGGAACAGGTGATAGGGCGGCTGCAGCGTCTCGACAGGGCGCGTCCGGGCGAAGTCGGCGATCTGCCCGGTCGAGAAGTTCGAAACGCCGACGTGGCGGATCTTGCCCTCGTCCACGAGCTCCTGAAGCGCGAGTGCGGTCTCTTCGAAGGGGGTGTTGGGGTCGGGCCAGTGGATCTGGTAGAGGTCGATGTAGTCGACGGCCAGAGCCGCCAGGCTGTCTTCCACCCCCTGGCGCAGCCACGCCCGGCTCGAGTCACGCACGAGCTGCTCGCCGGCCATGCGCAGCCCGCCCTTGGTGGCAATCACCACCTGATCGCGATGCTGCACCAGCTCGTCGCTGAGCGCCCGTCCAAGCAGCCGCTCCGAGGCGCCGAAGCCGTATGCCTGGGCCGTGTCGAAGAAGTTGACCCCGAGCGACCGTGCGTAACGGATCGCCTTGATCGCCTCGGCCTCGTCGAACCTCCCCCAGTCACCTCCAAGCTGCCAGGTGCCGAAGGCGATGCGGGAAACCTCGAGATCGGTCATTCCGAGCGTGGTGGTCTCCGCTGCCGATGCGGTGCTCATGACATGTCTCCTTTCGTGCAGGCGCCGGCTTCGCTTCGGTGAGCGCCTCGATGAACGTGTCCGCGTCACCGAAGCGCCGCGCTGGGTCCTTCTCGAGTGCCCGCATGACGGTCGACTCGAGCGCGGGCGTGACGGCGGTGTTGAGGGCAGTGGGCGGCGTGGGGTGCTCTTTGATGTGCTTCAGAGCGACGCCTATGGCGGTCTCGCCGAGGAATGGCGGTCGGGCCGTCAGGGTCTCGTAGAGGATGGCCCCGACCGAGTAGAGGTCCGAGGCGCCGCTGAGCTCCGTGCCCTCTGCCTGCTCGGGCGAGAGGTAATGCGCGCTCCCGAAGATCGAGCCCGTCTCCGTGATGTCTGACGCGCCGGTCCAGGCGATGCCGAAGTCGATGATCTTCACCCGTCCGGCGCGGTCGACGATGGCGTTGTGGGGCTTCAGGTCGCGGTGGATGATGCCGCGGCTGTGGATGGCCCCCGTGGCGCGCAGGATCTGCACCGTCAAATCGATCGCCCGCGCCGGGTCCAGGGGAGCCTCCTCGCGAATGATCGACTTGAGCGAGCGCCCGGCTACGTACTCCATCGCGATGTAGTGGGTCCTGTCCCATTCGCCGCGGTCGTAGATCGCGACGACGTGGCGGTGGGTCAGGCTCGCGGCGCTCTCGGCCTCCCTCCGGAAGCGCTCGACCAGCACCGGGTCCTCCGCAAGCTCGGGGTGGAGGATCTTGACGGCGACGTCGCGTTCGAGGAGGAGGTCCTCGGCGCGGTACACGCTCGCCGCACCGCCCGCGCCCACCCTTTCGAGGAGCCTGTAGCGGCCGTCGACGACGCACGTTTCCTGTGCCGAGCTGAGCATGTTGGGAGAGGGTCCCGCGCGTGCGTGTATCTGTAAGACGATCTGCCTACTGCCTGATCGTCAGATCGTTCGGACCCATCCCGCACTGGCCGTACGTTTGTCAGGGTGACCGGGATGAAGGCTCCAAAGTGCTGAGCACGTTGCGGCTGCCAAGCAGCATCCGGGCGTGCCTCTTCGACCTGGACGGCGTCCTCACCGACACCGCCGACCTACACGAAGCGGCCTGGAAGGAGATGTTCGACGCATTCCTCGCCGGCCGCGGTGGACCGCAGCCGTTCTCCCGTTCCGATTACGAGGCCTACGTGGACGGCAAGCCCCGCTACGACGGCGTGGCGTCCTTCCTGGCCTCACGCCACATCGAGCTGCCGCAGGGATCGTCGTCGGATGCCGCCGGGGTCGAGACCGTGCACGGGCTCGGCAATCGCAAGAACGCGATCGTGCGGCGGCTGATGCGCGAGCGCGGCGTGAATCCCTATCCCGGCTCGGTCCTCTTCGTTCGTGCGGCACGCCGCGCCGGGCTGCGCACCGCGGTCGTGTCCGCGAGCGCGAACGCCCGGGACGTCCTCGAGGCCGCGAAGATCAGTGCTCTCTTCGATGCCCTGGTCGACGGCAGCGTCGCCGCGCGCATGCACCTCAGTGGTAAGCCGGCGCCGGACACCTACCTGGCGGCAGCCCGCGAGCTCGGGATCGAGCGCAAGCACGCCGCGGTCTTCGAGGACGCGCTCGCCGGCGTGGAGTCCGGCCGCGCCGGCGGCTTCGGCTACGTCGTAGGTGTCGATCGGGACCACCAGACGAGGGCGCTCTTCGATCACGGAGCCGATGTGGTCGTGCGCGATCTCGCCGAGCTCGTTGCCCCGCTGTGATCCCTCACGCCGCCTATCCCTGCGAGCCGTGGGCGGTCCGTGAGGCTGAGCTCGATCTCGACCTGCTGGGCCAGAGCGAGTCGATCTTCGCGCTGGCGAACGGGCACCTGGGCTTGCGCGGCAACCTCGACGAAGGCGAGCCGCGCGCGCTCGGCGGGACCTACCTCAACGGCTTCTATGCGTCCCACCCGCTGAGCTACGGGGAGCGCGGTTACGGCTATGCCGAGGACGGCCAGCGGGTCGTGAACGTCACCGACGGGAAGCTGATCCGGCTGCTCGTCGAGGATGAACCCCTGGACGTGCACCGGGGCGTGCTGGAAAGCCACGAGCGCGTGCTCGACCTGCGGGCCGGCATCCTCGAGCGCAGGGTGCATTGGACATCGCAGTCCGGCCGCAGTGTGCGTGTCAGGAGCCGCCGGCTCGTTTCCTTCCGCGACCGGAGCGTTGCCGCGATCTGCTTCGAGGTGGAGGCCCTCGACTCGCCCCTGCGGGTGGCGCTCCAGTCGAACCTCCTCGCGAACCAGTCCGACCGCCTCGGCGGCGACGATCCTCGCCATACCGCCGGGCCGGGCGAGAACTTGGAGAGCAGGCTTGCGGTGCATGACGGCCTGCGCGCGGTTCTCGTCCACACAGCCCCCTCGACCGGGCTCTCGCTGGCGGCGGGGATGGATCACCTGGTCGACGCCCAGGATCCGTCGACGCGGAGCGAGACCGAGGCGGACCTCGGGCGCGTCACGGTCTCGGCACGGCTGACCCCAGGGGAACCGCTCCGAATGGTCAAGCTGCTCGCCTACCACTGGTCCTCCCAGCAGTCGATCGAATGGCTGCGCGACCAGGTCGATGCCAGCCTCGAGAGCGCCGCCGCCGAGGGATTCGAAGGACTCGCAGCGTCGCAGCGTGGGTACCTCGACGATTACTGGGCCGCCGCGGACATCGAGGTCGACGGGGATCCCGAGATCCAGCAGGGCGTGCGATTCGCGCTCTTCCAGGTGCTGCAGGCCTCCGCGCGCGCGGAAACACGCGCGATCGGGGCCAAGGGCCTCACGGGTCCCGGCTACGACGGACATGCCTTCTGGGACAGCGAGATCTTCGTGCTCCCCTCGCTCACCTACGCGATCCCGCGGCTCGCCCGTGACGCGCTCATCTGGCGGCATGCGACGCTCGATCTCGCCCGCGCTCGGGCGCGTGAGCTGGGCCTGCGGGGAGCGGCGTTCCCGTGGCGGACGATTCACGGTGAGGAGTGCTCCGGCTACTGGCCGGCGGGGACTGCCGCGTTCCATGTCAATGCTGCCGTGGCGGACGCTGCAAGGCGCTACGTGCTCGCGACAGGCGACGAGGAATTCGAGCGCGACTTCGGCGTCGACCTGCTGGTCGAGACCGCCCGGCTGTGGGTGAGCCTCGGCGCCCAGGGGCCCGACGGGGACTTCCATATCGACGGGGTCACCGGGCCCGACGAGTACTCCGCGATCGCCGACGACAACGTCTACACGAACCTGATGGCGCAGGCCAACCTGCGCGCGGCCGCCGACGCCGTGGATCGCCACCCCGAGTCCGCCCGCAGGCTCGAAGTCGACCCCGACGATGTCGCTGCGTGGGACGACGCCGCGGAGCGCATGCACCTTCCCTACGACGAGCGGCTCGGTGTGCACTCCCAGGACCGGTCGTTCACAGTGCACGAGCGCTGGGACTTCAAGGCCACTCCGCCCGAGGACTACCCGCTGCTCCTCCACCACCCGTACTTCAACCTCTACCGGAAGCAGGTGGTCAAGCAGGCCGACTTGGTCCTCGCCCTGTTCCTGCGCGGCGACGCGTTCGACGCCGAGGAGAAGCGCCGGGACTTCGACTATTACGAAGCGCTCACTGTTCGCGACTCCTCCCTCTCCGCCTGCGTCCAGGCGGTGGTGGCGGCCGAGGTCGGCCATCTCGAGCTCGCGCACGACTACCTCGCCGAGGCCGTCCTGATGGATCTCCGCGACCTCGAGCACAACGTGCTCGACGGGCTGCATGTGGCATCCCTCGGAGGGGCGCTGACCGCCGTACGTGCGGGGTTCGGAGGGATGCGGGACTGCGCTGGGCACGTCTCCTTTGCGCCACGACTGCCCGCGGGTCTCGAACGGCTGGCCTTCCAGGTGGTGCTGCGCGACCGCTGCCTGCGCGTTGACGTTCGCGGGGACCGGGCCTCATACAGCGTGCGGGATGACGACGAGAGCCTTTCGCTCTCACATTGGGGTGAAGAGATCGAGGTCGTGCCGGGGGCCGTGACCGAGCGTCCGGTTCCACCTGCGCCTTCGCTGCCCGCCCCGACGCAGCCGCTGGGCCGCGCGCCGGCGCGGCGCGGCCGGGTAAAGGCGGCGTCGGCGTGACCACTGCGGACGGCCGGACAGCGCGCTCTGCCACGGTCCGGTGGCTCACCGAGCCGCCGCGGGGAGTTGCCCACCTGCGCGTCGGAAGCAACGCCGTCACTGCCCTGCCGCTCTCGGCCCCGGCAGCGGACCCGACTCACGGGGAGACCACTCCCGGTGAGCTGCTCGCCGCGGCTTCCGCCGCCTTCATCGCGACCCACCTTGCCCAGCGGCTTCAGCGCAATGACGTGCCAGCGCAAGAGCTCGTGGTCCGCGTTCACTGCGAGCTGTCAGGCGACGGGGCGACCAGGTGGGTGGTTGGCTACGACTTCCAGCTCCACGGCCGAGTCCCGGGGCTCGACGAAGAAGGGTTCCGTAAAGTGGCGCGAGCAGCGCTCACGTCCTCCCTCAGCTCGCTCGGCATTTGCGGCGACATACCCGTGAAGCTCGCCGCAACGCTCGCGTAGAGCGCTCAGCGGAAAGCGGGCTGGCCCCGCCATAGGCCGCCCTGCGGCTACGCCGGGATTTCGCGTCAGGGTCCCTTGAACTTCGGCTGATACGTTGGCCGCCGAATGCGTCCCGCCACGCTCCTGCTCGCGGCTCTGGTCGCCGTGGCGGCCGCGGCGGCGTTCCCGATCACGCTGAGCGCCGGGAAGGATGACGCCGAGCCGCGGGTGGCCTCGCCCGCGGCCGCTCCCGAGCGGTCCACAGATCCGCCGCGTGCGGATCGAGCGCCGGCCCGGCGGCAAGCGATTCGCTGGCGCCGGTCGGTGGCGGTTGGCCTCCCAACCGCCGGCCGCTTGATCCGCGGCGTGCATCTCCCCGCCCGTGGCGCCGGCTTCGTGACCTGGGACCCGAACCTGCGCCGCAGCCCCAACCGGGCCTGGCGTCGCTGGGGCACGGATCGCCTTGTTCGGCTGCTGCTCGCCATCGTGCGCGAGTACCGCCGAGCTCATCCGGGCGCTCGTCCGCTGCTCGTCGGCGACCTCAGCCGCCCGCACGGCGGCGACTTCGGCCGGCAGTTCGGCTACGTCTGGCACGCAAGCCACCAGAACGGTCTCGACGCCGACATCTACTACCCGCGCAACGACCGGAGCCGCCGCGCACCGCGAACCGCGGCCGACATCGACCGGCGGCTGTCACAGGACCTCGTGGATCGCCTCGTCCGAGCCGGGGCGACCAAGGTGTTCGTCGGTCCGGGCACCGGACTGACCGGCCCGCCCGAAGTGGTGCAGATGATCCCGCAGCACGACGACCACATTCACCTTCGGATCGCGCCTTAAGTGCGGGGCGCCGTCTGAAGGCGCCTCACAACCTCCACGACGGTCTCACCAACCGCGTCGAGGCTCTGGCGGGAGAGCTTGTCGAGCGTGTCGGAGCTGTCGTGGCCGGGATAGCTCCAGTCGATGAAGTCAACGGCCGGCACGCCGGCGCGAAGGAAGGGCGTGTGGTCGTCCACGATCCTGGGTCCGGTCTCGTCGGGGAAGAAGCGGGTGGCGCCAGCCCTACGTGCCGCTGCGCGCACGCGATCCCACAGCGCGGGTGTCGAGCTGCCCTCGCGTGGGAGCCGCAAGCCGCGATTCCCGACGTAGTCGAGCAGCAGCATCGCCGCGGTGCGGTCCGGATGGCGGGCGACGTAGGCGCGCGAACCGCGTAGTCCTTCGCTGTAGAAGTCCGTCGTCTCCTCGGGCAGCCCTGCCGCGGGCTCCTCCCCATCGAACAGGACGAAGCGCACCTCGGGGGCCCCGGCGGGGCGGCGGACTCGGCTCAGCGCGCGCGCCGCCTCGATGACTACCGCAGTGCCCGCGGCGCCGTTGTTGGCGCCGACGAACCCGGGCGGCTCGACGAGCGTGTCGTAGTGCGCGCCGACCAGGATCCCGGGCTTGCGGCCTGGCAGCGTGCCCACCACGTTCCGCAGGCCGGGCTCCCCGGGCAGTCGCTCGAAGCGGCCGTTCGGCAGCAACGGGCGCAGGCTACGCGCGAGCCGGCGGAGTTGCTCAGAGCCCGCGGGGCGCTGGCCGTAGGCGAGCTGGCGCTCGGCGATTCGCCACGCCCGTTGGGCGTCGAAGTGATCGACCCGCAGACCCGTCGCTCCGGCTGACCCCTGGCCGTCGCCGCAACCCAGCACAAGTGTCCCGGTGAGGGCGATCGCGAAGACCACGCAGCACAGGCGGCGCATGGCTCAGCTGGATTCCTGGGCTCCGTCGTGCGCGATGAGGACGGGACGGGCCGTGTGGCGCGCGACGGCCGCCGCGACGCTTCCGAGAAGCATCAGCTGAATTCCGCTGCGCCCGTGCGATCCCATGGCGATGATGCTCGCCCCGTGGTCCTCGGCCAAATCCACGATCCGCTGCCAGACCGGATCGCCCTGTACGGCGAGCGGCTCGGCGTCGAATCCTGACGCGCGCGCCAGGTTGGCGCCCTCGTCGGCGACCCTTTGGGCCTCTCGTTCGGTCCCATCATCGAAGCCCACCTGAGGGACCATGGGCGCACCCGCGAAGGGAAGCGCGGGAAACGGCTCCCATACCGTGAGCACGATCGCGCGGCGGCCGTTTCGAAGCTGCCGGCCGGCCTGCCGGATCGCCTGCCGCGCCTGGGTGGACCCGTCGTACGCGAACATGACTGGACCGTCCTGGTGTTCGTTTCGCATCCTCAATACCTCACACCGAAGTCGACCGTGTACGTGGCCCCGCCGGCAAGTTGGCGATCCGGGACCCCCCATTCCACCCCCAACCCCACGTCACGAAATGAGGGCGTGAGAAGGACGCCCCGGTGGCTGGGACTGGTCATCCACATCCGCACTATCTGGCGGGCGGAGCCCCTGGCTCGCGTGCCCCAGGCCAGGTTCTCGCCGACGAGCCAGTCGTTCGCTGCGCGCAGGTAGCCCGTGCGTCGGATCCGCTCGGGGAAGGTGGTGCCGTCGGGCGAGGTGTGCGAGAAGTAGTGCCGGCGGCCCATGTCGCGCGAGTGGCGACGTGCGGCCTTCGACAGTCGCCCGCTCGAGCGCAGGATCCGCAGCCCGCGGGTTCGGCGCTCGGCGTTGATGAGGCAGTGGGTTGCGAGAGCGACCTGCCGCATGCTCGTCTTGGCGGGTTCGGCGTTCTGGCCGGGACACGCCGCGGCCGGCGCTTCGTGGGGATTGGCAGCCGCTGCGATGATGGCGACCGCGGTTAGCCCCGCAGCAAGGCGCAGCCGCCTGCGGGAGCGTACGGTCAACCGCCATCCGGTCTGGGGCATACCGTGAAGCTACGGTTGGAACTCGTGCCGCCAAGCGGCGTTCGCGGTCGCTCGATAGCGGCTGGCTTTCAGGCCCGCACCGGGTCGTGATCGCCGGCGGTGTTCGCGCAAGCGTCAGTCGTTCTTGAGTGGGGGCCCGTTCGGCGGTGTGGTATGGGAATGAACCCGAGCGTGCCACCGCGAGCTACGGGCGAGGGAGCGGGTTTCGCCCGTGCTTGCCGTTGCGCTCGCCCGCTTCGCGACGGCGAGACATGTCTGCGCTGCGGCCGGACGGTGAGTCTGACGGCGCGACTCCAGCTCAGCGAGCCGCGGCGACCGAGGCGGAAGAAGCAGGCCTGGACGCGGGCCGGCGTGGTGCGAGCGATTCGGGCATTCACGTTCTTCCGCGGGCGGCGGCCGGTGCCGGCGGACTGGAACGGGCGGCGGCAGGAGGGCTGGCCGCCCCGCGAGACCGTCGAAGCGCTCTTCGGTTCCGTGCCGGCTGCCCTCCAAGCGGCGGGCGTCGAGCGGCAGTCGCCGCCCCCGGACGCCATCGGCGCGTGATCGGCGGCACCGCTCGCCTGAGCTCGGCTCGCTGTTGAGCGACTGCCCGAAGCGCGGTTCGCTAGCGACAGCCCTGGTTTAACCAAGCCACAAGGAGCGCTCACCATGCCTGCCGACAATCGCCGACTGATCCTTCCTTACCTGCCGCTCGCCGATGGACCGTCCCGTCCGGAGCAGCTCTGGGACGCTTGGGCTTTGGCGGCGGTGGAGGCCGAGCTGGCCCTCGAGGCTTGGAAGAAGGCCGCCCACGGGCTCAAGGAGGCCGCGTTCGCAACCTACCGAGCGGCGCTCGACCGTGAGGAGCAGGCGGCCACCGACCTCGCCTCGCGGGTCGCCCCGAACGTGGCCCGGCGACTCCAGGCGCGTAGCGCGTAAGCGCGTTAGCTGAGACCCCGCCTGCGGAGCAGTTACCGGCTCAGCTCGCGGGCCGGGACAGGGAGCGTCCGCCTGACACGCACCCTCGTCGCGTAGACGATCGTGTTGTCGACGTAGTGACCCGTTGAGGGATCGAAGTTGCCGGAGCAGGTGACGAGCCGCAGGGCGGCGAGACGGGTCCTTCCGAACACGCGGCGTGTCGGGAAGTCCGCCTTCGGCCAGCGCTCGAGTCCCTCGACCCGGAAACGAACGATGCTTCCGTCGGCTCGTTTGATTCGAATGAGGTTGCCCCGCTTCAACCCTCGGAGGCGATAGAAGACGGCCGGCCCGCTGGTGGAGTCGATGTGGCCGGCGATCACGGCCGGTCCACGCTCGCCGGGTTCGCTCCCGGGCTCGTACCAGCCGGTGTTGTCGAAGTTCTCGGGAGTCTCCATCGTCCTGTCCGGCTCACGCTCCAGCGAGACGACGCGGGCCCTTACGCCTATCGCGGGGATGTGTATCCGGCGCGGTGGCGCGGCCTCGCGGTCGACGACGTCAACCAGCCGCCGCTGCGCCTTCTGAGGCTCCCGCGCCTGCTGCGGCGGCAGGGTGGGCGAAATTGGCCGATCCTGGGCAAGGGCCGTGGGGGAAAGCCTCTGACCGGTCGGCGGCTCGGGCTCGTCGGGTGGGGACTCGCCGGAGATCGCCACGGCGGCCACCAGCAGGGCGGCCGCACCGCCTCGCAACAAAAACGGCGCCGCCGGCCGAAGCCGGCGACGCCCGTTCTTGCTGTTTTCGGTAGAGAGCCTCAGGCTCACAGCTCGAGGCCGCGGCGACGCAGCACGTAGCCACCCGCCGTGAGCACGAGCATCAGCGCGCCCGAACCCAGGCCTAGGACTGCCGCGGAGGCCTCATCGGCGGTGCCGCCGGCGCCGGCCTGGATGCCGCCCTGCGGGATCGTGCCGGTGTCGGTGCCGGAGCTGACCGTGTTCGAGGCCGGGATGACGACCTGCGGGGCCTGCGGGCTGGGGGACGCCGTGGCGCCCTTCTGCCCACCCGAGCCAGACTCGGAGCCACCGCCGCCACCGCCGCCGCCGCCGGACTCTCCGCGCTCTCCGCGCTCGCCGCGCTCGCCCTGCTCACCCTGGGGGCCCGGCGCACCGGCGGGGCCGGGAGGGCCCGGAGGACCGGGGACGGGGACGAACTCCTCGTCGTCGTCGTCGGTCGGTGCCTCGTCGTCGCCCGGCTCGTCGAAGGCGCCCGGGTTCTCGGGGGCCTGCGGCGCGGCCGGATCCACCGGCTCGGCCGGATCAACCGGCTCGGCCGGATCAACCGGCTCGGCGGGATCCGCCGGCGGAGCCGGGTCCGTCGGTGTCTGAGCCTGCGCTTCGCTCCCTCCGAGCACGCTGTGCGTGCCGAGCGAGGGCGCGAAGGCGGCCAGAGCCACGGCAGCCAGCCCCAGCATCAGAATTCGCTTGACCATACTTCCTCCTTCGGTGTTGGACCTTGCAGACGTCCACGCTGCCACGCGAATCCCTGCCCACAACACCCCTGGCCTTTCACGCGATAGGAACTCGCTTCACGGGGCCAACGTCCACGATCGACACCGGCCGGCCCGCAACATCCGAGTTGAAAGCGACGCGGTAGGCGGCGGCGTCACGCATGTGCGCGAATACGAGAACGCGGTCGCTCGGGAATAGGACGAGTGCGTCGGCGACTGCCTGTGCCGCGTCGTGATCGCCCACGTGCCCCGTCGCCTTCACAGACGCTTGCCGGAGAGAGGCCACGGTCTCCCCCTCGGCCCGGCGGGCGGCCTCGTAGTAATCCTCATCGTTGGTGAGTTCGGGCCGCCCGAAGCCCTCCGGCGAAACCACCATCACTCCGAGTCCGGCTGCACTCGTAGTGGATCCCGTCTGCTGCGCCACGGCGTCGAGCACCTGCCTCGCACGGAGCGGCTCGGACGTCACGACCAGCACGCGCTCAAACGCATGGCCGGGCGTGCCGCCTGTGACGTCGATGACAATCGCGAGCACGACGAGGATGAGGGCGCCAACGGCGGCACCCGCCACCCACCAGCTGTCGGTCTGCGCGATTGCCAGCACGCCGAACAGGGCCGCGAGGACCGCACTCAAGAACAGCGGTAGAAGGTGGGGATCGCGCTCGCGCATAACGGAGCCGAAGCCTCCCTTCGCGGCAGGGCCCCCTCAATCGGCAGAAGCGATCGGTCGATCAGCCGAAGGCTCTCGAGCTCCGGGCTACTACGCCTGGCGTACATGGAGAGGCCCTGCGCCCCCGGGCGTAGGAGAAGAGTCGCCCGCTGACCGACGACAAGAGCCAGGCGCTCGGCGAGCATGCATTCGCCGATGGAACCCGAGCCCGAGGACCGAGACATGTACGCCAACGAGATTCGCGCCCAACTGGACCGCCTCACCCTGGAGGTGCTCGCCGCGGAGTCCGCGGGCCTCACCGAATGCGCGGCGTACATGAGGGACCTCGAGAACGAGATCTCCCAGTGCCGTGCGGCGTTCGTCGGCGCGGCAGTCACGGAGATTGCAGTCGCGCGGGGCGAGCTCTCGGGACGCCTGGTCGGCTGAGGATCGTCTTCGGAAGCGCATGCCGCTCGGATCTGGATCGGTCCAGGCGCATCGGGTCGATCGGCAATACCGTTCGCCACGATGGGAATCCCTATCGAGCGGCGCGGAAAAGGGCTTAGGTTCGTCGGATGGCCACTGCCGCGGGCTACGTCGGTAAGAACCACGACGTAGCCGATGCGGCCGTCCGGCCGAGCGGCGCCGGGCTGGCCGCCGCCGCCGTGGTCGTGACCGCCGTCACTCTGGTCGTCTACCCGCTGCAGGAGCTCGATCCAGGCGTCTCGAGCGGGGTGCTTTATGTGCTGGCCGTGCTGCTGGTCTCGGTTTTCTGGGGGCGGCAGCTCGGGCTGGCCACGTCGGTGGCCAGCGCCGCGGCGCTCTATTACTTCCACACCAGTCCTGCCGGCTTCCACGTCAAGAGCGCCGGCGACATGGTTGCGATCGGCACCCTGCTGGTCACGGCATGCGTCGCGAGTGTGATCGCGGACAGCGCCCGGCTGCGGGCCGAGGATGCCGAGGAGCGCCTGCGGCTGGAGGAGGAGCTCCGCCGGCGGGACGCCGAGCGCATCCGTCTGGAGGAGGTGCGGGCCTCGCGCGCGCGTGTAATAGAAGCGGCCGACGCGGAGCGACGGCGGGTGGTGCGCGACCTTCACGACGGGGCGCAGCAGCGGCTCGTGCACACCATCGTCACGCTGAAGCTGGCGCGCCAAGGGCTCGCGCAGAACGGCGGCGGCGCACCGGCCCTCCTTCAGGAGGCGCTCGAGCATGCGGAGCGGGCGACGGCAGAGCTGCGCGAGCTCGCACACGGCATACTCCCCTCGGCTCTCAGTCGGGGCGGGTTGAGAGCCGGGATCGAGGCGCTGGCGTCGCGGATGCGCGTCCCGGTGGGAACCGCCATCTCGGTTGGGCGCCTCCCCGCCGCGGTCGAGTCGACCGCGTACTTCGTCGTGGCAGAGGCTCTTACGAACGTCGCCAAGCATTC
>Ga0081538_10001338_pt2 | contig 22487 bp, 21 predicted proteins | sample TabmetS5T2R1_FD_71022 | JGI IMG/M metagenome (GOLD analysis project Ga0081538, IMG submission 71022) | Tabebuia heterophylla rhizosphere microbial communities from the University of Puerto Rico - S5T2R1 | ecosystem: Host-associated > Plants > Roots > Rhizosphere ...
GAGCCGGCCGGCAATGCGAAACGCGAACAAGTGCGCGAGAGCCAGGCCGACTGTGGTGCCCCACACCAAGCCCAAGACCCGACCAGGCACAGCGACGACACTCTCAAGCGCAGTCAATGCCGCGAGCAAGCAGACGGTCACATACAGACCCATAGTCCATGCCTCTTTGCGAAGATGATCACGATCCAGATGATCGGGCTCAGCATCGGACGCAACGGGCGGCGTAGCAGATTCTTCCGTCACAGCCTGATGGTGCCGCATCACTGCCATTTCCAATCACGTTTCTCCGCACTGAGCCACGAAAATCTCTCACGATCCTCATGCCGACCCTCATTCGTGGCTTTGTGCGAAGAAAACGCTGACCTCAGGGATGTCGCCGATGGAGGGTCATCGCCTTCGAGCGCCTGCCCCCGGCGCCTGACCCGGGTGAGTTCAGCTCGAGACCCAAGCAGCTTTGGTGGCGATAGCCTGACCCTCACCATGAGGGCAGGTGTCAGCAAGCAGAGTTCCGTTCGTAGCATCCGGCGGTCGGTGCGCTGGCGGGCCCTGAAGGAGTACGTCGGCGGAGCATTGTGGGTGCTACCGACCGCAGCCGCATTGCTCGCGCTCGCTTTTGGATTTGCGATGTCGCAGGTGGAGGTGCGCCCCGAATCGCCACTGAATTTGCTGGCTTTCCAGGGGACCGCGGACGATGCCAGGGCGCTCCTAATCGCCATTAGCAGCACGGTTGTGACGGTGATTGCGCTCGTCCTGGGTCTGACGGTGGTCGCGCTCCAGCTCTCCTCAACGCAGTTCTCACCCCGGCTACTGCGCAACTTCCTCCGGGATCGTGGCACGCAGGTTGCCCTCAGTACCTTTATTGCCACCTTCGTCTACAGCTCCGCAGGTCTCTTCACCGTCGGCTTCGAGGCCGGTACCCGCACTGAGGTCTATCCACGGCTCGCTGTCAGCGTTGCGATCGTATTGCTCTTTGTCAGTCTCGGCATGGTGGTGTACTTCGCCGATCACCTGGTGCATTCGATCCAGATCGATGCCATCAATCGGAGGATCGAGCGCAACACACGCCACGCCATAGCCCAGGAGGACACAGCAGACGTCGAGGAAGTAGCGCCACCGGTTCCGGAGTGGGCAGTGCCTTTGCTTGGCAGGAAGTCCGGCTACATCCAGACCGTCTATCCGCAGCTGCTGCTTCCTTTGGTGAGTGATGACGATGTCACTATCTGCTTTCGTAAGCGGGTCGGCGAGCACGTGGTTGCCGGAACCGTTATCGGCTGGGTCTGGGCGCCTTCGGCGGACAACCCACCACCGGCCGCCGAGCCCTTTGAAGTGGCGGTAGACGCCGATGTCCGGATTGGCTTCGAACGAACCATTGAACAAGACATCGCATTCGGCATACGCCAGCAGGTCGACATTGGTGCCAAGGCGCTCTCTGCGGCAATCAACGATCCCTATACCGCAGTGCAGGCGATTGATCACCTCGCGGTTGTCTGCTGCGATCTCGCGGTCCGGCCGCTTGGCACCAAGATCATTACCGGTCCAGGTGGCAAAGGGCGCGTCGTCATTCCAGGCAACAACTTCGCCGACTACATGTTTTTCATCGGCGGATTGTTTGGGCGATATGGGTCGAGCGATCTCACTGTTGTGTTGGCGCTGCTCCGCCTGTTCGAGACCGTTGTTGAGGTGCTTCCGCCAGGTTCCCCCCGCTTAGCGGTAATGGATCGGGTGGTTGCCGAAGCCCTGGCCGATGCCGAGCGCACGATGCCGCGGCCGCAAAGTCTGGAGCGAGTCCGGGCAGCCGTGGCTGCGCTCCGTACCAAGATCAACTCCAAGGCCGCCGCAGCAGTCGAAAAGTCCTGACAAGGGCCAACAAGTCAGTTGGTCCAGACGATCGAGGCGACCCGTACCGGCATGGTCACACCGCGTACGTCCACCTCCTGGGTATCGGTCGCCGCTACATCACCCGCCTCGGCCAGCGCCTCAGCCGAAACCAGGATTTCGCCGCCCTCGGCAAGCGCGGCGATCCGCGCGGCGACGTGGACACCCACCCCGCTGAAGTCCTCACCACGCTGGGTGGCTTCGGCCAGGTGCACCCCGATGCGAACCGGGGGTGCGAATCCGCTGCGCACTGCGTGCAAGGCGAGCGCCTGCTGGATTCCGATTGCGCTGCGAATCCCCTGCCGCGCGGTATCAAAGGTGGCGAAGATTCCGTCGCCAGTGGAGTGGACTATCCGGCCGCCTTGCCGGGCGACCTCGGCGCGGAGCATTTGGTCGTGCCAGTGGAGGAGACGCCCCCACGCCTGGTCGCCGAGCGCCTCGGCGAGCTTCGTGGAGCCAACGACGTCAGTGAACAGGAACGCCATCCGGACCTGAATCCGGTTGGCACGACGGTCTGCGATCTCCCGCAGTTCGGCCTCGACGGCCGCCAGGTCCGGCTTCGCGCCAAGCCGCTCGAACTCATCTCGCGCAGCCCGCAGTTCCAGGTCGGCATCGTCGTCGTCCCCACACGTTCGCAGCGCCCGGGAGAGCGCCGCTCGGCTGCGTGCGATTTCGTAGGACGATCCGACCTCACGCCAAAGCTTGACCGCTGCACGGAGTTCCCGTACGGAGGCCGCCACGCTGCCTTCGGTAAGCAACAGTCGGCCGCGTGCGTACGCCAGACCAGCGCGCTGCGCCGGCGGGCTGGCGTCCTGCACAATCTCGGCAAGCTGTTTGACCGCCGACTCGGCCAGCTCGGTGTCGCCCATCTTCAGGGCGATCTCCACCTGCGCGCCGAGTAGCCGCAACCGCGCCATGGTGTTCCAGGACGATTCCGCTAGCGCAGTCTCGATCGCGGCGGCTGCCAACCCGGCCTTTCCGGATTCCAGTCGGATCAGGGCGAGAGCTGGCTGTGGGCTGCGTCCCAGTGCGTGCGCCTGGCGTAGCACCTCCTCGGCGCCTTCCATATCACCCCTAAGCCGCAGGATGTCGCCGATCGCGTAGAGTCCATCGGCCATCACCGGAATCGCCTGGAACTTCTCCAGCTCCGCGGTGGCACGTCGCAGCTCTTCCTCTGCCTGTTGCCAGCTGCCCTGGAGCGCCGCAACCTCTGCCCGGTGGACCCGACATACGCCCGGAAACCCGCCCACCGACTCGGTCTCACACCAGCGATCAGTCATCTCGATCCACTCGCCGGCGCGTCGGTAATCGGTGAGGTCTCGGCAGGCGGCGATCATCTGGCATGCCGTGATCCCAGCCGTTAGCGGCGACAGCTCGCCACTTACTGCGGCAATCGCGGCCTCCTCCAGAAGTTCGATACCCTCCCCGATCGCGCCCGTGGCTATCCGCAGCGTCGCCTGCGTGGTGAGCGCGAACGCATGGAGATCGTGATGGCCGGTACGCTCCCCGATCGCCACTGCCTCATCGGCGAGCTGGAGTGCGCGGGGGATGTCTCCGGCCGATCTCGCGGCTTGGGACTGGATGAGGGCAAGATACCCGTGCGCGTACGTCTCGGCTTGCCCGGCGAGGAGATGGGCGGCGCGTCGCGTCCAGGCTGAGGAAATCGACTCCTTGCCCTGGAGCGAGAACGCCATCGCGACCTCAAGCGCGAGATACGCGGCACGGATCTTGTCTCCAGCGCGCTGGTAGGCCGCAAAAGCTCGTTCTAGGAAGCCCGGGCGCTGGTCGGCGTGACCGGCGAAGAACGACGCGATCGCGAGCGATTCGAGATCCGGACCGTCGAGGACGGTCTCGGCATCCGCCTTGTTGAGCAGCTGGAACGCTTCCTGCCACGCGTGCCGCGCGAACGCTTCACGGGATGCACGCAGAACATCCGGAAGCTCGGCCTCGGCAGCGGACGCGATCATCGGCGCTGATCTTACAACTCGCCGCCGAACCTTACCGAGGCGCGGATCACGGCACCGAATATCGTGCTGAGATTCTGACAAGTCGGCGTTACGGCCATGGATCAGGAGGTCGATCGTGAGGATGATCATCGTGAGAGCCGACTCGGATACATCATGACTGAATCAAAGATCGCGGCAACTTCGGGTACTACATCGATGGCGACGCGGGTTCTGCTCGGATTTCTCGCCTTGGTGGAGGCGGTCGTCGGTGTCTGGGCACTGTTCGCGCCGGAGGGCTTCTACCGCAACTTCCCGGGAGCCGGGCAGGCATGGGTCTCGTTGCTGCCGCCGTACAACGAGCACCTGATCACTGATGTCGGCGAGCTCAGTTTGGCTCTGGCGGTGGTGCTCGCGGCCGCGGCGGTGACCGGCCAGTGGCTGCTGAGTGTGGTGGCGCTTGCGGCCTTTGCCGTCTACACCGTGCCGCACATGATCTTTCACAGCTTTCACTTGGAAGGCTTTACCACGGCAGAAGCGATTAGCCAGATGGTGGGTTTCGTGCTCCAGCTCCTGCTAGGCGCCCTCGTGGCATGGCTGCTGTGGCGCCATCGACCCTGGCGCGATCGGCCGCGAAGCGCTCCTGATCATGCAATTAGAGCTTAAGTGTGTCTTTTCTCTCGATGTCGGGAGGAAAGGCACGCTCAAACCCGGAAGATCGGCCTTTCCGAAGTACGCGAAGCACGACGGTAGGTCGCATCAGCGATTGGGGTGGCGCGACCAGACCGGCGACTCGGATAAACGCGTCGACGAGGTAGGCGTCCTGGACGGCCGCAGCGTGCAGCCGCGCCAGATACGCGCTCGCCAGTCGGCCCCTGAGGGTTCGACGTCCGCTGACGCCGGGAAAGACCAGGTCGCCGCCTGCCGATATGTCCCAAGCCACATCGACCACGCGGGCGACATCACCGAACCAGCGATCAGCGTGGGGCTCGACGCCCCGCGCGAGGTGGCGGCGGAGGGCGAGTGCCTCCAGCGCTGCCACGCTCATACCCTGGCCGTAGATCGGGTTGAAGCTGGCCACCGCGTCGCCTATCGCTAGGAAGCCGGCTGGGAATCCTGACAGCCGTTCGTAGTGGTGCCGGGTGCTGGCCGGAAAGTGGAAGCTGATCGGGTCATCGAGCGGTTCGGCGTAGCGGATCGCCTGGTAAATATCTGGGAAGCGAAGGGACCGGGCGAAGTCTAGGAATCCGTTGGAGTCGGTAGGCGGGTGGTCACCGAGAATTCCGGCCAGCGTCAGCATCCACCGACCCCCTTCAAGTGCCTGGAGGGCACCGGTACGCGGAAGCTGGGGCGTGGCCGCGTCCAGGATTGCGATGTCGCCTTCGAGCGCGTCGACCGGAAGCCGGTAGATCCGGGTCGCGTACGTCAGTCCGATCTGCACCTGCTCCACTTTCGGCCGCGGGTAGCCGAGCCTCTCCAGCCACACCGGAGTGCGCGAGCCGCGGCCGCTGGCATCGACCACCAGGTCGGCGCTCAGCAACTCCTCGGCGCTGCTGTCGGCCCGACGCAGTATTCGTGCTCCGGTCACGCGGCGATCATCCGGTGTGGTCGCCAGCCCAACGACGTCGCAGCGGTCCAGCAAGGTGACGTTGGGACGGGCGCGCACGCGCGCCCGCACATGTGCCTCCAGGAATGGGCGGCTGGCACATAGGAGCAGCAGCCCGGTATCTGTCCGTCGAAGCCGATGGCCGTTGAGGTACATCCGCGCGTCGGCCAGCAAACTTCCGGCCGGTGCCCCATGCGCAACCAGTTCAGCGGTCAGCCCTGGGAACAGCTCCTCCAGAACTTGTTGGCCGCCCGCCGCCAATGCATGAATGTGACGGCCCTGGGGGACACCACGCCGATGTCTGGCCGTCTCGGGCAGCTGATCTCGATCGATCACGATCACCTGCTGATAGCTTTCGGCGAGCACCCAGGCGGCCAGTAGCCCCGCTATGCTCCCGCCGAGCACCACCGCGCGGTTTCCAATCTTTTTGTTCATTGCAACCACCTCCTCCGTTAAGGAGAGGCTGCGCCCAGAGGTTGCTCGGTTCCCACACCAGATGCTGCTCGGTTGTGCTCAGTGATGCTTGCCGTAGATCTCCTGGTCCCACAGCCAAGCGACGACGCGTTCCACGCCTTGGGTGAGGTGGCGGCGGTAGGTGCTGAACGGCAACCCCAGTGCCGCGGCGGCACGTTCCTGGGTAGCGGCCGGACGTAGATAGGTCCGTTCGACGGCGCGCCAGAGTTTGTCATCGCGTGGGCTCTCCCGCAGCGTCTCGACTGCCGCAGCCAGCATCGTCTGCAGCGTCGCTCCGGTCGGCTCTTCGTCCTGAGCCCGGTCGTGGGCCAGGCGAGTCCGCAGCAGCGGGTTACGGGCCAGCAGATCCGGTCGGCGCAGGTCACGTAACGCCTGTCGTACCGAGTCATCAAACTCCTGCTGGGAGAGCACCAGCAGCGCTGGCTTGATTGTGGATGGAGCCGGAGTGATGTCTTGGGCAAGGGCGCGCTCGGTTATCCGCTCAAACAGGGCGTTCATGGGGACTTGCCGGAAGTCGTGTGCGAACAGCCCGTAACGGCGTCCGCCCAACCAGAAGTCGGCACCGTCCACGCGCGGCTGGTCGGCGGCCGCGAAGTAGGTGTCCCACCGCTCCGGGTCGGCCAGCACGAGGAAATCCAGGCGAGGTTCGGAGTGCCGAGATAGCGCTGCATCGCTAGTGCTGCTGCGCATAGTCCCAGGCCGCGCCGGCGCCGGGGTCAGCCGCGATGTCCTCGCCGGATGCTCGAGTCAGGTCGATCACAGCGACAAAGCCACCAACCACCCCGTCTTGGCCCCGGACTACAAAGAAGCCCTCGGGTTGCCGCTCCCACCATCGCGCAGCGATCGCCGCCGACGCCTCCCCCTCCGATGCCAGGACCAGGTCCAGGATCGGCTCCCGGTCCGCCGGCCGTATCGGCTCGGGAGGCTGCTGTCCCCAGGCGGCCCAATCAACCGGCGATGGAACGCCAGGGAGCCGGCGGAACAGGTATTTGGCGTCGGCGATCGCGTGCTGTTGTTCCTGCCCTCGGGACATCTGCATGCGACGGTTGATATGGTCGCGGATCCCGCGAACGAGCTGGCGGTAGCCGTCCGGGTCACGCCACCGAAGATCGTTTTCCAAAGCGTCGCGAGCCAAGTCGTGCGGGTATACCCCTTCCGGCCCCGCCTCCACGAACGACAGCTCTCGTAGCCAGGCGAACGCTTCGTGCCCATCCTCCAGCCCGAGCACCTCTCGCAACAGCGCCTCGGTGGTCACTCTGGCGAGTGCGCACAGCTCCAAGGCACGTCGATGCTGCCCACTGGGAACGATCTCGACGAACCGTCGGAGCAGCGTGCCCACAAGATCGGGGGTCATTGGATCGGCTGCCGCCTCACCGCCGCGAACGACCACATCGGCCAGCAGCGACAGTCCCAGCGGGTGGCCATGGGCTAACCCAACCAGCTGGTCGACGCGGGCAGGGTCCACTCCACATGAGTGCAGGTATTGGCGGCTGTCCTCCGGGCTCAGATTGCGCAGCGACACTACCCGCAGCAGCTCCCGCCAGGCCGGATCAGCACGCCAGGCCGAGTCCGGTGCTGCCCGCCGACGAGCACGGTTAGGGCGGTGGCCGGCAGGCGCGGCACCAGCCAGGTGCGTACCCACTCATCCAGCGGCGCCAGGCGCTCGTAGCTGTCGAACATGATCACCAAGCGGCCAATGTCGGATAGCCCGGCAATACTCCCCTCGGGGACCTCATGTACACCCAGCACCTGAAGCACAGCGGACGGTGACGGTACGAGATCACGCCCGTCGAGGCGAATCACGCTCGCGCCCGCGTCGGATGCTAGCTCGGCATAGACATCCAGCAGACTCGTCTTGCCAATGCCTGGTGGTCCGTGGAGGTGGAGTAACACAAACGGCGGTTCGGCCGACTCCAGCGCCATCCGAAACAGTTCGATTTCGGAAGTGCGGCCAACGAACCGGCGCCGTCGGCGAGATGTCAACAGGTCGCCTAGCGTGCCGGCAGATCCTGGCCCAGTCATAGCGGCAGCCTCAAGCACTAGGTCGCTTGGTTTGATCGATCATGATCAACTCCTAGAGCCCAAAGACGCGTGGCCTCTAGCGCGACACTAGACCGCGCCATCGGTACTGATCAACACCAAGACGCTGTCCGCGCTGATCGCCAGGGCAGCCCGACGCTCGGCATACTCAAGCACTTCCCGTACGCCGGCCAGCGCTGCGCCGCCGCACGGCCCAGCCGGGAGTCCTAACTCATTGAGCCGCTGCATTTCAACCCGGGCCTGATCATCGGTAACTGTCACGCCGGCATCCAGACCGTCGCGGAGGACTGGCCAGGCGATCTTGGAAATGCTGCCACAGTTCAGTCCGGCCATGATCGTTGGTTGCGATGTGTCAACCCTGATCGGCTTGCCGATGGCAAGGCTGGCGGTAACGCATCCAGCCGTGATCGGCTCGACCGCCAGGACCGCCGGATGATCTTTGCGAATCGAATTGCGATAGTGCGGCAATGCGGCTTGCAGCAACGATCCCACCCCAGTCGGCACAGTTACAAGATCGACTGCAGGCCCCCGAAGCTGTTCGTCAATCTCGGCGAAAAGAGTGTCGTAGCCGTCCACAATCCATTGCGGTATCTGCTCATAGCCCCGCCACGCGGTGTCCTGGATGAGTAGATCACCACGGTGCCCAGCGGTTGAACTGGCGGCGGCCCACACAACTTCGTCGTAGATCAGGTCGGTTTGTACCACCTCGGCGCCTTCGCCGGCAATGGCCTGCACGGTGTCCTGAGAGGTTCCCGCGGGAACGTAGATGCGTGCCGGCAGCCCGAGCAGTGCGGCAACGCGGGCCAGCGCGCGTCCATGGTTGCCATCGGTCGCAGTCACAAGAGTGACCGCAGCGGCCCGTTCCCCAAGCTCGGTTAGGTCCCTCGCCGGCGTCTCGAAACCGCTGTATCTGCTCAGTACACAGTTCACCGCCCAGGCGGTGCCGAGGATTTTGAAGGCAGGCAGGCCGAGACGGTCCGACTCATCCTTTACCAGCACAGTGCCGACGCCGAGTTCTGCCGCAAGCTCCGGAAGCTCCCTAAGTGGCGTCGGCCGATACCCAGGTAGTGAGCGGTGGAATTGCCTCGCTGCGCCACAGACATGCGCCGAGGTCCAGTCGCGCGCATTGGCCTGTGAGGCCCATCGGACGGTCGCCGATTCAGTGCGCATGCGCTGACACTGTCATTTCACCTGGAAGGCCAGCGACGAGGGCCGCCCAGCCTGCAGATTCTCTACGTGCTCGGTGAAGTTGAGTTGCTCGAACAAAGAGATGCCGTCTTGCATGGCGGCCCTGATAGCGCCCTCCCGGCGCTGGATCGCTTCAGCTGCCTCCAATGCAACATCCAGCTCGGAGTCGCTGAGCACCACAATGCCGTCGTCGTCGCCGACCAGAATCTCGCCAGGATGGACCTCAACTTCTCCTAGCCGAACAGGCTGTTGGATATCCGGAAGCCGGGTCGCTCCGACAGCACGCGGAATCGTGCCGAGAGCGTAGATCGGCAGCGGGAGCTGCGCCAGCGTCGCAGTGTCTCGGCAGAGCCCATAGACAACGATGCCCGCCATGCCGCGCCGTAACGCCTCGGTGGCGAAGAGCTCACCAAGCACAGCGTGTTCGGTAGTACCAGCGTCGACGACGAGGATGTCACCGGCAGCGCATTGGTCAAGGCGCGCGAGCACCGGCACAAGATCAGCAGATGCCTTGACTGTGACCGCCCGGCCGACCATTCGGAGGCCGCGGCTGTAGGGACGGAGTTCACGGGGCAGGATGCGCAGAGCCTTGTTGGCGTCGCAAAGACTCGCCGCATCGAGTTGCCACACGCCTGAAGGAATCTCTCGCCCGGTCACTGGCCACTCCTCTTCACCATGATCATTGCTCTCGCTTGATCTTGCGCCAGCCGCCGGCGCGGTTGTTAGCGATGATCTGCCGGAACATCTCACCGAGTGCGCGGGTATTGATCTTTTCATTCTGGCGTACGGCGACAGTGCGCGCGGTCGTGTTGTCGTGGCCGGCGGTGATGATCCCCTCTGGATCAGGAACGATCGCGCCATCGTAGAGGAACACGTTCACGTGATCTTTCGCTGCCAGCAGTGCGCAAATGTTGCCGTCGAGGACGAAGTAGGGCTGCACCCGTCGCTTTATGGTCTCGACCACTTCCGGATCGACGGCGTGGACAAGATCACGTACCTGCTGACAAATCTCTTGTTGCCAGTCCGGCAGCGCGTCGATGTAATCATCTACGCGTGGGTCCTTCTCATAGGTCACGGCTGCTCCCTTCGTCCGGACGCTCCTGCCAGAATGATCGCCATGCCCAAGCTTCGCGTCCACAACTTCGTGGGGAGCCCCGGCTGCGCTACATGTCCGCTTTATACGAAAGGCCTGATGCTCACGTCGCGTCTGGTATGGGCGCATCCAAGAAGGACGTGATCATCGGCACCAGCAGCTCGGCGCGGCTTACCACCGTCACGTGAGAGGTGCCCGGGAGTACGGCGAGTTGCGAAGCCGGTAGACCGGCCGGAGTGTCACCAAAGATGCCGCCGCCGAGCAGCCGGAACATCTCTACTGCATGCTCCGGGCGTACCAGATCTGAGTCTCCAATGATCAGCAGCGTGGGCGCATTGATCGAGCTAATCGCTTCGGCTGGCAGATCTTTGATTTGCCGATCCATTTCGGTCTTCTTGGCGAACAGCTTGGGAAAGTCCTCTGGGTGCGGCGCAATCCGAAGGTATTCGTCATGCCACGGCGAACCGTGCATCATCTCCGGTTTCATCTCGCCCAGCCCCTCCAATAGACCGGGATGTACGCCGTCCAGGTTGTAAGTAACGGAGGCGAGCACCAGTTTGCGCACGACCTCGGGATGCCGAAGAACGACATGCAGCGCCACGGCTGCGCCTGTGCTGTAGCCGAAGATGTCGGCGCCGCCCAGGCCCAGTTGATCGATTGCGGCCGCGACATCGTCCGCTAACGCTTCCAAGGTCAGTGGGCGGTCAATGTCAGCGGTGTGTCCGTGGCCCTGAAACTCGAAGGCTACGACCTGCCGAGTCTTGGCCAGGCCGGGCAGCAGCTGCCCAAACGAGGTGCCAACTGCGGAGAACGCGCCGTGCAACAGGACGAGCGGCTGTCCCTCGCCGTGGATCTCGTAATACATCTGAAGGTTGTTCACCGGAACGTAGCCGGTCTGCACGGGAATCTCGCTGATAGCCATGGACAGATCATCCTCGCTTCATTCTGCGCCCGAGCGCAGGGGAGGCGAGTCGTGGGAGATCAGCTCACGGCGCTGCGGCAACAGCAGCTACCTCCAGCAAATCCGCATTGTCTGCAGGGAGTATCCGCGCGATCGCCAGGTCCAGCACGTCCTGGTAGGACTTGAGTCCATCCAGCACTTCCGATTGCGTTGCTCCAGCTACGCCGACGCTTCCAGGTGCAACGTGCATTGCCTCGAAGTGCCGCCGATGGCCCTCGTTCTTATGGCGGTAGCGGTCTTCCTCATCGCGGAGCCGTTGCGACGCGCCGGGCCCGAACGCCACTCGAATGTATGACGCGACCACGGGCGTGATCCGGCTGGCCGAATGGGCACCTTCCTGCACCCAATGCCGTGCTAGAGCTGCTTGGCCGGGGGGCATCCAGTTCAGTAGGACGCCGTCTGCAATGGCGCCGCCGACGCGGCAGAGCTGGGGGCGCATGGCTGCCACGACGACCCGAGTCTGCTCCGGGACGAGCTCACGTAACTCTGCCACCGCCTGCTCAATGATCTTGATCGGCGACCGCAGCTGCCCGGCTCCGATTCCGATCCAGAGTTTTTCAGGATCGAGGCCGAGCCGGTCGATCTCTGCCACGATCTGAGCCGGCCGATGGCGGTCGACAGGAAGAGCTCCGATGCCGAGCTCGAGCTGCGGTGCGGCTGAGGCGAAGTGGGCGAGCGTCTGCAGTCCTGGGGAGGTCGGCTCGTCGTTCGACCACAGTGAGTGATACCCGAGGCGCTCGCATTCCAGTGCCAGCTCGCGAGCGAGTCCAGGGTTAAGACCGGCGCTGATCCCCAGCCCTCGTTGGGTTTGACGCGGCATCACGTGCGCATGGCTGGATCGATGTTGTGGTTCGCGCGGAACAGGTTGTCAGGGTCAAAGACACGTTTGGCAGCGACCAGCCGCGAATAGTTCTCTCCGTACGCCGCTCGTACTCGCTCTGATCCCTCGTCACCGAGATTGTTCACATACACCGACTTCTCGAGGTAAGGCTGCATGGCGTCGAACAACACCATCGTCCATTCAATGTTGCGAGCTGAGTCGGCGGCGTCGGACCACTGCGAGAGGACGAGAAAGTCGTATTGCGCGGCCCGGTTTGCAAAGGCTGTGGCCGTGGGCGGCACTCGGCTGGCAACTCCGCTCATCCGCTGCAGGCCAACGGCGCTGAAAGCGGAGGGCATTTGCGGGAGGTATTCCACTAAGGTCTCGATGGCACCTTCAGATAGATGGCGTAACCAGGCCGATTTCCAATAGTGCAATCGACCGAAGGGGAATGCCTCGTCACGAGAACTCTGCAGCACTGCATACGGCATGGGCTGGATGGAGTCATCGACTGAAAGCTGGAAGGTCCGCAGCGGTCGCAGCACTTTTTCACCTTCGTCGGCCGGACCGCAGTAGCAGACTCCGATGGAGACGATCGGCTGCCCGGTTGGGCTCCGGGCCAGCGACACAGCCGTTGCCAGCTCGTCTGGGGCCATCTTGACGAACTCGTCGTAGAAACGAAGGACTCGGGGCGACACGTCCAATGGGTATGACAGGGCGCCGGCAAGTACCTGGCCGACCGGGTGCAGTTGGTACTTGAAGGCGGTAACGACACCGAAGTTGCCGCCGCCACCGCGGAGAGCCCAGAACAGGTCTTCGTTCTCCTGTTCGCTTGCCCTCAGCAGCTGGCCGTCGGCGATCGCGACCTCAGCGAATATCAGGTTGTCGCACGCGAGCCCGTAGCGGCCGTTGAGCCAGCCCAAACCGCCTCCCAGCGTCAGGCCGGCTATCCCGGTCGTCGACACGACGCCGAGCGTCGTTGCCAACCCAAACTCTTGTGTGGCGCGGTCGAACTCGCCCAAGGTAACGCCAGGTTCTGCCAGTACGGTCTTTGTGTCCGGATCTACGTGGACGGCTTTCATATCGGACAGATCCAGCATGAGAGCGTTGTCGCGGACAGCGTTGCCTGCAACGCTGTGACCTCCGCCTCGCATGGTGAGCGGCAGGCCATGTTGGCGCGCAAAGTCGATACAGCGGACGACGTCGAATGCATCCGCACAACGAACCACGGCGAGCGGCCATTGGTCGATCATGCCGTTGAACACGGCGCGTGCCGCGTCGAAGTGGGCGTCGCCCGGATAGATCACTTGCCCTCGTAAATCAGCGCGGGACAGCTGCCGCATAGCCGCGTAGGGGTAGTGCGTCATAACCATGAATCTGAGTATGAAAGTTCAGAGACTATAAGCACAAACGAAGTTATGATTGAAATTCATTATGAACACTAATAGCCCTTCCGCTTGGCCCGGCCTCGAGCTGCGGCACCTGCTGGCACTGGCCGCAGTAGCTGAAACGGGTACCTTCAGCCAAGCCGCTGAGCAGCTGGGCTATACGCAATCGGCGGTGAGTCAGCAGATCGGGTCCCTGGAACGAATGGTGGGCGCTTCGTTGTTCGAGCGGCCGGGTGGTCCTCGGCCCGTCCGGCTTACGGCCGCCGGAGAGATCCTGCTGACTCATGCCCGGGCTGTCCTCTCGCGGGTCAGTTCCGCCGCGGCGGACCTGCGGGCACTGGCTTCTGGGGAGCAGGGCGAGCTTCGAGTGGGAACGATGCCAAGTGTCGGGACTAAGGTTCTTCCGCAACTTCTTGCCGCGTTTCGCTCGGACTGGCCTGGTATCGACATCGTGCTGCGTGAGGCGCGGGACTGTGCCGAATTGATCCGAGCCGTGGAGTCCGGGGACATCGACGTGACCTTCCTCGACATCGGCCCGTACGACACGGGGCCGCTGGAGGTTCGTTTGGTGCTCGATGATCCGATGGTGTTCTTGGCACCCGCCGGTTCTTCCGAGGCCGCACGGAGAGCAATCAACATTGGCGATGTGGCGCGCCTCCCAATGATCGGCACTCGCGACCCCGGATGCCGCCAGATCATTGACCAGGCGTTCCGGCAGGCGCCCACCCCGCCGAGCTATGTATTCCGGTCCGACAACCACCCGACCATCCAAGGCCTGATCGGGTCAGGGCTTGCCTTTGGTGTGCTCCCTATGCTCGCCGTCGACGAGAACGACCCGAAGGTGGCGGTCATCCCGATCAGGCCCGCTCCTCCGCCGCGCCGTCTTGGCATTGCGTACCATCCCGAACGCAGGCCGCCACCGGCCCTGCTGCCTTTTGTCGAGGCAGCAGCTGAAGTATGCCGCGATCTCGGCGAGCGGTGGGCTGGGTCGCAGGCGGCCTAGGGGGTGCGCAGTGAAGCCAGCTATCGGTTATGGGCGCTCCCTGCCGGCTGTGTTATGGAGTGTCCTGCCTGACGCCCAGCCCAGCATCTCGAGCTCGGAGAATTGCCTGGGCCCGGTCGGCGACTTGGAGTTTGGTGAAAATCGATGACAGGTGATTGGCGATGGTCTTCGGCGATAAGCCCAAGCGTGTTGCGATCATGGAATTCGGCATCGCCGCGGCGAGAAGATCAAGAATCTCGCGCTCGCGCGTAGTCAGCTCGGGAAACGGCTCGGCGACCGGCGCCGGAGTCGCGAAGAAGCGCAGCACGCGCTGCGCCACGCCGGGTCCGAAGATTGCTTCGCCGGAAGCCACGGCCCGAATTGCCCGACCAATCTCCTCCTGTTCAGCACCCTTGACTACATACCCGCGCGCACCGGCTCGCATCGCTGCAAAGACCGAGTCGTCATCGTCAAACATGGTCAAGATCAAGACCGCAACCCCGGGGGCAGCCCGGACGATCTCGCGAGTCGCCGCAAACCCGTCCTGACCCGGCATCTGCAGGTCGAGCACGGCTACGTCCGGCCGGTGCAGCACGACTTCCTTCACTGCAGCACGGCCATCTGAAGCCACTGCCAAGACCTCAATGTCCGGCAATGAACTCAGCAAGGCTGAGAGCCCGGCCCGCACCACCGGGTGATCATCAGCCAGTACCACGCGCACCGTACTCATCGGCTTGCCAACGGGATGGAAGCGAAGACAGATCCACCGGTAGCAGAGGGGCCCGCCTCAAATGCCCCACCGAGCTCGGTTACTCGCTCGCGCATGGTGGTCAGGCCGACCCCCGGTGCCCACTGGCCGTTCGGCGGCCCGTCATCGGTGACCGACACCTCGAGATGATCACCGACCGAGACGCGGACCAAGGCTCTGGTCGCCTTGGAGTGCCGGACAACGTTGGTCAGCGCCTCAGTTGCGATCCGGTACGTTGCCACCTCCACCGCCGCTGGCAGTCGTGGCAACTCGGCTGGAACATCGAGTTCGACGTCGACCGACTCACCATCCGCCCGCCAGGCCAGTTGTTCGGCCCGCTGTTGCAGCGCTCCCACAAGACCGAGCTCGTCGAGTGCCCGCGGACGGAGGTCATCGACGAGACGGCGTACGTCGGCAAGGGCGGCTCGGGTGTCATGGCGGAGGTTGGTGAGCAACTCGTTCGCTCGCTCGGGCTCGGTCGCGATCAAATTTGCGGCCGCATCAGCGCCGAAGGCAATCCCGGTGAGGGTCGGCCCGAGTCCGTCGTGTAGCTCTCGCCGCAGTCGGCGTCGCTCCTCCTCCTGGGTAGACAGAATGCGCAGCCGCGACGCCTGGAGCTCCGCGCTCAGCAATGTGGCGTGCAGTGCCGCAGCCACTGGCGCGGCGAGCATGCCGAGTGCCCGCGCATCAGCATCGCTGATGCGGCGTTCGCCTGGGCGCAGACCGCATTGAAGATCACCAACCGGCCGGCCATCGTAAGTTAGCGGCCAGGAGTGCACCTTCGTAGTCGGTTCACCATCGGCGGCGAGGATCGTGTCGTCGTGCAGAACGGCGACATACGGCAGCCGGAGTGCCTCCCGGATCGCCGCAACTACGCCAACCAGCCCAGCGTCAGGCGTAGCGAGCTGTTCCCCGATGCGAGATACCACTCGAGCCGGGTTGTTGCGGTCGCCATACACCGCCCGTTCCACCAGGCGCTGCAATCGGGGCAAGACTGGAGCCGCAAGCAGTACCAAGATCACCGTCGCGATCGCGGACCGGCCGACCTGAGCCGAGACGAACTGATCAAGCACCGCCACTAGCGCCGCGTACCCGACGACGACGGCAAGCGACAACAGCATCCATGCCAACAACCGGGAGACTGCCAAGCGAATGTCGAGCAACTGATAGCGGATGATCGCCACAGTTACTGCCAGCGGGATCAGCGGAATGGTGAACAGTACGGCGACCGGCGTACCGGCGATGAAGGCCCATGGGACCGCAGCGATGAGGGCAACCAGCAAAGCGAGCAGCAACCACAACAGCTGACGCTTCTCCGTCTCGCTACCCCGGCGGTATCGCACGAAGAGTGCGACCAGCGCCAGTCCTTGTGCCGCCAGGCCTCGCAGTTCGGTGAAAGTCCACAGCGGCCGGAGTTGATCGTAGAAGGAGATGGTCAAGTAGCCGATCGGAAAACCCGGTGGGGACTCAGGCGCGGTGCCCATTTCCAAGGGAAAGAGCGGCGCTGTGATGATCACGGCAATGACAACCCATCGCCAGCCACGAGAGAGCGGACGTCCGTCGGGGAAGAGCAGCAGCGCGAGCGGGAGAAAGAGTCCGATCGACCAGGGCCATGACCAGCTGAAGATCGTGATCACGAGTCGCTCGACGGCAATGGGGGCAGCTGCCTCGTGCAACACGATCACCAATGGCGCCGCCACCGCCGACGTAACCTGCGCCAAACCCCCCGCTACGAATAGCCAGCCGATCGGGTTGTGTGGACGATGCCAGGCCAAGATGGCACCGCAGACGCCGAAGCTAAGCCCTATGGCTGAGTTGGTCACGACGAAGGCGTCGAGGGCGTCCTGCCAGGACCAGCCGGCTATCATCGCCAGGACCGTCGCAGCAGCAACCTCGAGCAGTACCAGACCGCCGAGGGCGGCAGCCAATGCCCGGAGCCCCCGGTTGGCGCGGGGCGCCGAAGGCGCTCGTTCCGCGGGCGCTGGCGGTGTCACAGGTCAAGTCTGCGCCGAACCCATTCCCAATGTCTCGGGAAGGTTTCCCGGGAGCATCGGGGAAGCTCCCGGCTCGAGCTGATCTTTGACTCATCTGGCCGAGCCTCTGCGGCAGCCACGCTGAAGGCGGTCGATCACGTCGGTCGGCCGAAGATCTCGTGGGAGGTATGGAAATGTCTGCTCTCTATCGCAGCGGAATCGTGCTGTTGGGAGTGCTTTCGGTTCTCGACCTGGCAGCGCCGTTGTACACCGACGGAGAGCACCCGCCGATGTTCATTGCGCTCATCGGTTCGGCGCTGGGCTTGATCAGCATCGTGCTTGCGGTCTTCGCCTGGCGCGGCCGGGCAGCCGCGGCTGTCGGCCTGAGTGTGGTTCGGGTGCTGTCCGCGCTGACGGCCGTACCGGCGTTCTGGGAGACCGGTGTGCCCGGCCCAGTCATGGCCGTTGCAGGTACCTTCATCGTCCTCACGGTTGTGGGCGTAGTGCTTACGCTGGCCGGAATGCGCCGGCCTATTCCGGTACCCGCGTCATGACCGCGCTCGAGCAGAGAGGCATGGGCGCTGAGCCCGTCGAAGGGCGCGCTTCGACAAGCGCCGTCCCGAGCCCGTCGAAGGGCAGAACCTACCGGCTACGCCGGCTGGGTGGCGCCATCGCCCTGGTGCTGGCGCCGTGGGGCTTTGTGGTTACCAATGCCTGCTATGCCTGGATGATCCGAAATGGCGGTGGCGACGAGACCGGAGCCGACGCCCTTGCCTTAGCCGCAACCAATCCTGATTTGATCCGTCTCCTGCTCGTCGCCGGGATGCTCGGTTGCCTGCTGATCATTCCGGCCGTGGTGACGGCGTTGGGCTTGGCGTGGCGATCTTCATTGGCGTTCGTGGGAGGGTCCTTGATGATCGCCGGCTATGTCTGCTACTTCGGCGTGTTACTGAGCAACATGATCATTATTGCGATGGCCGAGCGAGGTGGGCCAATGACCGACTATGCAGCGGTGATCGACGCAAGCCAGAGTGATCCGTGGACCGTCTGGGTCTTCCCGATCTTCATCGTGGGCAATCTGTTGGGCACAGTGCTCTTCGCGATCGGCCTGTTGCGCAGCCGCTCCGTGCCGATCTGGGCAGCTATCTTGATCATGCTGTGGCCACCGTTGCACGTCGTTGGATTGATCATCGGCGGCGAGGTGCTCGAGGTGATCGGGGCCGTGCTGCAAGCCATTGGTTTCGCTGGCGTGGCAGCCGTGGTGCTGCGTCGGTCCAGCCAGCAGCCCTCCGTAGGGTAGGAGCGTGGAGGAACGCGTACTTGGTCGTACTGAACGTCCCATCTCAGTCGTCGGGCTGGGCACCTGGCAGCTAGGTGCAGATTGGGGAGAGGTAAGCGAAACGGCGGCGCTCGAGGTGTTGGGCGCCGCCGTCGAGTCTGGGGTGACGTTCATTGATACCGCCGACGTCTACGGTGACGGTCGCAGTGAGCAACTGATCGGCCGTTTCCGAGCAGAGAATCCCGATGTGCCGATCATGGTCGCCACCAAGATAGGCCGGCGAGTTGATCAAGTGCCGGAGAACTACACACTGCAGAACTTCCGCGCCTGGACGGACCGATCCCGTCGCAATCTCAGCGTGGACCAACTTGATCTTGTCCAGCTGCACTGCCCACCGACCGCTGTGTACTCTCAAGATCAGGTCTACGATGCCCTGGATACGCTCGTCGCTGACGGAGTGATCGCCAATTACGGAGTGAGCGTCGAGACTTGCGATGAGGCGCTGACTGCGATGTCCCGCCGCGGCACGGCAACCGTACAGATCATTCTCAACGCATTTCGGCATAAGCCTCTAGATGCCGTACTACCGTCGGCCATCCAAAACGGGGTAGGGATCATCGCCAGGGTCCCCTTGGCGAGCGGCCTCTTGAGCGGCGCGTACACCACCTCAACACGTTTCGCCGAAAACGATCATCGAGCCTACAACCGAACCGGACAGGCCTTCGACGTCGGTGAAACCTTCTCGGGTGTGGACTATGAGACCGGCGTACGTCTGGCACAGGAGTTCGCTGATCTGGTGGCCAAGCTGCAGTTCGAGGCAACGCCGGCACAGGCAGCTCTTGCCTGGGTGGTGCAACAAGAAGGTGTCACGACGGTGATTCCAGGCGCCAGAACGGTAGCGCAGGCGAAAGCCAATGCCGCGGCCGGTCAACTGCCGCCGCTGGGCGCAGACTTCCTAGCCGGCGTACGCGAGATCTATGACCGCGAGCTGCGGGGGCACATCCACCATCGCTGGTAGTAGCCGCAAGCAACCGTGGCGCATAGCCCTCGGGCGCATTCGGGGCAATAGCCCAGCACCTGACATCGGACACACCAGATAGCGTTTGCAGAGTGCTTGACGGACTTCGCGCTGAGTTGGAGACGCTGGGTTTCAGTCGCTTCGACATCCAACTACCGGGGGAGGACTCGGCAGTAGCACCGCTGCAGGGTGCGCTTCGGGTACGCGCCGAGAGTCGCCGCTTCCTCCTCGAGACCGTTGATTACGGCGAAGCCTTTCGGTTGCTCGCTGCGGAATCGGAATCTGAGATCACAGAAGCCGTCATCGGTTATGTATCTCGGCCGTTGCCGCCAGTACGGGTGATGTCACGGCACGAATTGGACACCATCGTTGGCAAGGTTGCCCTGCACTACTTCGATCTTCGGGATCGAGCTCGGGAGGCGGGAGCTCAAGGAATTGTGATCGACTTGCCGCCCGAATTACCGATCGACAGGATCGGAGCACTGGACGGCGTGCATACCTATCCAATCGATACGCCTTTCGAGTTCCGTTCGCTGCCACCGACCGCGTTGCGCCCGGAGAACGATGTTCACAGGTTCCTTACGACAGCTGACATCCGGGTACGGGCGGTCATCACACCACCCTGGTTCGGACGCCCAGGTGGTGGCATCCGGTTCACCCTGCAGCAGCCCGAGACTGGCATTCGTGATCTTGTGGTCTCAAAACAGCTGCAACGCATCCAGATCATCGAGGCCCGCTAGGCCAAGCTGTGCCGTCTCAGGAGGGCTGAGCCAAGGCACCTGCTGATGACTGTGACACGTAGCTCAGGCTGCATTCAGGTGGAAGAGGGGCTCCCCGCTGGGGTGGCGATAACTAGCGGCGATCTCGGCAAGTTCTGCCGAGGCCACCCAGCTGAACGTCAGCGCATGCTGATGACCGATGTAGCCGAGTGGAAAGTTCGCGCTGCCGCCGGACCAGGTGATCTCAAATCCAGTCGGTCCCTTCTCAATGGAGCAACCGATAGCGAGCCGGTTGGGCTGGATCTTGGGCAGCCGACGGCGGGTTCGAAGAATGCTGCTGAGCTCCATGATCATGAATCGGCGGGCAGCTGCCGCGGTTGAGAACGTGGCGATTGTCTTGCGATAGTCCCGATCGACCACAGACTCATAGATGAACTGTGACTGCCGGTAGGCGATCGCCCGCCCCACCTGACCAGGTCCGGAGACGAAGAACACGTCAGCCTCGGAAGGGGTACCGAATTCCCATCCAAGATCTGCGATTACCGCGTTCATCGTGTCTTGATCAACTTGTTCGTCATCGGGCGGAGGAGTTTCAATCGCAGGCGGATCCATAACCCGCCCCAGCAGGTGCTCCGGTTGCTCGTCCGTAGCCGGCAGTCCAAGATCAAAAAGTGGCTCGCCGTTAGGATGCTGGTAGCTCGCAACAATAGCGGCTGGGTCGGCGTCGATCACCCAGCTGAATGTCACGGCTTCGTACCTACGGTGGAAGGTAGCCTCGCCACCCGGCCAGCTAAGCCGATATCCAGTCGGGCCCTCCTCGACCTCGCTGCCCGGCGCAAGCCGCTCCATGACTATTGGTTCCGTCCACCTGTGGAACCTGAAGGCCTCCGCGGCGAGATCCATGATCATGTAACGACGTGCGTCACGGGCAGCGCTGAATACCGCGACGGTAGATCGCTGTCCACGACTGGTGGTCTCGAAGGCGAAGAGACCGTGGCGCACAGCGAGTACCCGGGTGGTCTCGAAATCACCAACCTCCAGAACTGTCTCTGCATCGCCCGGCCGCCGCTGCAAGCCGAGGTCCCGCACCAATCCATCGATCAGTAGCATGTCGATGGCGAACGCCTCGTCTTGACATCGTTGCTCTGACACCGAGACCTACGCCTTACTCCGAGGGCCTGCTATTCCAATTCCGATAATGCGGCGTCGTGCTGCCCTTCGGTCGTGGATGGTCTGTTGGCCATCGGCTGTCGTCGATCTTTTGGACAATTCCTTGCTTTCTGAGCTCAGCCATAGTCACTGCTTGACCGTTATTGTCTAGAACACGGATCTGCAGACCACCGCCATCCCGACCGAACGCCGGCGCTACCTCTGAGACCTCGATCTTCCAATTCGGCGGTAGTTCACCGAGACGCATCCTGACGTAGGGCTGACCGAGGCTGCCGGGCGGTAGAGCGCGCGCCTCGAACGGGGTGCCATCCGGCGAGAAGTACTTGCCGTTCTCCCCGCCAAATCGATCGAGAATGTCGCCGTAATGAGTCTTGAACTCCTCGACATCGGTGAAATCCAGCCGGCGTGTCGGGACGGCACCCTCATTCCCCGGATACCGAAGCTCGTTGTTTTCGTCGACATAGCGCGCTTCCCATTCCTCCCGGGTGTACGGGCGGTTGGCCGCATCGCGACCGAACGGCGCATCCGGATCTGTGACCAGCTCCCGAACCTGCTGCGGAACCTCGTCAAGCTTCGGTGGCAGGTAGGCATCGTTCAGCCTGCCGTGGTTGGCGACCGGCTGGCCATAATCGGGATCGATCGGATCGCCGCGGAGCTTCTCATCACGCGTAAAGCCCGGACCGTAGTCAGCGTCAGAGAGCACCGGGTCACCTTGGTTGGGATCCCACTCATTGCCAGCGCCATGACCGGAGCCGGTAGGCCCATGTGTCGGACCGTCGGTGCCGCCTCCGCCGCCGGCCGGTGGCGCGTCGGATCCGGCGTCGCCGCCTCCGTGGCTGCCGCCTGAGCCACCGGTGTGCCCACCGTCACCAAGATGCCCACCAGTGTGTCCGCTACCAGCGTGTCCGCCGTCACCTACGCCACCCAAGCCGCCGGAGCCGGAATGACCGCCGTCGCCAATGTGGACGATGCTGTCGCCGCCCGAGCCGACCAGCGCTGGCTCACGTGCCGGAACCGTCGCAGCCGTATCAACCGTGCGAACCGGCACGTCCGCAGTGCTGGCGGTATTCGGGGTATCCAGAGTCATATCGCTCTGGCTGACTGCCGGAACCTCGACCTTGGGCGCGTCGATCTTCGGGACTTCCGGAATGTCGATCTTGCCGGCCGCATCGAGATTGCCAAGATCAATCTTCGAGAGATCGATGGATTT
>Ga0081538_10001691_pt1 | contig 22485 bp, 17 predicted proteins | sample TabmetS5T2R1_FD_71022 | JGI IMG/M metagenome (GOLD analysis project Ga0081538, IMG submission 71022) | Tabebuia heterophylla rhizosphere microbial communities from the University of Puerto Rico - S5T2R1 | ecosystem: Host-associated > Plants > Roots > Rhizosphere ...
GCTTTTCTTGCGTCGGCTCAGTTGGCTGGCGATCTTCGGGGCGAGTTGCGCGATCACGCGTCGGATCAACAGCAGCTCCCGTTCGTCGCACTGGGCAAAATCCTTGCTGGTGAGAATCTCCTGATCGGTCCAGCCCGGTTCATAGCTATCCGACAGGAAGTCCTGGGTATTGCCCGGCTGCCACTGCTCCGTGGTCACTTCTTCAAAGCCCGCTTCCGATTCTCCGACGTCTAGGTCTTCGTAGAGCGATTCTTCGGGCAAGGGTGCGGGCTCTTCGAGTCCGCAGAGATCAGTGGGCGCCTGGCTCTCAGGCTCCCAGAAGTTCTTGAACGCCTCCTCGAACAGCGGCAATTCGTCGCGGTGTGACACCAGGTTCACTCGCGCGGCATCGTAGAAATCGTCGCGCCGGGTGATATCCATGTAGCCCAGACTTCTGCACACATCGAGCATGCGGCTGGGGGTCACCTGAAACCCGAGCGCCTTGAGGTACCTGCCGAAGAGCAGCACGCGGTTGACCAGTTCCTCGGCCTGGGATGCCCCGTCGAAGCCGTCGCCGGCAAGCCCTTGAACGGCCATCTCGTGCGTGGCCATGTGAGATCTCCTAGAACTCCAGTAAGACTCGTTCCATCTCATCGCGTTTAAACTTTTCAACGTCCTCATGATACTTCAAAATGCAGCCCACCGTATCCCGAATCGTCTCCGGCACCAGCCCGGACTGATTGAGGTGCAGCAGCGCTTGGGCCCAATCGAGCGTCTCCGCGATGCCCGGCCGTTTGTAAAAATTGATCTGCCGCAATCGCTGCATGAATTGGCAGAGTTGTTCGGCGAGCGCCTGTTGGATGCCGGGGATCTTGGCGCGCACGATCTGATATTCCTTCTCGAACGTCGGGTAGTCAAGCCAGAGATAGAGACAGCGGCGTTTGAGGGCGTCGTGGATCTCACGGGTGCGGTTCGAGGTCAGAATGACAAAGGGGCGCCGCTCGGCCTTGATGGTGCCGATTTCCGGGATCGTGATCTGAAAATCTGACAGCACCTCCAGCAGGAACGCTTCGAACTCTTCATCGCTGCGATCCACCTCATCGATCAGCAACACAGGGGGCGCGGCGCCGTCGCTCATGATGGCATCTAACAGGGGGCGCTTGAGCAAGAACTCCTCCCCGAAGATGATATGCTCCAGCTCGTCGCGCGACCGCCCTCCCCCCTCCTCCAGCTTGATCTTCAGCATCTGCTTCGAGTAGTTCCACTCGTAGAGGGAGGTATTGGCATCAAGGCCTTCGTAACACTGCAAGCGGATGAGCCGCGAGTGGAGAATCCTCGACAGGACCTTGGCGACTTCGGTCTTGCCCACACCGGCTTCGCCTTCCAGAAAAATCGGTTTCTCCAGCTTGATCGCCAGAAATAGCGTGGTGGCCAGGGCTCGGTCAGCGATATAGGCTTGCGCTTCCATCAGCCGCTGGACTTCTTCAATCGAGGTGAACATGCACTTCCCCTTGTCTCACGATCGTGAGTCATATGATATGGCGCCAGACGTGTGCCCTGCCGCACTGCTGTAGGATATAGAAAGGCCGCTTCGGTGTCAACCGCCTCGGTCCGGTGACCTGTGTGCCACCGTTGTCCGTGGTGAGCCAGGCCCAGGGGGAAGAGCTTTAGGAAGGGGTGTGCCGACCAGATCACAGTGTATTCCGGTCGGTCGAGCGCTCGCGATGAGGCTTTTACGCCAGGCCAGCGCGGCGACGCAGGAACCACTCGATGCCGAAGAGCCCCACCAGCACGAGAAAAGCGCTCGGCGTGTGGCGCAGATGCAGGGCGCGCTCCTCGACGATTTTGTATTGCAGGTCGCGCTTCAGGATGTCGCGCAGTACCGCCCCAAAATCGGCATCGACTTCTGAAGCGGTGAAGAACCGCCCACCGCTTGCCCCCGCGAGCTGCCGTAAGGTCTCATAATCGGGGGCGCCGTGCAGAGACTCGGCGGTGGTGGAGGTGACCTCATAAATCAGTACATCTTGCCCGAGGTGCCTATCGGCTAGCCGTGCATCCACCTCCACGCGAAAGGCGCCGAGGTGCTCGGCCTTCAGTGCCGCTTGAAATTCCCCGGGCTCCTCCGCCGGCATGGTATTGACGCGTACCACCTGCCCGTGGGGATCTCGAACGGCGAGATTGAGCACCGCCCCGGATGCCGGCGAAAAATCATGATCGAGGACTCTGACGCGCAGCGCCACCGAGTCTCCGAGCTGATAGCTCTCCTTATCGGAGAACAGTTGTACGGGACGCAGGCCGGGTTCCTTGACCAGCCAGCGCACCATCTGGTGCACCATGTTCAGGTAATGATAATTCCCGCCCTGGGCGCCGACCATCTCGAAATTCCAGCGCCATAACTGGTCGCTCAAAAACGCCAGTGTTCTCCCGTCACCATACTGCATGGTCGCCATCAGCGGCAGCCGATTGAATTGGCCATCTGAGGTGACGCCGAGGGTCACGGCGTCTGGTTTCGGACGGCGCGCCCAGTTAAAGCCGCGCAGGGGGGGCATCTCTTGCCAGATGCGCTGCGTATCGTCGGCGCTCGGCGCCAGTTTCGTAATGGGATGTTGCAGCCCCTCAGGGGTGAGCTCCATTTTGACGCGCCCATTCACATAGCCCTGCCCCGCCCGTTCCAGAGCGATGGGGAGAATTTCCTCAATCGGCGTATTGGTGAAGCCGCCTAAATCGAACGATTGATCGCCCCCAAACATCGCAAAGGCGCCGCCCTCGACCACGAACTTGCGGATATTCTCGAGGTAGAGCATCGGGAAATACAGGAGATACGAGAAATTGTCAAAAATCAACAGGTCAAAATTTTCCAGCTCCTCGGTGAACAGCCGGTTCGTCGGAAATGGGATGAGGCTCAGTTGGTCATCGGGAACATTCACCACATCCGTCGGGGTGCGGAGGATGATGAAGGAGATGAGGTCGACGCTCGGATCGGACTTCAAGGCCCGCCGTAAGAAGCGATAATTCCAACTCGGCCGGCCCGAGACCACCAGCACCCGGATCTTATCCCGCCGCACCTGGAGTTGAAAATCGCGCTGGTTGTTGGTACGGAGCACTTCGCCCACTTGCACCGGCGTTTCGACGGACAAGCGATAGCGTCCCACCTCCTTGGGCGTCATGGTAAATGTGACCCGTCGCGTGGCGCGGTCCGCATCCAGCACCAAGCTGCTGGTCGATAGAATGCGCCCCTCCTGCTTCAGGACCAGGGGGATCACCTGCCCTTTGTAGCCCCAGCTCTTGACGCTCACCTCGATATCGACGGAGCTATGCAGAAAGGCGAAGTTCGGCGCGTCCACGGCGGCGATTTGGATATCACGGTAGCGTTCGGGATCGCCCAGGCCAATGGTCACCACGGGTATGCCCCCATGGCGCGCGGCGTCCACGCCAGCGCTGCCGGCGGTGACGATCCCATCGCTCATGACCACCATTCCCGCCAGCGGCGTGTCTCGGTATTCCTGCTGCACATCCAGCACGCTTTGCATGATATCCGTGGCGCGGCCATCGGAGGTGAGCGCCGTCAATTCATCACGACCGATGGCATGTGCGCGCTCATCGAAGCGGTACAGGCGCAGGTCGAAATCACCGGCGAGCGCTTCTAGCAGTGGGCGATGGCCCCGAAGCAAGAGGTCTTTACCTTGCTGCAGGCGGGTACCCTCCCGCATGTCGGTCGCTGGCAAGCTCATGCTTTCCGAGCTATCGACCAACACCGCCAGCGGGACAGCGATCTTCTGCAATGTCTGCAACAAGACCGTCGGATTGGTGAGGAACGCGATGATGAGCGCAAATGCGAACAGGCGCAGCCCGGTCACGGCGAAGGCCACCCAGGTCGCGGCCTTGCCGCGCAGGTACCAAATCTGATACCCAAGATACGCCCCCAGCAGCAGCCCAATCAGCACCAGCTGCCACACGGGCAGGCCATTGGCAAAGGTGAATCGCAACTGCGTCGTCAGCTCCGGCACGACTACGAGCTCCCCTATCAGACACTGATAAAACGAGTGCTGAGTGCTGAGGATCGAATGAACCTTCAGGACTCATTCCTCAGCCCCCATGACGCAGCACTCGGCACTGTCTTTTTACCCCAACTTCCGATTGATAAATGGAATATGGATCTTATCTTTTTTGTAGTTCTCAGTCATGGCATACATCACGACGTTGACCCCCAGCATAAAACTCTGAAACCGCTGGGAGTCGCCGCCGGGTAAACACTCATGCATCCAATTGCCCAGATGGTCCCGCTCCCAGGCCCCGCCTAGATCGTTCTGGCAATAGATCAGCGGCGTCCAGTCGTCGATCGTCACCCCCTCAAGGGATGGGCTCACCAGACGCCGACCGGCAACCATCCGCACGAGGTAATAGGAGCGGAACACTGCGTGGTCATAGGGGAGTCGTTCGAAGGCCTGGTCGGGGAACAGGCGTGGTACCTCCTCACGAATGCGGCGCTCGAACGGGCTGCCGCGATAGCCGCTGGCATCGTTGACCAGCATGCAGCCGCCAAAGCTCAAGAAGCGCCGTAGGGCGGCGACTTCCTCGTCGGTGAAGGGGGTGAAGTCGAGGGCACCGGTGAGATACAAGAACGGATAGGAAAACAGGTCCGGGTCGGTCGCCGTGAGCGTATGACGTTGGAACGAGACCGCGATGCTGGTACGCCGGTCCACTTCCTTGAGCAGTTCCATAGGGGCGGAGGGATGCGGATCCCAATCGCCACCCCGGTACTGGACTTGCGCAAACACAAATGGACTCGACGGCGCCTCCGTCCGTGAACCTCCCACCTCGAAGCGCATGCCCGCCAGTGCTGTGACCCCTGGCAGGAGCCCCCCCGCGGCCATCGCCAGCTGACGCATGAATTGTCTGCGTGTGATCACGCCAACGACCCTCCTCCCGATCCTACCGCAGTCGATTGGCAAACACGCCCTCGACCAGCATCAACGCCAGCAGGCCGATCAGGAACCAGCCCGCCAGCGACGTCGGTTCGACTTGTGGGGAGCGGAGCGGCTGCCCACGCTCCCACTCGACAAACGCAAAGGGGCTTCCAGGGAACTTTTCCCGCACCTCGTCGGGCTGAATAACAGTGACGTCAGATTCTTCGAGCGCCGTGTTGACCGCCACTAAGCCGACTTCCGGCCCCACACGTAGACGGTAAAAGCCCGCAAGCCGTGGATCAGAATACTCGGCCTGTATCTGTCCGCCCTGCTCCTGCGGAAAGAGGCGGGCCTCTTTCCCCTGAGGATCAGCGATGGTGACGAGCGCCTCCCGGTGTTGGTCGGACAACTTGAGGATGATCGGCTGTGGCAGGCGCGTGTCAGTGGCGAGGCGTTCTTGAGCCTCACGGCGGGCCAGGTAGGCCACCCCTGTTTGGATCAGGGGCAAATAACCGGTGGTCACCGCCAGTTCGTTCCAGTCCACATCACCCGTCGACGTGAACAGCAATACCCGTCCCTGCCCTGCCGTTCCTTCAAGAAGCAGCGGACGGCCATCGGGGAGCGCCAACAAGGCCCGCGACGTCGGCGGTAACGAGGCCATTTCGGCGGCGAACAGGCGTCGCACGCGCACGCCCGCCAGGGCCTCCTGTCCGCGCTCGCCAATAGGCTTGAGGATGGGATGGCTAGCGTCAAAGCTCTGTAACATCACTGGGTGGGCTTCCGGACGATCAAGGAGTGGTCCAAGGCGGGCCGGCAGCAAGCGCGTGGGGGTGTCGAAGAGCGTTCGGTTGTAGACCGCCGGGTCCACCTGGTGTCCGAGGAACCACCAGAGCCCCCCGCCCTGGTTGGCGAAGTCCATCAGGCGCGTGCGGAGATTCGCCGAGAGGTTCCGTACATTGGCCAAGATCACGACATCGAACTCCCCCAGCCGTAGCCGTTCCGCTTCCTCGACCGGGACCACCCGGGGCTGGATCGGTCCCGGCCGATAGACACGATCGGGGTTGAGCGCATTCCTCAGATAAAAGGTCTCGCTGGCCACCAGCGTTGTCCGCGGGTCACCATCGACCAACAACACCCGCAGAGCTTTTCTGACGGGCACGCTGAAGTAGAAGAGATCGTCAACGGGCAGACCATCGCTGGCGAGCATAATCGTGCCCTCGCGGTAACCGGGCTGGTCGAAGCTCACATCGAAGGCGACGTCTGTCGTGCTCCCCTTTGGCAGGTCGAGCAGCCGCTGATCTAGGGTTTTGCCGTCGACCAAGAGGCGAACGGGCACTTGTTTGCGGTCCGATGCTCCGAAGTTCACGATACCGGCGGTCAGTCTGGTGCGCACCCCAGTGACGAGGCCCGGCTGGTCCAGGCGTACCTCGCGGACGGTGGCGTTGCTGGCCGCATCTGTCGGTCCGACGGCGATGACTGTCACCCGGACTTGCGGATCCATCACCTTCAGGGTCGCTGGCTCAACGCCCACCCAGGGGGTACGGGTATGATCGGTGATCACGACGATCTCTTTTTTCGGGGCCTCGCTCGTTTTCAATAGCGCGTAGGCGCGTTGGAAGGGCAGGACGAAACCGCCAGGTTGGAAGGTATGGGCGAGCTCTCGCACCTGTTGCATAAGCTCGGCGCGGTCACCACTGAGCGCCTGTGGCGGTGCATCTGCCGAGATGAGCGGCAACAAGACGCCGTGATCCTGCGGTCGGAACTCCTGGAGGACGAGCTCGGAGACTTCCTTGGCGAGCTCCCAAGATGTCATGCCAGCCGTCTGGTAAGCCATGCTCATGGTGTTATCAAGGATGAGCACCACGGCACGCGCCTGACTGACCTCCGCCAGCTCTCCGACAGTGGGCTGTAGTACAGGCTCCGCCAGCGCGGTAGTCAGCAAGAACAGGATGAGCGTACGCAGGGCCAGCAGCAGCCACTGTTTCACCCGATACTTGCGGGCGACGCGGCGCTCGGAGCGCAGCACGAACTTAATCGTGGGAAACGGCACCACGCGCGCCCTGCGGCGATTGATCAGGTGGATGATCACCGGAATGCTGGCCGCCAACGCCCCCCACAGAAAGGCCGGATTGAGAAACGTCAACCAGCCCATCAAGCACCTCGCCAGGCTAAGTATTTGAGGAGGCCCTTGTCAAGCGGCGTCCGGGTGTTAAAGAGGGTGTAATCGATGGCTTGACGCCGACACATCGTCTCGTAATCCTTGATGAACTGCTGGATCTGCTCCCGATAATCCGCGGCGATGGCCCGCGGATCAGTGATCACGCGCGCCTCATCTTCCAGGTCTTCGAACTGGGTGAGCTGCGCGAAGGGGAAGGCGATTTCGTCATGATCCAGCACATGGAACACCAGCACTTCGTGTTTTTGGTAGCGCAGATGCTGCAAGCCTTGCATGACCTCCGCGGGTTCATCGAGGAGATCCGACAGCAGGATGACCAGGCCTCGGCGCTTGAGTTGGCTAGCGATATGATGCAACGTGCGGCCGAGATCGGTATCCCCGCTGGGCCCCGTGTGCTCCAGGCTGTCAATCACGGTCCGCAGATGTCCCGGGCTGCTGCGCGGTGGGAGCTGTCGGCGAATCCGGTCCGAGAAGGTCACGAGCCCCACGAGATCCTGCTGGTTGAGCATGATATAGGCCAGGGCCGCCGCCAGATAGCAGGCGTAATCGAACTTGCTGACGCCGTTCGAGCGGTAGTTCATCGAGGCACTGGCGTCCACCAGCAGGTAACAGCGGAGATTGGTCTCCTGCTCGTATTCCTTGATGTAATAGCGGTCGAACTTGGCATAGGCCTTCCAGTCGATGTGGCGGATCTCATCCCCCGGCGTGTACTGGCGATGCTCGGAGAACTCCACGCTGAACCCCTTGTAGGGACTGGTGTGGAGACCGGAAATCAACCCTTCCACGACATGCCGAGCGCGGAGCAGGAGGCTCGAGAGCTTGGAGAGTGTGAGCGGATCGAAATAGTTCGGTTTGTCGGCCATCAGGGACGCTCGGGCTGGATCTCGGCCAGCAAGCGGTCGATGATCTGCAGAGAGGTAATGCGTTCCGCTTCGGCGGCGAAATTGCTGATGATGCGATGGCGCAGGACCGACCGCGCCAGCGCCTGGACATCCTCGACCGAGGCGGCAAAGCGCCCGTGCAGCACCGCGCGGGCTTTGGCGCCTAGGATGAGATATTGCGAGGCGCGCGGCCCCGCTCCCCAGCTGACCCATTCCTTGATAAAGGTCGGTGCCTGCGGATGTGACGGGCGCGTCGCCTGCACCAGTTTCACGGCATAGCCCACCACATAGCGTGCGGCTGGCACACGGCGCACCAGGCTCTGTAAGGCCAGGATGCGCTCAGCGTCGAGCACCTTGTCGAGTTGCGCCTGATAAGCCGACGTGGTGGCTTCGACAATCTGCACCTCCTGCTCGAAGTCAGGGTAGTCGATGCCGACGTTGAACATGAAGCGGTCGAGCTGGGCCTCGGGCAGCGGATACGTGCCCTCTTGTTCGATGGGGTTCTGCGTCGCCAGGACGAAAAATGGCAGGTCGAGTGGGTAGGTCCGGCCGCCTGCCGTGACCTTGTATTCCTGCATCGCTTGCAACAGAGCCGCCTGCGTCTTGGGCGGGGTGCGGTTGATCTCATCGGCGAGCAGCACATTCGTGAAGATCGGCCCCTTCAGGAAGACAAACGTGCGATGGCCGGTCGTCAGGTCCTCTTCCAGGATGTCCGTGCCGGTGATGTCAGACGGCATGAGGTCCGGCGTGAACTGCACGCGGTTGAAAGTAAGATCGAGCACGCTGGCCAAGGTGCTGATCAGCAGCGTTTTCGCCAGCCCCGGCACGCCGACGAGTAAACAATGGCCGCGCGAGAACAGCGCGATGAGCAACTCTTCGATCACCGGCTTTTGGCCGACGATGACTTTTTCTAACTGGGCCACAATACGGTCGCGCGCCGCCGCGATCTCCTCCGCCGTGCGCCGGTCATCCTGGCCCAGGGGGTGTTCGGTGCGTGTGGGTGAAGACTGTACGTCTGCCATTCGCGTCCTTTCAATAGGTCATTTATATTCCGATTCTCTGTATTTCTAGGAGTTTGCAGTTATACGTATCAGGGATTCTTCGGCCGCCCTTCAGGTTCACGTTCCCCTTCACTCATACAAGAAGTCCATCTTTCAAGATTTCATCACGAAGAGGAAGAATAGAGAGAGCCCCCTCTTCCCAGCACCCCCGATCAACCACTAGAGAGCTGAAATTGGTGCCGTAGCATAGATTTACTTCAAATATTGCGTCAGTAATTCTGTGGCGCTCCGAACGAGTCAGGGGAGTCTTCGTTATAATGAGTAAATCAATATCCGATTCCTCATCCGATTCACCACGTGCAACGGAACCATACAATACAATGGATTCAACATCGAATTCTTTAACCATTCTCTCACGTAATTCAGCCAATGCCTTGGACTGGACTGCCGTCAGGAACTTATTCTTAAGCCGTTTCACAGATTAATTTCCTTCTTACGTCTAATTGCTGGGGGCTGCTTCTGAGTTCAGATTACCATATGCTCTAATGATTCTTACAAGTTCCTAGTAAGAGGCTCCGTAAGAAGCTTCGGGAAGCAGAAACCCCTTATCTAGCATCTGATCTCCCCTTTATTAGTTTAGCTTCGCCTACTATCCCGATCATACTTTGGATCTTGCATACTATATAGGAAGGATGATACGACCATTCGAAAAATCAACCCTATGCAAATTCCTCGCTTGGGTAGCTATATTCTTCCAAGTATTATTTGACGTTATTTGGCCTAGTTTGCGAATTGAAGCTGCTCAACCGGTAAGAATTGTTCATTTATTAGCACTAATTTTAAGCTCTTTGAAAAAAACCAAATATGAGCCCATTCTTGCTATCTTCTTATCAATTGGCGTGCGACCCTGTCCTCGCGCTGAGCGGCCTCTATATCGCCTGCCTGCCGGTACAGTTCTACTAAATACCGATGCGGCAGCGGATCGAAAGGGTTGATCTGGATGGCTTGCTCATAATACTGGCGAGCTTTTTCCAGCTCGCCGAGCAGGCGGTAGGCGTCCCCGAGCGTGGCATGCGAGGTGCTGTAGTCGGGATACACCTCCAGGGCGTGCAAGAGATGCGGTACCGCCTCTTGGGGCCGTTGGGCAGCGAGCAGCGCGCGGGATAATTTATTGAGCACGAAGGGCGTATCGGGCCGCCCCTTGCGGGCCCGGTCGTAGTAATAAACCGCGCCATCGAAGCGGCTGCGCTGACGCATCAGATCGCCGAGCGACAGATCCCGCTCCACCGCTGCCGATTGCAAAGCCTCCTGCTCCAACCGATCCTCGTCGCGCTCGTTCTTCTCGACCACCTTGAACTGGGTCAATTGCACGCCCGCCACCGGTGTGAGCTGTTTCGCCCGTAAGAACTGCTTCCATTCGTCTTCAAAGGCCGTGAAGGAGATGCCCAGCACCTGCTCGATGGGACCTTTGGCGCCACGGCTGTCGGTGCGCGCCATCTCCAGAAAAATCTCCCGCAGGCCCGGATAGCCGACCCGGCTGAGCATGAACTCCACCGATGAGGCCGCCTCGGCATAGGCTAACTGCACCTGCTGTGGGGTTTCAAGACGTACCAGTGACGGTTCCATCTGCTCGAAGGTGACGAAGTCCCCCGTCTGCAACGCCTCCGCCAGCAGGGTGCGGTTCAACGGATTGAGATAGAGCGAGGTTGCACTACGCCAGCGCGACTCCTCGTACTTCGCCACCCCCTCGTGGATCCAGATCGGGGCTTTGTCGTCGCTGAGCTTGACGATGACGTAGTGTACGTACTCATGCACCAGGGCGTCTAACCAGCGGTACCCCCGCAACAGCACGCGAGGGGATAGCACCATCACCTTATCGAATTTGCAGATACCCACCGCCCCGGCGACCTCGATGTCGCGCTTCGACAGGGAAGAGGCCGCGTGAAACCGCTCATGATCGGGAAAGATTTCGATCCGGACCGGCGCACTCGGCCGGTGCCCCAAGTCTCGTCCAAGCATCTCATAGGCCTTCTCAAGCGCGGCCAGTACATACTCCGCCAGGATACCGTCCCGCTCTTCCTGTAATTGCACGATGAAATGCGGGCTGGTGTAGGTCTTGAGATCTTGGACCGCCCAGGCGGTTTGCTCGCTGAAGGCTTTCCAGCCTTTGGCATACTCGTTCGCTGGCTCGGCCGCCATCCATTGCTCGGCCCAGCGAGCCGCTTCCAGGTACTCCCCGCGGTACAACGAGGCCTTGGTGAGGAGGGCGAGCACCCTGGGATCTCGGGGCCGCTGGCGATGGACAGACTGGGCCAGGCGATATGCCTCCCCTCCATCCCAGCGCTCCAGGGCAGCTTCCGCGTCGGCTAGATTCGCCTCTGCCCAGGTGGGGGCTACCATGATCACGAGGGAAATGAACGCCAAACCGAAGTGTTTTCTCACAGGCCTATCGTGACCTCCCAGCCTTTGCCTTACTCCGTCAGATTCTTGAAGTATTGCTCGATCTGCCCCTTGAACTGGGATGGGCCTCCCCGTTTCAGGGCTTCCATGATCTCCTCGCGAAATTGCCTCGGAGCTTTGTATTCTTCCTTGCCGGGGATTTTGAAATCCCGCGTGTTGATGCCCATGCGGCCCTGATTCTGCGGCGAGCGGTCCGGGAACGGTTGCGGATTGAACGCAAACGGATCGCCCGGCCGACGCAGCACCATCGGCACCGGAATCTGTCCCATCTGGCCGCGTTGGGCCATCTGTTGCATGGCCTGCTGCATGGCTTGCTGACCCTGCGACAGACGCCGCAGGGCCTCTTCCTCGGGAGGAATGGCCTGGCGCGCTCGACGTCCGCCCAGCTCTCCCTGGGCCTCACCCATGAATTCGCCCGCCTCACCGATCTGTTGCCGCAACTCCGGACTCAGAAAGGGATTGAACTGGGACAACTGGTCGAGGCGATTTTTCAAGGCCTCGGTGCGCTCGCGCACCGCGTGCTGGCGATGGCTCAGGTGCCCAAGCTCTTCGCCTTGCTGTGGGTCCAACAGTTCCTGACCATCCAGGCGGTTGAGGTCGGCGAGCCGCTGGTGCGACTGGGCCAACATCTCGCGCAGGCCCTGGAGCTTCGGCTGCAGCTCAGGATGGTGGCGTAGGAATTCTTCCCATCCCGGCGACGGCTGTTGTTGCATGGCGGATAGTTCCTGCACCGCATCTTGCAAGGCACGGAGCAACTCGTCAGTGTCCTCAGGCGTCAACTGCCGCGTGACGCGGTCGAGAGCCCGGTCCAGGCGGTTCATCGACGGGGTATGGCTGCGCGACCGGCGATTGTCAGCCTGCGGTGTACGGCCAGCCTCCTGCATCTGGCGCTGCGCGTCGTAGATCTCCTCACGCAATTGTTCTTGCAGCTGCTCGAATTCGCGCCGCTGTTGCTCGTTGATGCGCTGGCGCAGGCTCTTATCGATGCCGGTGGTGTTGCGCAGGATTTCGGATTGCTCGCGCATGATCTGGTCGAGCTCGCTCTGCGCCCGCTCCATGCCGCTTTGCTGTTGGCCAAACGGCATCGACTGGGCGAACCGTTGCGCACTCTGTAACGCCGCCAGCATCTGGTTTAACGAGCGCAGCAAGTCTTCCGCCAGCCGCTTGGCGTCCGCCAGATTCCCCTGCTGCAGTTGCTCGCGCAGTTGCTGGAGCGTCTGCATCATGTCGCTCAGCTCGAGATTTTGCAGGGCTTCGCTATTGAGAAACTCGTCGGGGAGTTCCGAGGGCAGCTTCGACAACGCCTCCATCAAGCTCTGCATGGCTCTTTCCAGCTCGTTGAGCTCGCGCTCTAGCGCCTCCCGCGTCGCCGCATCCATCTCTTTGCCGAGCTTGTCGAGATCCGTCAACGCATCCAGCAGGTTTTTTTGCGTGCGTGCCATGCGCTGCGCCAGGTTTTCCACATCGCGCATCTTGGCGCGTTTGCCGATGTCCTGTGCGAACAGCGCCATGCGCTCAAGCTCTGATTGGGCCGCCTCCTGCTTGGCCAGCGCCTGGTCGACCGATGGCTCGCTGTTTTCGGGCGGCTGACGACCGGGCCGCTGCGGACCGCGCGACGATGGGCTTGGCGACTGCGGCTGGCTTGACGGCGGGGAGAGCTGGCGCCGGGCGCCCCCCATAAGCGTCTCCTGCGTGAAATTCAGGTTCTCGCGTAACGTCCGCGTGTCTTCGTAACGCGTGTAATCGCTCAGGTAATCTTGTTCGAGCGTCTGCACCATCTGATCGAGCTGTGAGACCAGATCCTGTGCCTGCTGTTGCAGCTCGGCCTGTCGTGCTGCCAGCTCCTGGGTTGCGGTGGGATCGTGCGGCGCGGGCTCTTGCGCCAAGTCAGTGGTACGCGCGTTCAGTTCAAGCTGATCGGCCAGGAGATCGACGAGCTTCTCGGCCACCTGCTGCTGCATCTCATCGAGCCGGCGATGCTCCTCCTCCCGGCTCTTGATACGCAGGACATGGGTGGCGGACACACCGCGTTTGGGGCCGGAAACCGTATCGTTATCCCAGACCTCCACATAATAGGTCACGGATTCACCGGCGGCGCCGAAGAGATCGGTCACGTCCCAGAAATATCGTCCTTGGTAACGTCTGGCCGCTTCGTCGACTCGGTCGATGATCAAGCGCTTCTCACCTAAGGGCCCAGCGCGATAGACCAGGGCCAACTCCCTCACACCAAAATCGTCGCGAGCCTCGTACTCCAACGTGATGACACGCCCCTCTTCGATCTCCAATTCGGGCTCAGGGGCAAGCAGGTCGATCTGCGGCACCGCGTCGGGGATGACGTCGATACGATAGGAGAGCTGATCTTGATTGGCGAAGCCGAGATCATCCTGCACCTCGACGCGATACCCACCGGGCTTGGTGATAATCGCCGTCGCCTGGAGGAGGCCGTCCGCACGCACCAGCAGGGGGAGCTGCGTGTTGTCGTCAAACACCAATTGCCCACGCGCGATCGGTTTATTGGCGGCCATCTGGATGCGGACTTCGGAGCCCGCGAGGGCCTCGATGTGCCCACTCCCCTCCTCGATTTTGGTGGGCAGCCCGGTATAATCCGGATACAGATACCGGATGCGGAAATTCCCCACCGCCGGGGCGTCGACCACCTCAACCTCCCCCACGGCTGAGGCCGCCGATCCGGCGATCGCCTGGAATTTGAGCGGCTCACGCAGGTTGCTGATGGTATGGCGGAACGTTCCCTGGCCATCCGCCACCATCTTCTCCTCGCGTTCTTTGCCGGCGTGCCACAGGCGTAGACGGACCGTGGAGGGGATCTGTCCGCTCGCCAGCACCTGCAAGGTCAACGGCTGCCCGACGAGGATATGACGCGGATAGTCGCCAAACGCTAAAGCCGTCGGTTGCACGCCCAACAGACTCAAGGGGTGTAGGAGCTGCACCACCGAAGCCATGAGCTGTTGCGGGGTAAACCAGGCAACGGCCAGCGTGGCTGCCACCAGCGGCGCGGCCACTCGCACCTGACGCCACACGCCACTCCAGTCGATCAATGGCTCACGGTTCAGGGCGTCGATCTGCTGATGAGTCGCTTCCAACAGGCCTTCAACGAGTTCGGGGGAGATGCCGCTTTCAGGGTGTTTCTGCAGGGATTCGGGGAGCTGGAGAGCGCTGATCAGATGATTATGGAGCGCGGGGTGCCGGGCTTCAATATAGAGTGCGGCGGACTCGAGGGAACGTCGCTGTAGACACGCACGCCCCAGCCAGATCAGCGCCACCGCCATGGCAACCCAGGCCAGCACCATGCAGGAGGTCACGAGCAGTGGTTGCGTTGAGGCCAATGGCATGACGCCGGCACCCAACAGGAGCGCGATCAGCCACACAGTCAGGACGACCAAGACGCGCTCGAGCAGCGTAGCGGCGTGCAAGCGCCGCGCGATACGCTTGATAAAAGTGTAAATCACGCGTTGATGCGTCGATTTCATGGGGACCTATCCTCATCGGGAGCGGCATCGTGACCCTCCAGAGGGCCGCGGGGACGATCATTGGCTCTCCTCTAGCCGTCGCAGAATCCGCATGACTTTCTCATCGTCATCGGGCTCAAGCCTCGCCTTGGCTTCCAACCCTTCGCGAACCAGGCGTGCGACCCCTCCCCCGCCCTCCTCAATGATTAACTCGACTAAGTAGCCGCCGATGATGCCTCGCAATTTGGTGAACAATTGGTCTTGTGGGTCAGCCATGACTTCTTCCTTAAAGACCGGGAATTCCAAGCACGAGGCCCATTATGGAAAGGGCTTACGGCGATGTCAAGCACAAAACCGGTCCGTGCTAGTGCCCTCGAAACCTCTGTCAGACAAGGCAAAAGCGCCAGCGGACGGGTCATTGACACCTTCCCAGGGGACAGGTATGATAAGCGCGCCAATGTCCGATAGTGCGGCCCATGCCAGACAGGTGTAACTATGCTGAAGCCAGCCATCATCGAAGCGCTGCAACAGATCGTGGGAGCCGCCAACGTCCTCTCCGAGCCCGAAGAAAAGCTTGTGTACGAGTGCGATGGACTCACGATGTTCAAGGCCACGCCGGACGTCGTGATCTTTCCCGCCTCGACGCAGCAGGTGGCGGAGGCAGTGCGCCTGGCCGATCGGGAACAGCTCCCCTTTGTCGCCCGTGGTGGAGGGACCGGCCTGAGCGGAGGGGCGCTCGCAGTCGAGGGCGGCATGATGATCGCCCTGACGAAGCTCAACCGCATCCTGGAAATCGACCTCGACAACCAGCGGGCGGTCGTTCAGCCGGGCGTTGTCAATCTCTGGATCACCCAAGCCGTCTCGGCACAAGGGTACTATTACGCGCCTGATCCTTCCAGCCAGCAAGCCTGCACGATCGGGGGCAATGTGGCGGAAAACTCCGGTGGTCCTCATACCCTCAAATACGGAGTCACCACGAATCATGTCCTGGGCCTCGAGGTCATCCTGCCCGACGGTCGGGTTATCGAAACCGGCGGGCCGGCGGAAGACTATCCCGGTTACGATCTCACCGGCACCCTGGTCGGCTCAGAAGGCACACTCGGCATCGTCACCCAGGTGATCGTCCGCCTGATGCGCAAGACCGAGGCCGTCAAAACCCTGATGGCCGTGTTCGAAAGCATGGACGACGCCAGTAATGCTGTATCAGACGTGATCGGCCAGGGAATTGTTCCCGCCGCCATCGAAATGATGGATCAACTGGCGCTGGAGGCCGTGGAGGCCTACATCCATGCAGGCTATCCTACGGACGCCGGTGGGGTGCTGCTGATCGAGCTCGATGGGCTGCGCGATGGCATGGAGGAGACCGCCGCTCGGATCGTCGACATCGCTCGCCAACACAGGGCTCGCGAAGTGCGCGTCGCCCGCGATGACCGCGAGCGTGAGCTGCTCTGGCTGGGTCGTAAACGGGCTTTCGGCGCCATGGGGCGGATCAGCCCCAGTTACTACGTCCAGGACGGCGTCATCCCGCGCACACGATTGCCGGAAGTATTACGACACATCCGAGACATCGCCGCACGCTACGGCATTCGGATCGCCAACGTGTTTCACGCCGGCGATGGCAATCTGCACCCCTTGCTCCTGTTCGATGAACGCGACCCCGACCAGCGCGAGCGAGTGCTGCAGGCCAGCGCCGAGATCCTACGGGTCTGCGCCGCCGTGGGGGGGAGTCTCAGCGGCGAGCATGGCATCGGCATCGAGAAGCGTGAAGACATGCCGCTGGTCTTCACAGAGCCGGATCTGGCCGCCATGCAGAAAGTGCGGGCGGTGTTTAACCCGCGGAATCTTTGTAACCCGGGCAAGGTCTTCCCGACGCCCGGGCGCTGTGTCGAACTCGGCCCACCGGTCACCGAGAAGGTCGTCGGCGGGGTGCGCATCGAGCGCTTTTAGGCCGGCTGTCGATGCGGCCATTGGCCAAGCTGTGAGCGCGAACGGTGGTGGCTGTCTCCATGGTTGACGCCTCCAAGGTCATCGAAGAATTGCAGGCGATCGTTGGCGTCGAGTGTGTTCAAGCGATGACCTCGCTGGATGCCTACCGCGTCGACGATCGGGCGCCCTGGGCCGTGGTCGTCCCTGGCGACATCGAGCAGGTGGCGGCTGTGCTGGCGTTGGCCCATCGTGAAGAACTCGCGGTCGTCCCCTGGGGTGGGGGGACGACGATGGCCATGGGCCACCTGCCAGAGCGGCTCGATCTCGTCCTGTCGTTCGCGCGGCTCGATCGTGTCCTGGAGCATGAGCCGGCGGACTTGACCGCCACCGTGCAGGCCGGCATCACCGTGGCGGCGTTGCAGGCTCATTTGGGAAGCCGTCGCCAATGGTGGCCCATCGACCCTCCTCTATCCGCTGCCGCAACGGTCGGAGGAGTGCTGGCGACCAATGCCAGTGGGCCGAAGCGCCTGCTCTACGGCACGGCGCGCGACCTGCTCATCGGCCTCACAGTAGTGCACGCCGATGGCGCGATCTCGAAAGCCGGGGGAAAGGTTACCAAAAACGTCACCGGCTATGATATGATGAAGCTGTACATCGGCTCTCTCGGCACGCTTGCAGTCATCGTCGAAGCAACGCTCAAGCTGCGTCCCTTGCCGCCAAGCCAGGAACTTGTGTGGTCGATATTCACCAGTCGGGAGGCCGCTGCAGCGACGGCACAACGCCTGCTATCCGGCGGATTGCTGCCGAACGCCATTGAGTTGATCAACCCTCCTGTCACCGCGTGGCTGCGCCAGACGCTCGATGGCCCGGAAGGGTCTGAGGGGTGGTCGCTCATCGTCGGCATCGATGGGGCTGAAGCGGCCGTCGTGCGGCAACGCCGCGACATCGACGCGCTCAGCCAGGCTGGAGGAGCCATCTCCTGGTGGACAGGCCCAGACGACGGACGCCTGTGGCAGGCGTTGCAGAGTCGGTTCCGTCCCGATGGCACGGCGCGGATGGAGCGCATAGTCATTCGAGTCGGTACCGTCCGTACCCAAGTCGGGGCGATCCTCGACCAGCTCACCGCGCTTGCCACACGTGTGCATGCACCCTGTGAACTGTGCGCCCGTTTCGGCAATGGCCTCGTCTACGGGGGTTTTCCACTGCACGGCGATGGCCAGGCGCCGGCGGACTTGGCCCAGGCGCTGATGGAGATACGTGGAGACCTTGCCTCAAAGCGGGGCTACCTGGTCGTCGAAAGCGCGCCCCCCTCATTCAAGGCGCGGTTTGATTGCTGGGGAGATGTGGGCTCGCAAGCGGAGGTCATGGCTGGCCTGAAGCGTGCATTCGACCCACGGCGGATACTTAACCCAGGGCGTTTCGTGCACCATCTATAAGAGAAGGGCTCCGATGGCTGAGACGGGATGGCCTCTGCCTCGAACGACCGATGCTCCCGATGACCGGAAGCTGATGGAATGTGTGCATTGCGGGCTGTGCCTGCCAACGTGCCCGACCTATGCCGAGTTGGGAGTGGAGATGGACTCACCGCGCGGGCGGATCTATCTCATGCGGGCGGTCGTCGAGGGGAAGCTGTCGCTTTCCGCGGCCTACCAGCAGCACATCTCCCAGTGCCTGGGTTGCCGCGCCTGCGAAACCGCCTGCCCCTCGGGCGTGCAATTCGGTCAGCTCCTCGAAGGGGCGCGCGCCCAGATCGAGCAAGCCGACGCCCCTCACCATCCGCCTCTCGCCAGGTGGCTCCGTGCCCTGGCCTTTAAGGGTATTCTGCCGCATCCCATGGTCTTGCGCACGCTGGGAAATCTGCTGCTCCTGTACCAATACTCCGGGCTGCGAGCACTGGTGAATTACCCCTCGCTCAGGCGGTGGCTTCCGGAGCGCCTGGCGGAGTTGGATCAACTCCTGCCCACCGTGCCGAAGCGGGCCTACCGTGCGCGTTTGCGAGAGGTCACGCCGGCCCGAGGGGAGAGGCGGGGACGGGTGGGTTTCGTCTCCGGTTGTGTGATGCCGATTTTCTTCGCACCGATCAATGACGCCACCGTGCGGTTGATGGCCGCCAACGGCTTTGAGGTGGTTACCCCGCGCTCCCAGCGGTGCTGTGGGGCGCTGCATGCGCACGCCGGGGAGCGGGAGGGTGCACGGCGCCTGGCACGACAGAACCTCGAAGCCTTCGCCCAGGCACGCGTCGATTGGATCGTCGTCAATGCCGCCGGCTGCGGCGCGATGCTGAAGGAGTATCACGAGTTACTGCACCATGACCCCCTGCTGCGTGGTGCGGCACGGCAGTTCAGCGAGCGCGTGCTGGATGTGAGCCAGTTTTTCGACCGTTTCCCGTTCCGCGGCCCGCTGGGCGAGCTCAAACTGCGTGTGGCGTACGACGACCCCTGCCATCTGCTCCACGGGCAGCGGGTGAAGGAGGAGCCGCGCCGGCTGCTGCGCGCCATCCCCGGCCTGGAGCTGCTGGAGGTGCCAGAGGGGGATTGGTGTTGCGGCAGCGCAGGCATTTATAACCTCGTGCATCCTGAGCTGTCGCGCCAGATTCTCGAACGCAAGATGAAACACCTCGCGGCCGTCAACCCCGATGTTATCGCCACTGGGAACCCCGGATGCCTGATACAGATCGGCACCGGGGCGAAACAGCACGGCCTGACCGCTGCGGTCGTCCATCCCATCGAGTTACTGCACTGGGCATACCTGGCCGCCACGGCCAAGCATGTACCTTTCCCCTGACCCGGGACAACTCACCATGAAAGCGCTTGCATGATTCCGTTGCGCGATGCCACCCCTTCCCACAGCTTTCCCGCCGCGACGGTGCTGTTAATCGCGCTCAATGTACTGGCCTTTCTCTATGAGCTGTCACTCGGCAGGGCATTGGATGTGTTCATCATGCAGTACGGTGCGGTGCCGCTGCGCTTCATCCTGGCAGGACGGATGGAGGAGGTGTCAACGGTTGAGCGCTTTCTCCCCTTAGTCACCTCGATGTTTCTCCATGGCGGCTGGCTCCATCTGGGGGGGAATATGCTCTACCTGTGGATCTTCGGGGATAACGTCGAGGATCGTCTGGGCCACGTGCGCTTCCTGTTGTTCTATTTAGCATGCGGCTTGGCGGCGGCCCTCACCCAGATCTACATCAATCCCACTTCCAAGATCCCCATGGTGGGGGCGAGTGGGGCTGTGGCGGGGGTGTTGGGAGCCTATTTGATTCTTTTTCCGCATTCGCGTGTGCTAGCATTGATCCCGATTCTCTTCTTTTTTCAGATCGTTGAACTCCCTGCCTTGCTGTTTCTCGTCTTTTGGTTTCTGATGCAATTTCTCAACGGGGCGGTCGCGATCACCGCCGCCCCCTATCTGACCGGGGGGGTGGCCTGGTGGGCGCACATCGGCGGGTTTGTCAGCGGCGTGGCTCTGGGGTTCCTGTTCCCAAAGCGTAAGAGATAGCTATGGATACGACAGATGATCTCTTGACACCGCAGGCCTTGGTCGTGGCCAAGGACTCGGATGACGTCAAGGAGTTACTGGCAGCGCTGGAGTCCTGGGGATTCAAGACCGCCTGGGCTAAAGATGGCGAAGCGGGCTACAACGTCTTGGACGGCCCCGGAGTGATCCATGCGCTGATCGCGGAGCTCAATGTCCAGCGCATCGACGGGATGCGCCTGCTGTCGGTGGCCAAACAACGCAACCCCGAGATCTGCGTCATCATGATCGCCAGCGATGCCGACATCGAGCTCGCCACCGAGGCCATGCGCCAGGGGGCCTACGATTTCCAGACCAAGCCGCTCAACCTGAAAAAGATGAAGGCCGTGCTCGATCGGGGCCTATCGCTGCAACGCCTCGCCCTCGAGGTCACCGACCTGCACCGCCGGCTGGATCAACGCTATGGCTTCCATAATCTGATCGGTAACTCGCGGGGGATGGTGGCCGTCTACAACATGATCCGGCAGATCGCCCCGACGCGCGCGACCGTGCTCATTATGGGCGAAACCGGCACTGGCAAGGGCGTGGCGGCGCAAACGATCCATCAGAACAGCTCGCGCCGGGACGCCCCCTTCGTAACGCTGAACTGCGCCTCACTGGCGGAAGGGGTGATCGAGAGCGAGCTTTTCGGCCACGAGCGCGGCGCCTTTACGGGGGCGGTACAAACCCATAAAGGGCGCTTCGAGATCGCCGACGGCGGCACCCTATTTCTGGACGAGGTCAGCGAGATGTCGCTGGCGACTCAGGCCAAACTGTTGCACGTCATTGAGGATCGTGAGTTTGAGCGCGTCGGGGGTACGCGCCCGATCAAAGTGGACGTGCGCTTGATCGCCGCCACGAACCGGGACCTGGAGCAACAGGTCAAGGAGGGCAAATTCCGCGAAGACCTCTTTTTCCGCCTGAAAGTCGTGACCATCAAGCTCCCGCCGCTGCGCGAGCGCAAGCAGGACATCCCGCGCTTGGTGGAAGCGTTCATCCGCGAGTTCAATACGGAGCATGAGAAGTACATTACCGGCATCTCACGCGGGGCGATGGATTTGCTGATGCAGTATCGTTGGCCCGGCAATGTGCGCGAACTGAAGAATACCATCGAAGGGATGGTCGTGCTCTCCGCCAGCGGCCGGATGCTGGACGTCTCCGACTTGCCGGAGCATCTCCTGCGCCAAGCCGGCACGGAGATGCCAGCCGGAGATATCCATGTGCGGGTGGGCATGACGATGGAGGAGATCGAAAAGATCGCCATCGAACACACCCTCCGTTCAGTCGGGTATGACAAACAAAAAGCCGCCGAGATCCTCGGCATCGGACTGCGCACCCTCTACCGCAAGCAGAAGCGCTATCGGCTGGGGTAGGGAGGACCTCGGCGCCGGGCGTCGGCAGTCATCGCCATCAACACTGCTGTCAAAATGACACACGTCGTTTGGTTCCCGGGCGTCTATGCTAGCGGCATATTTCATGAGAAATCAACCCTTTACTTAAATGTTCGCCTGGCAACACGACAGGCCACCCGTTGTCATTTGGACAAAAGGTCAGGGCCTCCACCTGGATTACCTGAGCCCTTGAGACCTTCGAATCCGTATCTGGCAGGGCATCACGCGGTTAACCTAAAAGCGGCATAGCGATTGCCTACACGCAACAGTGATCTCTGAAAGGCAGAGGTGGGTTAAGCGCTCTACCATAGCCTTGCGTGTGTTTCGTGGTGCTTTCGCAACCCTATCTATAAGCAATGGAGGATCGTCACATGGCAACAGCTCTGAGCGCGAAGGTGAAACCCCTCGGTGATCGCATTCTCGTGCGGCGCGTCGAGGAGGAAGAGGTGCAGCGCGGCGGTATCATCATTCCTGATACCGCCAAAGAAAAGCCCCAACAGGGTGAAGTACTGGCCGTCGGCCCCGGGCGTCTGAACGATGAAGGCAAGCGGATCCCCCTGGAGGTGAAGACGGGCGACCGAATTCTCATGGGAAAATACGCGGGGACCGAAGTCAAACTGGATGGTGAGGAGTGCCTGATTCTCCGCGAGGACGATGTTCTGGCCGTGCTCGGCTAAACAAGAGGAGGAGGATCCATGCCTGCGAAGCAACTGATATACCGGGAAACCGCGCGCCAGCGGATGCTGGAAGGCGTCGAAAAGCTTGCCAAGGCTGTCAAAGTGACCTTGGG
>Ga0081538_10001692_pt1 | contig 22471 bp, 22 predicted proteins | sample TabmetS5T2R1_FD_71022 | JGI IMG/M metagenome (GOLD analysis project Ga0081538, IMG submission 71022) | Tabebuia heterophylla rhizosphere microbial communities from the University of Puerto Rico - S5T2R1 | ecosystem: Host-associated > Plants > Roots > Rhizosphere ...
TTCCCTTACCCCCGCCTCTGGCTCCTCCATCGGCCTACCACAGCCGGTTAAATGCCTCATCCCTCTCCAATGCTTCTCCCACACGCCTCCACAGCCGATTGCCCTACGGCTCGTACTCCTGCAGGGTGGCTTATACACGGGTCGGCTTCACGTCTGCACGCAATGCTCGGGGAGCGCTGCGGCGCTTTCTCGACACGCTCGCACTGCAGTTGCGAGGATGGGGCGATGTTCAGATTGCCAGCAAGCCGAGTGCCCAGATGCCACTCCATGAGCGCTAGGCCGACCGGGTTCTGGCTATCGGAGCGTCGGCGGGGCCGGTGAAAGCCACCACCGGCGGCGGCACTTATGGTGGGTTGTTAGCGGCGCGCTTGGCAGTCAGGCCTTCGCCACAGGTTGTTCGCCGCACCGACCTTGCAGGGGTACGAACGCGCCCGGCACTCCCTCCTGGCCGGCGAATTGGCGCTGGGCTGTCGTTTCGTAAGCGATACAGCTGGATTGGTGACCACCGGATGGATGGTATCTTACACTACATCGCCCGCCATGGGCTCAAAGACCTGATTCGGCGCAAGGCCAACTTCGACTGACACCGCGAGCTGATCGTCGAACTGCGGAAGCGTTTGCCCCTCGGCAGGCTAGGGGTCCGCACGCTGTTTAGCCTCCAATATTGCCCCACAAAATGCGCAAGCCGAGCTTCAGATCGCCAGGTCACCCTGCGCCTTGTCACGCCGTGTGCGGGCCTGATGACCGCAGCGATGCTACGCCGGCATTGGGATTAATCACCGTAGAGCAACCTCACTACCTTAACTCAAAGATTCTTCTGAGGCTGTATAACCGGGTTCGCAGGCGCAAGAAATGCCGCATCACCAATATAAGGTTGTGAATCGGCGATCCTGGTGAAAGTAGCGTCACCCATACATGCTTCAAGTCTTCCGAGGTGCAATGTGGGCCAAAATCTTTTCCTTCAATAACATAACGATCAATGATGAGCTGCAAAATTTTGAGGTTTAAGCCTGCCACACATCCGTGACTTGAAAATAATTGTTGGGGAATTTCGGGGGGGATATCGATCAGTTGGTATCTCTGAAGATACGTCAGCATGAGCGATAGATGGAGACCGGCCACAGAGCCGTGCAGCCAATGGAGAATAAGGTCCCAGCGAAGCTGCTCGTTCGCATTCCTCAGGAGGTAGATGATGTCTAGCATGGCGATCACGCCGTCGACAATCGTGAGCCCCCAGCACCAGTGTGCGCTGATGTAGACGATTTGAAATTCATTACTCAATCGGTATACCTTGCGCCCCTGAAATTCCGAAAGCTGGAGTTGACGTTTGACATGCTCTAGGCTGAAGACCTTCTCTGCGGCGGCGCCGCGATTGCCCGACGCCAACCGCCGGTGCACCTCAATCCACACACCTCGCTGCGGATGGTAGAAGGGCAGACGGTGGTGATGCCTTTCGAAGCGCTCCGGAGGTTCTGTAGACTGCTGGCGATAGCCGAGCTTGAAGAGGATGGATTCGACGACGGGATGCTTCACCTCTTCCACCAAAAAGTCGATGTCCCGCATCGGCCTGAGGTACGGTTGAGGGTAATGCTGGTCGCAGATGGAAATACCCTTAAGAAGGGTCAACAAGGGGGTATGGTCGGCACAAGCGTCGATGATTTCAACCATCGCATCGAGCTGCTCACCGCTGAGTACCTGAGCCGTGAGGTGTGTTGCCCGCAAGAGTGGCCAAGACGGTGCGGTGGTTGCGGCTCCGTCACCCGTCGTGGTGTAGAGGAGTAGAGGGCCTAACCCTCTCTCGACTGCCCAGCACACCTCAGCTTCATCGAAGGCCGACAAGCGCAAATCCCTGCGTCCCTCGGATGCAGCCTGAAGGAGACGAATCATCGGTGGGGCCGTTGTCCTTTGAGGCACCTCTTGGTTTCCTCGTTCGAGAAGAGCCTTTTCAACGTGGCTCTTATGAGGGCACAGGTCGCCATGAGATCGGCAGAGAACAGTTTGACGCAGGCGACTGTGGCGGCTATTTTGATCGCCCCGTCGAGGCCGTCCCCCACATGCGCCAGTGGATTGAGCGCGTTGGCAAAGAGGCGGGCTGCTGCCTCAGCCTTGCTGAGGGGCTCAACGACAGGTGCAGCTGCCCCCGGTCGGTATTGCAAGAAGAAAATCGCCGCGAGCGGGGCTGGGCCCTCACCAACCGTGCTAGGGAGGGCTGCTGTCGGGATATGGAGTGTGCGCGCCGTGTAGAGCGTGTTTTTGGGGAGTGGATACGGCCTCGGCGGTATGTCCTTCAAACAGATCGCGTGTGGGTAGGGGTGGACTTCACCAGTCTGCAGGTCCACCGGCCCCAATTCGTCGCTGAAGTAGCAGCAGCCGTGATGCAACAGGGCCCAGGCGGTGGTCGATTTGCCACTCCCCGACTCCCCTACAAGCATCACGGCTGCGTGTTCGAGCGCGAGCACCGCCGCGTGGACGAAATAGAGATCGGGTCGCAGCTTCTCGATCTCGAGCGTCATATCTTTCTCGAAGAGAAAGAGCAACATCCCAGGATCTGGTGCGCTCCACGCTTCCCGTCCCGCTCTGCGGACCCAAAAACCGCCCAACCGTGCTTGCCTAGCGATGGTATACTGCAACGTTGCCGGCCCTCGGCTGCCTCGCATATGCCCATAGTTGGCCACAAGGAGCGCCCGGATTTCGGCATCCTGGCACTGCACTCGAACATGACACCCCAATACCAGCAGTGAGAGCGTGTTCGACATCAGGCTCATGGGCCCTCTGGCAAAGTGCTCAAGGGTTCCGGGAGCCCTAGGCTATGAAGGTGCTGAATGGTTGTCGCGACATCTCGCGCTGCCGTGTGGGCATCGACATGGAACGCCGCAGCAAGCTGATTGGCGATCTCAGCCGCCGTGGATTGGCCGTCACACAGGTCCCAGATGTAGCTGGCGGTGTGGTTCAGTTGATGAATGAGGTCGGACTGACGATCGAGGACCACGACCTCACCATCTACCATACGAACGTTGATATTAGCCCTTCGCTTCGGGTGATCAGAAGGCTCGTTCATCTGCCCAGGTCCACTGATAGGCTCAACCGGTCTACTAGTGTCGGCGCTCTCGCAGCCGTTCCATAAGCTCCCGCAGCCGCTCACCTCGGTGACGAGACTCTGCCCCGGACCCTGCTGAGGCAAACGTGGGAACGGCCACCAAGGTTAAGATTGCCGGAGCCACATACACTGCCCTCTGAATGACCTCGCGCCGAGTGGTTTCCTGCTCAGCCATACGCCTCCCTCCCACTGCCTGCCTGTCTCTATCAGCCGCCCCCGAGGGAGGCAGCTGATCGGAAGAGACCACAAATGGTTGACGCATATGTTGCTACATAACATGACAATAGAAGACAATATGATATATTAGTGAATAAAAATTCTCAAAAAATAAATAGTGGGTGGCTTCCTACTGCAGATCCCGAATGGCCATGAACGTTTCTGTCCGCACGCCCTTGGGCTCCGCCTGGCTGGCCACGCCAATGTAGCGGATGGGGCGGAGCAGTTCCACTAGAGCTCTGGGGTCAACCGGCATCGACCCCATGGCAGGGACCTCTTGGTCGAATTGAGTTAGCGCTTGAATCAAGACGTTGAGCGGCGCCCACATATCGCGGGCTTCTTTCACAGCAGTACCGACATCGACGAACGTGAGGCTGCCCCCGGTGATGCGCAAATGCTTGCGGACATCCTGGTAAGCATTGGTGTCGGTGAGGGCAGCGGTCTTGCCTGACGCGGCATCCAACATATGTTGCAGCAGGCCGACATCAGACCCGAGAATGAGTTGTTGGCGGCTGATCACATAACCCGGATTGGGGAAGAGCATAGGGTTGCTCAGGTAGTAGATGGTTTGGCCGTCGTGGAGCCGTCGTTGCAGGAACGCTGAAAAGAGGGGACCACCGGCATGCGCCACGACGGTCTGGAGGAGCTGCAGCCCTTTCGATTCATCGGTGAGGCCAAGGGTGAGAAACACGCCCGGCAGGGCAATCACGCTGCCGGGTGGGGTGCCGAACGGTGCGGTGATGCCGAGGCCGGCCACCCCCGTGAACAGGGGAAGGACATCGCGTTCCAGGTCCACTCCTGCCCAGGCGCGGAATTGCGCTAGCATCTGCTGAAAGCCTTCCTGATACCCCACGGCCGCAAGCTGCGTCAGTAGCTGCCACAGGCCCTGGAGACTGAGCAGGTCGACATGGGTGAGATAAAAGGTTTCGGCTGGCACCCCTCGAAACGGTGGTACAGCGCCATCGCGTTCGGCCTGTCGAAACACCGAGGTCACGCCGTGAGGGGGGTACCATGCCATCGTGTCAATCATGAGGCCAGCGCTGGCACGCGTGGCTTTCAGCGTCACCTCCCCAGGGGTCTGCAGGTTCTGCAGCACGGTCGCGGACGGCGTCTGAGAGGCCCAGGGAACCTCGGCCACTGTAGCAGCCCGGATGCGCTCGACGTCGTAGTATCCATAGGCCAGTAACGACTTCGCCGCCTCGAGTTCCATCGCTTTGAAGGCAGGGATGGTGTGCAGACGATCGGGCGCCGTTCCCTGATGGGCCCTGATGGCGTCGATGATCCAGGCCTGATCGGTGGAGAGGACCGCCAGGCGGCCGAGAAAGGCGTATGATACGCTGGTCGGTAGATCCTTCACGCGCAGCGTCACGACCTCGAAGCCGTCCACCGTTTGGGTCTGACGCACGGCATCCTGCATCGCCCGAGAAAACGCGCGGCTCAGGGTTTCAGCGATCTTCTCGGTGCCGGAGACACGCGCGTAGACGATGACATCGACGGGTTTGCCCTGACTCGGGACGAGGGCCAGGCCGAATTCCCGGCCGAGCAGCAGGTCGAGGGTCGGCTCGGCCAGGGGCAGTCCGAGGGATTGCTCAAGCCGCTGTTTCTGGGCGATGAAGCGCTGATACCCCTCCTGTCCCAGCGTCCGTTGCCAGAAGGCCGGTGACGTGACCTGCTGGTAGAACTTCGACTGTCGGACGTCTGCCCAGGCTTGTGGCAGTCCAGGCATGGCGAAGAACCCGAGCGCCTGCGCCGGCGGAAATGTCGTGATCGCAGGACCATCTGACGCCTGCTGGGCATAGAACCAGTAGCCAGCAAAGCCCAATACGACGACCACGACCAGGCTAACGAGTAACTTCTTTGGCATAGGTGACGGCCCCAGATCATGCACAGTCTGGTGAACAAAGCGCAGGCCCCGCCAAGCTAGACTCTAGCGAATGGCACCCGGCTTAGCAAGGACTTCCCCAGGAAAACAGTTGCCTTGCCGCCAAAGTTTTGCTACAACCCTATGCGTTCAACCGCCCTCACCCTCATCATCCCCCGACGGGAGAGGGCATTGGGGGATCGTCTATCTGTGGTAGAGGCATTGTCCCACAGGTGTTCCAGATAGGGGAGGCACGCGTATGCTGCATGGCCGAGGTCAGGGGCAGGTGACCATGGTGGGGAGAATCGTGCACCGCGCAGCGTGGCGACGGGTGGTGGTCCTCATGGTGGGAGGCTTGCTCGGGGGATGGTGTCTGCCAGCGGTGTGGGGCCAGGAGCTCACCGGTGGGATGAAGCTCATTATGGAGGAATTGCGCGCGGTGAAGAAGTCCCAGGCGGAGGCGCTGGCGCAGGTCGAGGACTTACGCCGGCAACTACGAGCACTGGCGGCGGGGGGGCTCACCGCGGTGAACTATCGGCTGCCACCCCAGGTGGAATTCGCTGGCCAATCTGTCCCGGTCGGACGGCGCGACGTTTGGGAGCGCCTCGATCAGGAATTTCTGCTCTACATCGGGCGGCCAGGGCAGATCATGCTGTGGGTCAAGCGTATGGGAATATTTATGCCCCTCATCGAACGACGCCTCAAAGAATATGGGCTGCCCGATGACCTGAAATATCTCGCTGTGGTGGAAAGCTCCCTGCGCCCGACAGCGGTGTCCTCGGCCGGCGCCGGCGGGCTGTGGCAGTTCATCGAGGGAACTGGTCGGCGCTTCGATATGGACAGCAACGCCCTGGTGGATGAGCGCATGGATGTCGAGAAGGCGACCGATGGGGCGATGCAATATCTGCGGCGGTTGTACAACCTCTTTAATGATTGGCCGCTGGCGCTGGCAAGTTATAATGCTGGTGAGCAGCGTGTGCTGGACGAGCTCCAGGAGCAACGGGTCAGTAGCTATTACGACCTGGCGCTGCCAGCCGAAACCGAGCGGTTCGTCTACAAGATCATCGCCGTGAAGATTATTCTGTCGAATCCGGAGCGTTATGGCATCTACATCGACGCCCAGGAGTATTATCGATCACCGGAGGTCGACATCGTCACCGTCCGCGTGAGCGGCGGTCGACTGCACTTGCGGAGCGTGGCGGAAGCAGCGGGCACCCATTTCGCCATGCTCAAACAGCTCAACCCGCAATTCCGCCAGCGCTACCTACCGCGGGGCGTCCACCAGGTATTTGTTCCCAAGGGCAGCGCCGCCACCTTTGCCGCCAACTTCCAGGAGTCCTACGAGCCAGAGCCGCTGGTGACGAGCCCGCCCAGCCGCCCCGTGAGCGATAAACCTTCACCCCCGGCGCGCCAGGAGGCGCCTCCCGCCCAGAAAAGCTTGCGGTATGCGGTGAGGAAGGGGGACACGCTGGCCAAGATCGCCGCCAAATACGATGCCTCCGTAAGCGAGCTGATGAAATGGAACAAGCTCGCCAGTGCCTCACATATCGCCCCCGGACGCCAGCTCGTCATTTTCAGGGACTAAGCATGCGTTCCAGGTCGGTCATTGAGATAAGGACGACGAGGGTCGCACTCATGCGGCAGTCAGAACATGATTCGCTCAGGCGTCAAATCAAACGCCTCGACAGTGAGCTCAAAACCCTCCGCAAGGAACGCCAGCAAGTGGAAGCGACGGGCTGCTATTCGGATCGGGAGCTGGCAGCTAAGGAAGCTACGCTCGAGGATTATGACCACCGCATTCAGATCCTCGAGCTCGAGCGTGATCGGCTCCAATTCATGTATCAAACCGGTGGCAGCCATGATGTGCAAGCTGAGTGGTAAGTAGAGGAGTGTGGGGGTCATGACGACGGAGTTAGGGCGTCGATATCGGTGTGAAATCTGCGGCACCGAGGTGCTTTGTACAAAGCCTGGCCCAGGAGGGTTGCAGTGTTGCGGGAAAGAGATGGGACTGAAGCAGGCTAAACCGCTTCCCTCCTCGGACTAGAGAGGATGTGCCGCCATTTCATCCCTTCCCGAACCCTCCTCTCCTGAGGGGCTGGATGGGGGTCCACATCCGAGGTGACCCCGCATGTCACGCCAGCCACCAAGCTTGATCCTCGGCCATACCACGGTGCTGACCATGGACCCCAGACAGCCTCGGGCTGAGGCCATCGCGGTACGAGATGGGCGCATCGTCGCGGTGGGCACCACCGCCGAGGTGCTGGCGTTGCGTGGCTGCGCCACCCGTCTGATCGACTGCCGAGACGCCGTCGTCTTGCCAGGCTTCATCGATGCCCACCTGCATGTGCAGGCCTATGCCAGGACCTTCCGGGGCATCGATTGTCGGCCACCGGCAGTGCGTAGCCTCGCTGATCTGCAGGCAGTACTACAGCAGCACCGTCATCGCCTACCTCCCGGGCAATGGTTGGTAGGATATGGCTATGACGAGTTTGGGCTGGCCGAACGGCGCCACCCAACGCGCTGGGACCTGGACGCCGTGACGCCAAACCATCCCGTGCGTCTGGCGCACCGCTCGTACCATGCCTGGGTCCTCAACAGTTTGGGGCTGGCACAGCTCGGTATTAGGAGGGGTTTCGCGGCGCCGGCCGGGGGATTCGTGGAGTGCGATGCGGTCAGCGGTGAGCCCACCGGCTTGCTGATCGATATGGATGCCTATGTACGTCAGCATCTGCCGCCTCGGGCGACTCCTGAGCAGTTTCGGAGCGGCCTCAGGCAAAGCAGCCAGACCTTGTTGTCCGCCGGAGTGACGACCATTCAGGATGCCAGCGTGACGAATGACTTAGAGGTCTACGAGGCCTTTCGCACCTGGATCGCCGACGGTGACATACGCCTGCGGGTGATGCTCCTGATGGGAGCGCCGTCGCTCCCCGAGATGATTGCCGCCGGCCTCAAAGCCGGCGAGGGGACGCCGTTCCTGCGCGTCCAGGGCGTCAAGATTCGTCTCGATGAAGCCAGTGGTACGCTCTATCCGCCGCCAGAGACGGTCAACGCCCAGGTCTGGAGCGCCCACCACAGGGGTTTTCCGGTAGCTATTCACGCCGTCGAACTGCCGGCGCTGGTATCGGCCCTGCACGCCATCCGACTAGCCCAGGCACGCCTGCCCAACAACGACCTGCGCCACCGCATTGAGCATGGCGCGCTCTGTCCCGAGGTTTGTCTCGATGAGCTAGCGGACCTCCACGTCGCGATCGTCACTCAGCCCGCTTTTCTCCGGTATCATGGCCACCGCTATGCGTCGGAGATCGACGCCGAGCAGCAGCCGTGGTTGTATCGCATCAAGAGCCTGCTGGCTCGGGGTGTGCCGGTAGCGGCAAGCTCGGACGCACCCGTCGTACCGCCGCTGCCGTTGGAAGGGGTGCATGCCGCTGTGACCCGCCAGACGCCCGATGGGCACGTCATTGGACCAGAGGAGCGCGTCAGCGTCGAAGAAGCGTTGTGGTTGTATACGCAGGGCGCCGCGCGCGTCTGTGGCCTGGAGTCGGAGGTGGGGTCGATCAGGTGCGGAAAGCGGGCTGATCTGGTGCTCTTGGCGGCCGATCCCACGCGTGTTCCTGTGGCCGACATTCCACATATTCCGGTGTGCATGACGATGGTGGATGGGGTGGTGCAATGGAGAGGACACCCAGTCGCTCATGAATTTCGCCATCTTTGACATCGAGACCCGCATCGACAAAGCGCTGATCCAGTCGGTGATGTATCCGCACGAAGATGTCACCGAGGAGGAAGCCTACCAACGCTTTCGGCAGCAGATCAGGGCAGAACGCGATAACCACAGCGATTTTCTGCCCATCGCGTTTCATGTCCCGATCTCCATCGTCGTCGGCAACGTCGCGGGCGACTATACCCTGACCGCCGTGGAGGTGCTGTGCGCCCAGGATTATAGCGAGGAAGGGATCGTCTGCGAGTTCTGGCGGCGGGTCGAAATCTTTCCCGGTACCTTGGTGTCCTTCAACGGGCGCGCCTTCGACCTGCCGGTCCTGGAGATGCAGGCCCTGCGCTACGGATGCCAGGCGCCGCGATATTTCAACGAGAAGTATGGCCACCGCTATCGCTACTCCGAGGAGCGGCATTACGATCTGTTCGATTTTCTCTCCAATGTGGGAGCACATCGCATCCGTGGCGGATTTAACCTGCTTGCCCGGCTCATCGGCCTGCCCGGCAAGACCTGGGTCGATGGGTCGATGATTCAAGGGCTTTGGGAAGCGGGTCAGCTGAGCCTGATCCATACCTATTGCCGCCAGGACGTCATCCAAACCTACGGCTTGTTCCTGCGCATCGAACTCATGCGTGGACGCCTCACTTCCGAGGCTTATCAGGCGGCCTGGGACGCGGCCGCTCCCTTTCGCGCAGAGCTGTCCGAGATCCCCGGGGGAGCGCGGGCAGTGGCGAACCGCGTCGACGCCTTGGCAGGGCAGGAGGGGACAAGCGGGGGTGCACAGCCAGCAGCAAACTCATGACGATCGCCGGGCATCACACTGGATTTGAAGCCGCGACCAGTGTATGATTGACCATATTTATGAGATCGTCAGACAGGCTGGAGACCACGTATGATGGCAACGGATCGAGACTTCGATGTGATCGTCATCGGCGCCGGCGCTGCCGGGCTGTCGGCAGCCCTGTTCACCACGCGCGAGAAGCTTAAGACCCTGATGATCGAGCGCACGACCTTTGGCGGTCAGATCGCCAACGCTGAAACGATCGACAATTACCCTGGTCTCCCCGCCAGCATTCGCGGCATCGACCTGGCCGTCAATATACTCGACCAGATCAAGCCCTATGGCCTGCACACGGCGTTCACCGAGGTGGAGGCGTTGCACGTCGATCGGCGGCCGTTTGTCGTGGTTACCGGCAGTGGCTCCTATACCGGCAAAGTCGTCATCCTGGCCTGTGGGAGTTCGCTCAAGCGCCTCGATGTCCCGGGCGAATCGGCCTTTGAAGGGCGCGGTGTCTCGTATTGCGCCACGTGCGACGGCGGCATGTTCCATAACCAGGAGGTCGCGGTGGTCGGTGGTGGGGATTCCGCCATGGATGAAGCGCTCTACCTCGCCGAATTGGCCGCGAAAGTGACCATCGTACACCGCAGCGACCAGCTACGGGCGACACGGGTCTTACAGGAGCGAGCCATGGCCCAGCCGAAGATCGCCTGGCGCTGGCATGCTGTGGTCGAGGGGATTGAGGGCAGCGAGCAAGTGGAGCAGCTACGGCTGGCCGATGTGCAGACGGGCGAGACTTCGCTGCTGCCGGTGGCTGGGGTGTTTATCTATGTTGGCCTGCAACCAAACACTGGATTTTTACAAGGTCTGCTGCCGTTGGATGCTGGCGGGCATGTGCCGGTCAACCAGCGCATGGAAACGCAGATCCCCGGGCTGTACGCCGCCGGGGATCTGCGTCAGCATTCGGCTCGACAGGTGATTTCATCCGCTGGTGATGGGGCGACGGCGGCGTGTTTTGCCATGCAATATTTGCGGAGTGTCGGGGAGCTGATCTGATGGCCCCTTATCGGGACTATCCCCCCAAGGGGGAAGAGCTTCAAGCGCAGAGCATGCGGTGAAGGGGCCTGTGCGGCACTCTCTGGTATCGTCTGCAATACAGGTGAAAGTGGAGGGAAAGCGGCGTGGCAACCCAGGAGGAGGGACGGAAAGCTCTGATGCTGCGCGTGATCGATGCGCGGCCTGAGGACATCGGACGTGGTATCGCCAAGCTCGCGCCGGAAGATCTGGAGACGTTGGGACTAGCTATCGGTGACATGATTAGCCTGATGGGCAAGCGGCGGACGGTGGCGAAGGCGATGCGGACCTACGTCAAGGATACCAATAAAGGGTTCATCGCGCTGGATCAGGTTCTGCGCGCCAATGCGCAGACCGCCCTGGCCGAGCAAGTGACGGTGCAGAAGATCGACGTGCAGACGGCGCAGCGCGTCGTCTTATCGCCGATCAGCGCGGTGCCCGCCAAGGTCACCGACGAAGAGATCAAAGAGCTGTTGCGTCTTCTGGAAGGGCTGCCGGTGGCGGGGGGCGACAGGGTCCGGCCCAACACGGCGGGGTTTAAAAACTGGGAGTTCTCAGTCGCTGAAACCGTCCCCGAGGGCGCAGTGATCATTCGTACCGGCACCACCTTGACGATCAAACCGGCTCCAGGGGCGGCGCAGGGGCCACGCAAGGTGACTTACAAGGATATCGGAGGGATGAGCGCCGAATTGCAGCAGGTACGCGAGGTGGTCGAACTCCCTCTCCGCTATCCCCAACTCTTCGATCGCCTCGGCATCGATGCCCCCAAAGGGGTGTTGCTCTTCGGCCCCCCTGGCTGTGGGAAGACTATGACTGCGCGCGCTGTGGCTAACGAAACCTCGGCCCACTTCATCCACATCAGCGGCCCTGAAATCGTGCACCGTTATTATGGCGATAGTGAGGCCCACCTGCGCGAGGTGTTTAAAGAGGCACGCGACCGTGCCCCGACGATCATCTTCTTCGATGAAATCGACGCCATCGCCAGCAAGCGCGAGGATGTCAGCGGTGACGTCGAGAAACGCATTGTGGCCCAGTTGATGGCGCTCCTCGATGGTCTGGAATCGCGTGGCCAGGTGATCGTGGTGGCGGCGACGAATATCCCTGACTCCGTCGACCCGGCACTGCGGCGGCCAGGGCGCTTTGATCGCGAGATCTCTGTGCGGGTACCCGACCGGCAGGGGCGTCTGGAGATCCTGCGGATTCATACCCGGACGATGCCACTGGCCAAGGATGTTGATTTAGTCAAGATCGCCGAGGCTACCCACGGATACGTCGGGGCCGATCTGAAAGCGCTTTGCCAGGAAGCGGCCATGATCACCCTCAGGCGGTTAGTGCCCGACTTCGACGCCGAGCACGGCATCACCGAGGAGATGGTGGAAGGGCTGGAGGTGGGCAATGTAGCCTTCGCTGAGGCGATGAAACGTGTCAAACCTTCAACGGGTCGAGAGGTGTTTCGCGACGTCGCCGACGTGCGCTGGAACGACGTAGGGGGATTGGACGAAGCCAAGCAAATCCTGCGCGAGGCCATCGAATGGCCGCTCAGGCATGGCGATCTCTTCCTGCAGATCGGCACCACACCTCCCAAAGGGATTTTACTCTCGGGGGCTCCCGGCAGCGGTAAAACGCTGCTCGCCAAAGCCGTCGCCAAGGAGAGCGGCGTGAACTTCATCGCCGTCAAGGGGCCAGAGCTCCTGTCCAAATGGGTAGGGGAGTCGGAGCAATCGGTCCGGGAGGTTTTCCGCAAGGCGCGCTTAGCAGCCCCCTGCATCATCTTCTTCGATGAGATCGACGCCCTCTGCCCGGTACGTGGCTCGGGAAGTAGCGATTCCGGGGTGGGCGACCGCATCGTCAGCCAATTTCTCACCGAGATGGACGGCATCGAGGAGTTGAAGGGTGTGGTCGTGCTGGGGGCGACGAATCGGTTGGACATGGTAGATCCCGCACTGCTGAGCCCGGGACGTTTTGACCTCGTGGTCGATCTGCCAGTACCCGACCGCGATACCCGCCGGGCCATTTTCGCCGTCCATACCCAGGGCAAGCCATTGGCGCCGGATGTGGATCTCAACACGTTGGCGGAATTCAGCGAGGGTCTGATGGGTGGAGATATCGCCTCGATCTGTCGGCGGGCCACGATGCACGCCATTCGCGACCATGTTGAACAGCTGGGAGGCCAACAAGAAGGGGTATTACTCTCAGCGCACCATTTTCGGCATGCCACAGAGGCCGTCATGAAAGCGTCGCAGTACGCCAGAGCACAGCGTTTCCTGCGCGACATTCCCATGGTCGTGCGCCCCCCTGGAGAGCAGCAGCAAACGCTCTCAGAGGCGAAGCCTGTACCGCAACGCACCTCGCCGATAGCCTAGGAGGAGAGGCTTTCCTCAGGTCCTCTCCCTCTGGGAGCGGGTCAGAGTGAGAGCATGCAGCGACATGAGTGATCCCCCCTCCCCCTGTCCTCTCCCCAGGGCAGAGGGGGTAAAGATGGGAGTTCGACATGCCCTTTGACACACTGATCTACGAGAAGCAAAACGGCCTGGCGCGAGTGACCCTAAATCGCCCTGAGGTGCTCAACGTGTATAACACGCGGATGCGCGATGAACTCTGGGAGGTTTTCTGCGCTGTCCGCGACGACCCCACCGTGCGTGCCATGCTGCTCAATGGGGCCGGGCGCTCGTTCTGTGCCGGAGCTGATTTAACCGAGTTTGGCACCGCTCCATCGGTCGCGGTCGCCCGCGTGGTGCGTTGGGCCCGCGATGTCTGGGCGCTGTTGCACGACCTGGAGATCCCCACGATCGCGGCGCTGCATGGCCACGTCATCGGTTCCGGGCTGGAAATGGCATTACTGTGCGATGTCCGTGTGGCGGCTGAGGGCACGCAATTCCGTTTCCCCGAGCTGAGCTTGGGCTTTATCCCGGCAGCGACAGGCACACAAACGCTGCCGCGCTTGACCCGCTTGGGGTTCTCCCTGGAGATGCTGTTGAGTGGTGCGTGGGTTGACCATGACACCGGGCTGCAGTGTGGATTGGTCAACCGCGTGGTGCCTGCGGATCGTCTGCTGTCGGCGGCGGAAACATTGGCGTTCACGCTGATGTCACGCAATCCCTTGGCCATTCGTCTGGCCAAAGCTGCCATTCGGCGCGGCAGCGAACTGCCGCTCAATGAGGGATTACAGGTCGAGAGCCACTTCGCTCAGCGCTTGCTGGCGCAGGTCCAAACCACTCCACGCCCCCGCGTCAATCGATTCAAGCACCGGAGACGTTCGTGAACACCGTGAATTTCCTGACCATCCCCGCCACTATCGTTCCCGACCACGAGCTCGTCGTCTTTAACGACCGCCGCCAGACCTACCAGGATACGAGCATGCGGGTCAAGCGGCTCGCGGCGGCATTAGCTGAGCTGGGCATCGCGCAGGGCGATGGCGTGGCGGTGATCGACACCAACTCATCGCGCTATCTCGAGACCTACTTCGCCGCCTCGATGTTAGGGGCCGTCTTCGTGCCGCTGAACTACCGTGCCCAGGCGGATGAGTTGGCGTCTATGATCCTCATGGCTGGCGCACGCGTACTCATGGTCGGGGATCGTTATGGGTCGCTGGTCGCGGGGATCCGCGACCGCCTGCTGTGTGTGAGCCAATATGTGGCCATGGAATCACCACAGGCGGAGATGATGCCCTTCGAAGAGCTGATCGCCCAGGCCCCCGGGGAGGCCAGCGAGGCTGCGATGGAGGAAGGGGACCTCAACATCCTGATGTACACCAGCGGCACGACGGGACGTCCCAAGGGGGTCATGCTCACCTGCGGTGATTTTGTCACCTACGTCTGCGGTCACACCGAGCTGGCGGATGGCACGTCGCGCGGGGCAGCGCTGCTGTGCGTACCGCTCTACCATATCGCTGGCATCACCTCTATGCTCACGAACGTCTTTACCGGTCGCAGGCTAGTCATTCACCGCCAATTTGAGGCCGGTGCATGGCTGGAAACGGTGCAGCGGGAACGCATTACACATGCCTTTTTAGTGCCAACCATGCTGAAGCGCGTCCTGGACCACCCAGCTTTCAGTCAGGAGGCCTGCTCGAGTCTGCAGATCCTCGCTTATGGCGCGGCCCCCATGCCAGTGCCGGTCATTCGCCGGGCGATTGCCGTGTTCCCGCCGACGGTGGGCTTTGTCAATGCCTTCGGGCAAACGGAAACCACGGCGACTGTCACCGTGTTGTTGCCGGAAGATCACCGCTTGGAGGGTTCTGCGCCGGAGGTTGAACGCAAGCTCCAACGGCTGGCGTCGATTGGACGGCCACTACCGGATGTCGAGGTGCGCATCGTCGATCCCGAAGGCGCCGACGTGGTGCCGGGGGAGATCGGCGAGATCGCGGTGCGCACGCGGCGCCTCATGAAAGGCTACCGCTCACAGGATGATGCTACCGCGCAAACCATTGTGAACGGTTGGCTGCATACGCGTGACATGGGCTGGATGGATGCCGACGGCTACCTGTATCTGGCCGGCCGCAAGGATGATCTCATTATCCGGGGCGGAGAAAATATCTCACCCGCCGAGGTAGAGGCGGTCTTGTACGCCCATCCGGGGATCGAGGAGGCAGCCATCATTGGCATCCCAGATGTAGACTGGGGGGAACAGGTGATGGCCATCATCGTACCCAGGGTTAATAGTCCTCTCACTGCTGAGGAGGTGATCGACTGGTGTCACCAACGCCTGGCGAGCTTTAAAAAGCCGGCGATCGTGCAATTTGTGCCTGCGTTACCACGGAACGCGCTGGGGAAAGTGCTGCGTAAGGAGTTGCGAGAACAGTTTAAAAGACAGCGCTGAGGGATGAGTGCTGCGTAAGATGGATCGGTTTGAGGATTTAATTGCCTGACAAAAGGCCCGAGAGCTGACTCGAGCGATTTATCAAGTGGCTCAACAAGGAGCCTTTGCAAAGGATTTTGGGCTTGCCAGGTAAATCCAAAGAGCTGCCGTATCGATTATGTCCACCATCGCTGAGGGCTTTGAACGCCGCGGCCGTCGGGAATTTCATCAATTCCTCTCCACAGCAAAGGGTTCTTGTGTGGAGGTGCGCTCTCAACTCTACGTGGCGTTCGACATCGGTTACCCGGAGAAATCCGACTTCCATAAGCTGCTCGCACAAGCTGAGGGGGTTGGTAGGGTCGTGGGGGGCCTTCGAGCTCCTGTGGAAAAGCTGAGAGATGAGCGGAGGAGTTCGTCATGATTTGGTCCTCAATACTCAGCGCTCAGCGCTCGCCGAAAGTGCTTGAACCCGAACTCGTCTCTATCCCAGCCGGCGACTTTCTCATGGGTAGTGACCTAGCTCAAGAGAACGAACAGCCGGTACACCGGGTCTGGGTAGGTGCCTTTGCGATCGGCAAATTTCCGGTGACGAATCGGGAGTATGCCTGTTTCCTGCGGGAGGCAGGTCATGGCGTCCCCCACACCTGGAATGTGCCACGCTTGAATCACCCCGATCAGCCAGTTGTTGCCGTCAGTTGGTTCGATGCGGTGGCCTACTGTCAGTGGCTACGCAGCGTCTGTGGGAAACCCTATCGCCTGCCTACGGAGGCCGAGTGGGAACGGGCCGCGCGGGGCGGCGTCGAAGGACAGCGTTATCCCTGGGGGGACGACCTACCACATTGGATGGACCCTTACGGCCGCGGCGAGACCGTTGAGCAGCCGGATCTGGTCGGTCAAGATCCCCCGAACGCATATGGTCTGCATAATATGGGAGATCTGGTGCATGTCTGGTGTAGTGATTGGTATGCCGCCGACTTTTACCGGCGGTCTCCTCCCGCTAACCCTCAGGGACCAGCCACTGGCGTGCGTCGTGCCTCGCGTGGCGGCTCCTGGCGGCATCGCATCAAGGTGACCCGCTGTGCGGCGCGCAGCAGCCTACCGCCGGATCGGACGTTCACCGACTACGGCTTTCGCGTGGCATTATCTTCTGACTGAACCCGTCTCGGAAGTTGCCTCTCGATAGTGCCTGCGCTGTTTGACGCCGGTCAGCGAAACTTATGGAGGGTGATGTGACCGGACCCATCCTATTTGAAAAGAAGGACCACATCGCTGTCATCACGTTGAATCGGGCTGATCGATTGAATCGTCTGACTCGACAGATGGCAGATTGTTTGGCAGAGATATGTGGTGTCATTGAGGAGGATGCTGATATTGGGGTAGCGATTCTCACCGGCGCGGGCCCAGTGTTTTCGCTTGGCCTGGATGCACGCTCGGTTTCACCGGAGGAATGGCGAGAGCTCATCGAAACTCCCGCGGAGTCGGTGCGGCACCGCCACTGGGCACTATATGCGGTCGAAGCGGTCGCCAGCCTGAGCAAACCGGTAATCGCTGCGCTGAACGGCGATGCCCTCGGCGCAGGACTGGAGTTAGCGTTGTCCTGTGACATCCGCGTCAGTCGCGAGGACGCCCGCTTCGGCTTTCCCCAAGTGCGCGAGGGGCTGATTCCCATGGCAGGTGGAACCCAACGGTTGCCGCGCATCATTGGCCTGGCCAAAGCTCTGGAGCTGATCATGACCGGCGAACCGATTGATGCTGATGAGGCACGCCGGATTGGCCTCATTAGCCGTGTGGTGCCGCCGAATGAGCTCCAGAAAGTCGTGGAAGAACTGGCCGCATCGATTCTCAAAGGCGCACCGCTCGCAGTCCGGTACGGTAAGGAAGCGATGCGTCAGGGGATCGATCTTCCCTTTGCCGAAGGGACACGCTTGGAGGCTGACCTTTCTCTCCTGCTGCAGACGACTGCCGACCGGGCGGAGGGGATTCGATCGTTCCATGAGAGGCGGAATCCGGAGTTTCAAGGAAGGTAGGCCTCTCTCCCCCCTCTCCCTCACATGAGGGAGGGGGTGAAAGGAGCTGTGTATGCCAAATCAGATGGGCAAGCGGTATATGTGCAGCAAATGCGGGGTGGAAGTGATCATCACCAAGGCGGGCGGTGGGACACTGACCTGCTGTGACCAGGATATGGTGATGAAGAAATAGGGGCAGGGGGCCCGTGATCTTTCTCCCAGGCATTCTACAGGAGCGTGTGGCCATCGTCACCGGTGGCGGCACAGGCATCGGTCGCGCTATCGCCGTCGAGCTGGCCGCGCTTGGCGCCGACGTCGTTGTCACCAGTCGTGATCCACAGCACCTCGAACCGACCGCTGCGGATATTCGTGCCCTCGGTCGCCGGGCACTCGCCATTCAGACCGACATCCGCATTCCGTCCCAAGTAGAGGCCCTGGCAGAGCAGACCGTGGCCCAATTGGGCAAGATTGACATCCATATCAATAATGCCGGCGGACAATATCCCGCCCCAGCCGAGGATCTCTCGGTCGAAGGCTGGCGTAGTGTGATCGATCTCAACCTCAGTGGCACGTTCTATTGTTCGCAGACGGTGGCGCGCCAGATGATGCGGACGGACGGGGGCGTGATCGTCAATATCGTCGCTAACTTTGGCCTACGCGCGGCGCCTGGCCTGGTGCACTCGGCCGCGGCACGCGCTGGGGTGATTAACTTAACGCGGACGCTGGCGCTGGAGTGGGCGAAGTATAACATCCGTGTCAATGCGGTAGCACCGGGAGTGGTGATGACGGAGGGGGCGTTGGCAGAGATGTTGATTCACCCGGATGTCATCGAGAACATCGAACGGGCGATTCCCTTAAAGCGCCTTGGCACTCCCGAGGATATCGCCCATGTGGTAACCTTCCTGGTCTCAGATGCTGCAGCCTACATCACCGGGGAAACGATCGCCGCTGATGGGGGTAACTGGCACGGGCACGGGCTCTCGTTCGTGGCGTATTAGAAGACAGGACCGAGGACTAGGGGCGGAATGATGGGTAAGGACGACGCACAGTCATTACCACTCCGCACTCAGCCAGGAGCGCGCCACTCATGTGGAAGGGACACAATAATCATCCGGGGCTGGTGTTAGTGGTCGCGATGGGAGCCGGCATCCTGATGAGCTCTTCGGGTGTCATCGATGCACAATCGACGACGAACGTGACCTTAGTGAACATCGAATTCGAGGGCACGAAGGTCTGGGTTCCCGGGCCAGTCGTGGTGCAGAAGGGGGATACCGTCAGAATCCAGGCCCTTAACAATGTAAAGTCTGATCCACCGGTCCACGGCTTAGCCATTGAAGCCTACGGCATTCAGGCCCTGGTCAATATGGGGAAGCCGGAGATCATCGAATTCAAGGCAGATAAAGCGGGGATTTTCCCGATCATCTGCCATCTGCATCCGCCCCATGTCGGCACCCAGTTGGTTGTTCTCGAATAACGCTGCGAGTCTGTTCGGGACCCTGGGTCTGGTCTCTTGTGCAAGTGGCGGCTGCGCTGGCATGACAGGCAACCCATGCAATTCCGCCAATGCGGCGTGTACCCGTTCTTCCAGACATGAAGGGGTGTGGTGCAGGAAAAGGCTATGTCCTACGGGCCATGACACCCGGTGTCAGAGGGGGACGTTTGCGATGGAGCAGGCGACAATCCTGGTGGTGGAGGATGATGCACAGATCCGGGAAGTGTTGACCGACCACCTGACCAAACTCGGCTACGGCATCATCGAGACGGCTTCAGCTGAAGAGGCCCTGCAGCGATTGCAGGAGACCACGCCTGATTTGGTCCTTACCGATATCCACATGGGGGGTATGAGCGGCATTGACCTGTGTACAAGGCTCAAGCACGATCAGCGTTTTCAGCTGACGCCCGTCATCATTCTCACAGGACAGTCTGATCTCAAGTCCCGCGTCGCCGGCCTTGCAGCAGGCGCCGACGATTTTTTCGCCAAGCCGTTCGACCTCGTCGAGGTCCGTACCCGCGTGGCAGCGCTCCTGCGCGTGAAGTTTCTCCTCGACCAGTTAGAACGTGCTGAAAGTGTCATCACCACGTTAGGCTTGACCATCGAGGCGCGAGATCCGTACACGGCTGGCCACTGCGAGCGTTTGGCGCATTACGCGGTAAATCTTGGCAATGCCTTGGGCATTGACCAAGCGATGCTCAAAGCGTTGTGGTTAGGGGGGTTCCTGCACGATCTGGGGAAAATTGCGGTGCCCGATCGCATTCTCCTGAAAAACGGTCCGCTGGATATGGAAGAGCGGGCGATCATTCAGACACATCCGGTCATCGGAGCCGACCTCGTCCAGGAGTTACACACTCTCGATGGCGTGCGTCCGATCATTCGTCATCATCATGAGCGGTTCGATGGTTCTGGCTACCCAGATGGCCTCGCCGGGGAGGAGATTCCGCTCGGCGCCAGAATTATGGCCGTCGTTGACGTCTACGATGCACTCCGTACCAAACGCCCATATAAATTCGCCCTCAGCCATGAAGAGGCTGTTGGCATCCTGTGGCAGGAGACCGAGGCCGGTTCCTGGGATCCCCAGGTGGCCAGGGTGTTTATCGACATGTTCCGGGATCGACTTCCTTACACTAGCTGATGGCAGCATCGACCTCAAAGTCAACCGCAGGGCTGTCGACTTCTTAGCGGCGGAGAATGGTGATGACCAGGGTCATCGGCGGGGTCTTGGCCACCTGTGCATGGTCGACGCGCCACAGGGAGCCAGATGATGCCTGTGCCAGCTCACGGCCGATGATGGCCATGCGTTCTTCGACGACCGTGGTGTCCGAGAGCTGACGGATAGCCTCCAGAAACGACTGATATCGGTCGGCCGTGATCGATAAGGTGAGCCCCACGACCCCTCGTGAGGTATGATTCGCAGGGGTAATCATTCCCTGCGACTGCAGCAACTCCCCCCCCGTCCGCGGTACAAGTTCCCAGATCTGTTGGGCGGCCTGAACGGGGTCGGAAGCTCGCAGCGTTAGGCTCGGGAAGAATGCCACACCGCCGACTCGCCCCGCGGCTGGCATGCCGGTGAGCCGTGGCATGGCTGGAAACCCGTGCCCGACGCGCACAAATTCCTCCGGCGCCATGAATCCCGCCCATCGGGGTGAAGCCTGTACCAAGGGTGCCGGTGTCGGCAAGGACTCCTCCAGCACGGGTTCGAAAGGCGGGGCATCGAACATGGGCGCCACACTGCGCTCACGGGACAGCCAGGGCTCGATCTGGGCTGGAGGGTCGACCTCTTGTACTTGCCCCTGCCACAGGTATGGCGCCATCTGCCAGACCAGGGCAGCTCCTACAACCACGATTACTGCCGCAGCCACTTGCAGGGGCAATGCCCCTGCCAGCCGCCGAAAAAACGGCAGCCGAGAACGATGTGGTATGCGCTCGACCTGCTCACGTATGTGTTGGAGAAACATCGGGGAGGGTTCAATGAGTGGAAAGTCGCGGACCAACGTGGTGATCGCGTGTAAGCGAGTCAGCTCATGGCAACACTTGGGGCACGACTCCAGGTGCTGGTCGAGCACCAGACGCATCTGCGTAGGTACATCATGGTCAAGATAGATCGAAAGATGGTCGTGTACAGTTCGGCAATCCATAGCGTTAGCCTTCGCCTGCCAAATACGGTTCGAGGAGGGCTTTCAACTCCATCCGAGCCCGATGGAGGCGCGACTTGACGGTCCCGCTTTCGAGCTGTAGAACATCGGCGATCTCGTCGTATGACAAGCCCTCGAAATCTCTCAGGAGAACGATCGTGCGATGTTCAGGGGAGAGCAACTGAAGTTTCGCTTGGACAAGCGCCCAGCGCTCTTTCTGTTCCAACGTCTTGTGTGGATTAGTCGCGAGAGATTCCCGCATCCACTCCTCTGGCTCCGTCACCACCAGTGTTTGCTGCTGGCGAGTCCGACGCCGGAGGTGATTGAGGCAGTGATTGACCGTAATCCGGTAGAGCCACGTGGAGAACCGCGACGCGCCGCGGAAATCATGCAGCGATTGGAAGACCTTCACGAAGATATCCTGCGCGACATCCTCGGCCTCACTCCGATTGTCCAGGATACGTGCAGCCAGAGTCAACACCCGGCTTTGGTATTTCAGCACTAGTTTGGCAAACGCCTCCCAATCACCGTTGCGGCACCGCGCAACGATCTCCTGATCGGCGTCGAGTTCGACAGCAGGGGACTGCACCGCTGGTGTCGTGGCGCTCACCGTGCTCCCTTCGATCACTCCCTGGCACCCAGTTCCACCCTTGCTCACGATGTCGTGGACATTCCTTCCTCTGCTGCAGATGGAGAGGGAGTCCAACACGCCGCAATACCAGTGGCATCATACCCGGCGTCGTGGGACGCATGTGCCACGCCACTGAGGTGCAATCCCATCGTTTGAGACACGCCATCGCGAGAGAAGTTCCCTAGACTGGCGGCGATCATCGGTCGAGGGTGGCCTGGCGCCGCACTTCGCCAGGACAGGCTACACGTGACCATAAATTTCCGTCGCGTCGATGATGGTATACGAAACCGATGCGCTCCCGCAAGGGAAATGTCACCATCCATTGCAATCGCCCCTCCCCATTCGCTATACTCACAGCGCTTCGCGGGGCTTGGTAAACGTTTGGCCGTTGGTAATCTGCCGCGGTGCAGTCTGAGACGGCTGCCGCCTACAAGGATGTCTTCCCATACCGTCTCCTGCCGTGCGGACGATGAGGTCACGTGCTATGGATGCGCTACAGGCGAGGTTTCGCGACAACGCCTCGGAAATGTTGCAGAACACCCCAACGATCACCGTGGCCATGGGACGGGGGCCCACGTTCACCATCGAGACCTGTTACGTCGTCGGCAATAGCGATGAACTGCATTGCATTGTGAAACCGAATCCGGCGATCGGCAAGGCCGTGCG
>Ga0081538_10001693_pt1 | contig 22464 bp, 19 predicted proteins | sample TabmetS5T2R1_FD_71022 | JGI IMG/M metagenome (GOLD analysis project Ga0081538, IMG submission 71022) | Tabebuia heterophylla rhizosphere microbial communities from the University of Puerto Rico - S5T2R1 | ecosystem: Host-associated > Plants > Roots > Rhizosphere ...
CCTTCTGCTCGGATGACAGCTCTGCGAACGAGCATCCCTGCTCTGGCAACCAGAAGAGCGGATCATACCCGAAGCCTCCTTCACCTCGCAGGTCGTGCGCGATCACTCCTGGACACAACCCCTCACGCACGATCATGTGCCCAGCGGGATCCATGAGTGCAGCCACACAACGAAAGACCGCCTGTCGCTGACCGTCCGGGACGCCGCGCAGGCCTTCCAGCAGGTACAGGCAGCGCTCCCGGGAGCTCAGGCCAGGCCCACCAAAACGCGCCGTGTAGACGCCCGGCTGGCCTCCCAAGGCAGCCACTTCCAGGCCTGAATCTTCTGCCAGGGTGAGTTGACCGCTCCACGCTGTGATCGTCCGCGCCTTCTTGATGGCGTTGTCACGATACGTCAGGCCGTCCTCGACGACGTCGGGCGCCTGCGAAAAATCGGTCAACGGCAGCAGATCGACGTCAAGCCCCGACAAGATTCTCTGGATCTCGACGAGCTTTCCCGGATTCTTGGTTCCGACGAGGAGAGTGAGGCGCAAGGCGAGCCTCCCCAATGAGGTTACGTTGCAGCCCAACCAATTGGTTCACACCATACGTTGCCAAGTCCAGCAACTGGTCCAGCTCTGTCCGCGCAAACGGTTGATGCTCGGCCGTCCCCTGCACCTCGATCAAACGTCCTGCGCCGGTCATAACGACGTTCATGTCGACCTCGCAGGTTGAATCCTCCTGATAAGTCAGGTCGAGGAGGGGTTGATTGGCGACGATCCCCACACTTGTCGCCGCCACAAAATCCCGTAAGGGAACGGCCGGGATGATGCCGTGCACACGGAGATGCTCGAGGGCATCGAAGACCGCGATAAAACTCCCGGTGATCGATGCCGTCCGCGTCCCACCGTCGGCTTGGATGACATCGCAATCGATCCACACGGTGCGCTGCCCTAGCATCTGGAAATCCACCACTGCACGGAGCGAACGGCCGATCAAACGCTGGATTTCATGTGTACGTCCGCCGACACGCCCGCGCGCCGACTCGCGCGGAGTCCGCGACCCCGTGGACCGTGGCAACATCGCATACTCTGCGGTCAGCCAGCCCTCGCCGCTGTCACGCCGAAACGGCGGCACCCCTTCTTCGATGCTCGCCGTACAAATCACTTTCGTGTCCCCGACCTCGATAAAAACCGAACCTTCGGCATATTTATTGAAGTGACGTGTGAAGCGCACTGGCCGTAACTCGTCGGGTTGTCGCCCATCAGCTCTCACACACCTCTCCTCCACCAGACTCAGCGTTGATTCACGCCCCAAGCCGTGTTCAGGGGCCGACGGATATCCAGATAGCCGGCGAGGGTCTCCACCTCACGTCCCTCGATCAGGATCTGGACCCGTTTCAGCTCCGGCACATTGGCCACAAGGGTTTGCAGGATCGACCGCAGCGTGAGCATCTCCGCCCACGGGCCACCTGGGTGGGTCTGGCTCAACGCCTCGGTAAAATCGATATAGGCCGTGCCTTGGTCGTCGATGAAGAGCTCGCGGATTTTCACCTCAGCGGATACCGTCCGTAAGGCACCGCTCGTTGGCCCGGCAATTAACTCCTGGAGGCTCACCTTCGCCCGCTCGAACGGCGTCGGGATGGGAGGCACGCGGCGTCTCTCCGATACCAGCGCATCTTCCTGTGGGGAAGCAAACCAGATGCTGAGTTCCTCGCCCGAGGTGGTATTGCCGCTGCGCTCGGCGCCGTCGATCGACGTACGACTGAGTCCTGGCGCACCCAGCAGCCACCACAAGACTCCCGTCACAAGCACGAGCACAATGCCTGCGAGAACCCAACCCCAGGCGCTTGCCTGTGCCTTCGCCCGCACTTGCCTGACCCTGCGACTGCCTCTCATCGTGGTGCCCTAGGGTGGAGTGCTTGGTAGTCGTTAATGGCTTGTGCGATGCCAAGTGCGGCGCGCTGCAAATAGGCGTCATCGCGCAGTTTCGCTTCGAAGCCAGGGTCGCTTAAGGAACCGACATCGAGCAGCACGGCCGGCATGCGCACCCAGCGTAACAGCAGAATCGGTAAGCCGAAGACGCCACGCCCCTCCTCGGCCACTTGGGTGCGGAGATTTTTGTACAGCAAGCGCGCGAACATCTGGCTGGTGTCGGAGAACTCCGCTTGGGCCTGATCCCACAGGAGCAACTGCGACTTCGCCCCCGCCCCGCGCCGCCCTTCCGCCTCGCCTGCGAATTCTCGTTCGTTCGTTGGCGCACGTTGGGCAGGCGTCTCATCCGGAAGACCGTCGAAATAAAAGATTTGAAATTCACGCCGTGTCGCGGCTAAAGAGCCACCGGCGCAGATGCTGATGAAGAGGTCCCCACCAACCTGGTTGGCCAACGCGGCGCGCGCGTCAAGAGCCGCATCAGAGTCATCGGTGCGCGTCAGAACTACGCGCGCCCCGAGCAGTTCCTCGATAAGTCGGCCAGCCTGCATGGCCAACTGCAAGGTGATGTCTTTCTCCAAAAGCCCCGTCGGTCCGCGCACCCCAAGATTAGAGCCCCCCCGTCCCGGGTCCAGCACAACCACCGGAACCGCTTCATCCGGCAGGGGCGATGGCAAGGGTTGGGCCGCTGATCGTAAAGAAGATGCTAGGACCGTCAGACCGGCAACCATGACCACGGCAAGCCATCTCCATCGCGCCTGAAACGGTCCTGCGGTGCCCGCTGTCACGGCCTGTCCTCCACCGAAGAAGCCTCCCCTGCCGCCCGTCAACGGCGAAAGGATGAGCATTTTGCGTGCAACACCTTAGCACTCCACCCGACGGGATGCAAGAGGGGCGGCGGCCGTCGTCGCCTTGACAGCCCGAGCCCGCAAATGGTATGGTGCCTGAAGGTTTGATAGCGCTGCACATCCATTATCACGCGCGTAGGTGGCTGCGTGAACCCTGGAACGTCCGACGGATTGGCGTGATTATGGTTGAGGCCCCGGAAGCCGTAAGCGAACGCAGGCTGATGACTGAGGTGGCAGCGAAGGAACTGCTCCGGGCTCAAGGGATCCCGGTCGTGCCGACCAGCCTGGCTCGGTCGTCGAGCGAGGCCGTCCGCGTAGCGAAAGCCCTGGGGCTGCCGGTCGCACTCAAGATCGTCTCGCCGGATGTGGTTCACAAAAGCGAGGTTGGCGGGGTGCGATTGCAGCTGACCAGCCTTGCACAGGTCAGCAAAACCTACGGGGAAATCGTCGCGACTGTACGCGCCCGCGCTCCCGAGGCCGTCATCGAGGGTGTGTCTGTGCAGCCCATGGCCAAACCAGGGATCGAGGTGGTGGCAGGGCTCACCCATGACCGTACCTTCGGGCCCGTGGTGATGTTCGGGTTGGGTGGCATTTTCGTCGAGATCCTGAACGATGTGGCGTTTCGCGTCGTGCCCTTACGCCCCAGGGATGCGCACGCCATGATTCGAGAGGTCCGCGGCTTCCCCACATTGCAGGGCTTCCGAGGTGCACCAGCAGTCGATCTCGGTGCTCTAGAAGACATCCTGTTAAAACTGTCGGGCTTGGCCGAACAACGTTCGGAGCTCCATGAGATCGACCTGAATCCTATCTTTGCCTACCCGACGGGGGCGTTGGCCGTCGATGCCCGCATCCTTCTCACCTGATCCCCGGCGAGATGCTGCCAGCTACGGTGGATTGGCTGATGCGGCGTCGAGACCTCGGGAGGTGGTTTTGCCAGATGCTTTGAGAGGGGATAGATCCACAACGCGAGATCGCAAAGGAGGCTATCGATCATGGCAAAGGCCTTAGAAGTTACCGACAGCACGTTCGAGCAAGAGGTTCTGCAATCGAAGCAACCGGTCTTGGTCGACTTTTGGGCGGTATGGTGTGGTCCATGCAAAGCTGTCGCGCCGGTTGTCGAGGAGATCGCCGGCGATTATGAGGGTCAGCTCAAAGTCATGAAGCTCGACGTCGATGATAATCCCCGCACGGCTGCGGCATACGGCGTCCAGAGCATCCCGACCCTGCTGGTATTTAAGGATGGCAAACCGGCAGAACGTATTATCGGGGCGGTGCCGAAGAAGGTCATCGTCGATAAACTCCAAGGCGTGCTGGCCTAGGACCATGATCGACGCCAGATCGGTAGCGGACAAGCTCGAAGAGCGTTTCGCGGGCGCCGTGCACGAGGTCTCCGAGGCCCATGGTGAGGTGACATTAGTCGTCAGCCGTGAGCAGATCGTGGATATTTGTCGGTGGTTAAAAGACGCCCCAGACCTCCGGTACGATCTGCTCATGGACATGGCTGGGGTGGATTATCTCGGGCGTGAGCCGCGTTTTGAGGTGGTCTACCACCTCTACTCGGTTCCTCATAACCGCCGCTTGCGGCTGAAAGTGCGGGTGCCCGAGAGCGACCTCATGGTGCCCTCGGTGACCTCGGTCTGGAGCACCGCCAATTGGCACGAGCGTGAGGCCTTCGACATGCTGGGGATTCGCTTTTCGGATCATCCAGACCTGCGACGCATTTACATGCCGGATGATTACCCAGGGCACCCACTCCGCAAGGATTTTCCGATTTTGGGCCCCGAGGTGGAGGTGAGTCCGCGGGACAACGTGCACACGTTGCACCAGTCACCGCCGCCGTTTATCAGTAAGCTTTGGCGCAAAGGGGATGTTCGAGGCAAGAGCCAGAGCTGAGGATGATCATATGCCGACGGTGAAGATCGATGATCGCGATATCACGGTGGAGGCGGGGACGAACCTCATCCAGGCCGCCGAACGGCTGGGGATCGAGATCCCATATTTCTGTTATCATCCAAAGCTGCAGGTGGAAGCCAACTGCCGCATGTGCCTGGTGAAGGTGGAGAAGATCCCCAAGCCAGTGCCCGCTTGCTCGACCGTCGTGACCGATGGCATGGTGGTCTCCACGAAAACACCCGAGGTCGAGAAGGCTCGCAAAGGCGTGCTGGAGTTCATCCTGATCAATCACCCGCTCGACTGCCCCATCTGCGATCAAGCGGGTGAGTGTGTCCTGCAGGAATACACCCACGATTTCGGCCCCGATGGCAGTCGGTACGTCGAAGAAAAGGTTCACAAGCCGAAGAAGGTGCCGCTCGGTCCCCATGTCGTCTTCGACGCCGAGCGCTGCATTGTCTGCACCCGCTGTGTCCGGTTCTGCCGCGATGTCGTGGGCGAGGAAGAGCTGGGGATCTTCCATCGTGGGGACCGACAGATCATCGACGTCTTCCCCGGCAAGGAGTTACGCAACAAATATTCGGCCAACGTCGTCGACATCTGCCCGGTTGGCGCGCTCACCACACGTGAGTTCCGGTTCCGCGCCCGCGTCTGGTTTTTACAGCCGAGCGAGAGTATTTGCACCAACTGTAGCAACGGCTGCAATATTTGGGTAGACGCCTACCAGAACAAGATTCAACGCCTGCGACCGCGCGTGAATGACGACGTCAATGAGCACTGGATGTGTGATGCCGGCCGCTTTGGCTTCGAGTATGTCAATCACGACGACCGCCTCAAAACCCCGCTTGTACGCCACGGGGAACAGCTCGCGCCGGCGTCATGGGATGAGGCGCTACACTGGTGTACCGAAGCTTTGCAGGGGCTGAAGGAGGCATACGGCCCTGGAGCGCTGGCGGGCGTCGGCTCTACGAAGTCAACCAATGAAGAGCTCTTGCTGTTCCGGCGGCTGGTGCGCGACATCATCGGATCACCTCATCTCGATGTTCCGCCACCGCCCGAAGGCGATGAGGACAACTTCCTCATTCGGCGGGATAAGGCGCCGAACGCGCGTGGTGTCGCCGATCTCGACTGCCGGCCAGCTCCAGGTGGGCTCGACCTGTGGGGCATTCGCGAGGGCATCCGGTCGGGAACGATCAAGGGTCTCTATGTCGTGCAAGAGGACCTGGCGGCGGATCGTGAGTGGCGTGAGGCGTTGGGCCAACTCGACCTCTTGGTGGTGCAGGATATCCTCCCGACCGAGACCACCAAGCTGGCCCATGTGGTGCTACCTGGTGTCAGCTTTGCCGAGAAGGAGGGAACGTTTACCAATTATCGGCGGCGAGTGCAGCGCATCCGTCGCGCCCTCAAACCCTTCGGGCTTAGCAAGCCGGACTGGGAGATCTTCTGTGCGCTGGCCAATTGTCTCGGCGCCTCATGGCCCTTCACCTCGGCCCCGATGGTCACGGAAGAGCTCGGACGGGAGGTCGCGGCCTACACCGGGATCACCTATGAAAAAGTGGGGAGTTCGGGGATCGCACTCGAGTAATCGGCACACAGGTTACACATGACGCTAGCGGGATTGTTGATCACGCTGCTCAAAATCGTCCTTGTCTTCAACGCAGTTATGGCCGTGGTGACCTTGTTGGTGTGGGTCGAGCGCCGGGTCAGCGCCTTTATTCAAGACCGGCTGGGGCCCAACCGCGTAGGCCCGTATGGCCTGCTGCAGCCGCTTGCAGACGCCATCAAATTTATCCATAAGGAAGATCTGATCCCCGGGCAAGTGGATCGATGGGTCTTCATCATCGCGCCGGCCCTCTCACTTATCCCCGCCCTGATGACCTTCGCGGTGATTCCTTTCGGCGGCACGCTCAGCATCTTCGGCTGGGAGATTCCCCTGATCATCACCGATGTCAACATCGGCGTGCTCTACATTCTGGCGCTCTCATCCTTGGGCGTATACGGCGTTGTGCTGGCCGGGTGGTCGTCGAATAACAAGTATTCGCTGCTGGGGGGCTTACGCTCATCGGCGCAGATGATCAGCTACGAGCTGGCGCTGGGGCTGTCCATCGTCGGCGTGCTGCTGCTCACAGGCTCGCTAAGCCTTCGGGAGATCGTGTACGCCCAGTACGGCCTGTGGAATGTGGTGAAGCAGCCGCTGGGCTTTTTCATCTTCCTGGTGGCGGTGTTCGCCGAGACCAATCGCCTGCCGTTCGACCTCCCAGAGGCTGAGACCGAGCTGGTAGCGGGCTATCACACTGAGTACGCTGGCATGAAGTTCGCCATGTTCTTCATGGCCGAGTATGCCAATATGGTCACCGCCTCGGCGTTGGTCGTGACGCTCTTCTTCGGGGGGTGGATGATCCCCTTTGTCTCCACGCCGGAGCCCTCGCCGTGGTGGCTCAGCCTCCTGGAGATCCTCGCCTTCGTCGTCAAAGTCGCCGTCCTCCTCTTCCTGTTTATCTGGGTGCGATGGACCATCCCCCGCTTCCGCTACGACCAACTGATGATGCTCGGCTGGAAGGTGCTTCTGCCGCTGGCCCTGCTCAATATCTTCGTGACCTCTGGGATCGTGGCACTGACGTAACGCTGTGCGCAGTACTCTTCCGAACAGCACCGTGTCACCGGCCATGGGGATGAGATTGAGCCAGGCCATCCCACGCTTGCTGCACGGCGTCACGGACCTCTTCGAGCGAGCCGTCGTTGCGAATCACGACGTGGGCATGTTTGCGGCGTTCGTCGTTGGATAGCTGGGCAGCGATGCGGGTACGGACCTGCTCAGGAGCGAGATGGCGCTGCTTCGCCAGTCGATCGACGACAACCGCCTCCGACGCCACCACCACCCATACCTGGTCGACCAAGGGCATCCAGTTGGCCTCGATCAAGACCGCTGCCTCTACCACGATGGCTTTCATGCCGCCGCGCGCGTGCAGTTCGGCGATCAGCTCAGTCATGCGGTTGAACATTTTGGGATGGACGATACGATTGAGCATGCGCAAGGCTTCTGGGTCGGCGAAGACGATTTTTCCCAGGGCCTGGCGATTGATGGTACGGTCAGGGTTAAGCACCGCCGCTCCAAAGGCTGCGACAATCTCGCGCCAGGCCGGCAGATCGGGTAGGTAGATCTGATGGCCCACCTTGTCAGCATCGATGACCACCGCCCCCAACTCCTCGAGCATCTGCGTCACAGTGCTTTTCCCAGAGCCAATGCCGCCGGTGATCCCAATCACTGGGATATGTGCCGCCATCCGCGTCTCCCCTAACTGACCAGTGCTGAGCCATGCGCGCTGAGGAGTGGGCTATCCCGGCACGCATGGCTCAGCACTCAGCACTGTGTCTATGTCGTTAGCCCGCGATAGATTTTCGGCAACAGCCGTGGCAGCTGCGACACATTCTCGATCACGACAAACTTACCCTCGCCGCACATCTCCGGTAGATAAGACTTGCCCTCGCGGTCGACCGTTATACAAAAGGTATGAATGCCCTTGCGGCGGGCTTCCTGCAGTGCCACCTTCGTGTCTTGGATGCCGTATTCTTTGCCGCGCCGATCCTTGCCGTAGTCAAAATCCTGGGGGTACCCGTCAGACAGCAGAATGAGGGTCTTCAGGCGCGCTGGCCGCCGGTGGAGCTTTTGAATCGCATGTCGGATCGGCGGTCCCATGCGCGTGCTGCGATATGGTTTGAGAACATCGATACGGTGTTTGACAGCCTCCGAATAGCGCTCCTCGACATCCTTCACGACAAAGAACTCGACGTTGTCGCGGCCATATCCGGAGAACCCGTAGATGGCATACTCATCGCCGATTGACTCTAGGGCCTCGGCCATCACCACCAGCGCTTCTTTCTCCACGTCGATGATGCGTTTGGCCTTTGGCTTCTGCGGGTCGGCCGTGAAGGGAGGAGCATAGAAGCCATCGTCTTTCACCAGGCTGGAAAAGCCCGCGTGAGGGTCCCATGGAGGCTGACGCTTGACACCCGAGGCGGCCATCTGTGATGGCTGCTCGATTGGATCATCCGTCGAGGCGCTGAGGTCGAGGAGGAAGATGGTAGATACTTCGCGCTCGCGTTTGTCGCGCTTGATATAGACGCGTTCAGGGCCGACGCCGGTGACACGACGGTCGACGAAGCCTTCGATGGCGGCGTCGATGTCGATTTCCTCCCCGTGATCGCGGCGTTTGAGTTTCTTAAACCTTTCCGGTTTGAGCAACTGAAACTGCTTGCGAATTTGGCCGATCAGCGCCGCATCCTCCTGCAGGACCCCGGCGACAAATCCCGCCTCCTCGCCTGCCACCGGCTTCTCCCGCAACAGACACCACTGCACACGGTAATCGCGCATCAGGTAGTCCCACTCGTCATAGCGATAAACGACCTCGCCACCATCCAACTGCTTTAGCTCCGCGCTGAGCTGCTCGCGGAGGCGCTCGTGGTCGGCGTTGGGCTGCGTGTGCCGGGGCGTCACACGCTCGGCGAGGCCTTTATCTTCAAGGTCTGACACGAACAGACCGGAGGTTTCATCCTGTTCTTGCGCAATGGTGCCGTGGATGTCGACATCCACCCCTTGCTCGAGGAGCTCACGCAGCAGCTCGGGGGAGATGGGCATCGCCGTCTTGGCTAAGCGATCGAGCTTGTCGCTCAGCTCTTTGACTTGCAGCTTCCGTTGGACCAAGTCGGGTTTGAACTCGCCTTGATGCGGCAGTGGGTCCGGACTCTGGTAGGCCATTTCCTCGCCCGCTGGCATCGACGGCATCATGTCGCGGAAGGCCTCCAGCGCGGTATCCTTCGACCACGACTCAGCGAGCATCACGACCTCGCCATCGATACAGCCATCGTCCGGAGCCGCCAGACGCACGTTCGGCAACTGTTCCAGAAGGCGATAGACCTCGATCGCAGCCATCGCCGAATCCTCGACCGTGGCCTGCGGCTGCCGTACACGCTCTGCTATGCCACGCAGGAAGCGCGCCAGCGGCACCACCATGGGCGGTAACGTGAGCGAGAGTTCCCCCACACAGCAGAGGTGGAGGAGGACTTCGAGGACTGCCCCCCACAGAGGACGTCCTGCCAGCGGCGGGCGAGAGGCCAACCCGTCCCGAATGATGCGCTCGAGATGTGGTGCCAGGCCTCGATACGTCTGACGTAGAAGATAATCGACCCGGCCGTCTTCAACACAGTAGAAGATATCCTGAGCCACGGATGGGCGCGGGAAGCCGGCAAAAAAGCGCTCAAAGTCAGAGCGCGGTGACGCTGGCTGGGACGAGGACCGTCGCCAGGCCTGTAGGTTTGGCACCCGGTCTCCTGCCCCGACGCGGCCGATGAGGGTATCGAGCTCAAAGGTAAAGGTCGCGAACTCCAGATAGCCCGCCTGGTGCGCCGTCATCACTAGGAACATCTGAAAGTTTTGCTCGCGTGAGCCAAACCGATCGGCGCTCTCCGGGAGATAGATGGTCTCGCCATCCGTGGTGGGAAACTGTCGGAGTCCACTCCGAAAGGCAGGAGGGAGTTCCGCCAGCGGGCGTATCGTGAGAGACCGTCCGGCAAGGGCCGAAGCGTAGAGCCGCAACACGCCTTGCACCGGAGGTAAATAGGCGATGCGCCCCAGCGCCGCGAGCTCGCTCTGGCTGGCCTGCGACTCACGGGCAAAATAGGCCAGGCCACCGTCCCGATTGTCCCGCCATACCACCAGGCCCCGGGCGACCCAGGCCTCGACATCTTTCGCCACCAATTGGCCCAGCACCTCGGGGAGGTGTTCGCACAGGAGTGTCCCAGCTTCGGCGTCGAGCAGCGCGACCCGCAGGCATTGCCCGAGGAGGAGATCCTGCTCCATTTCGGGAAGTCCCTGCATCAGGCGGGTCATGGCCTTGAGCAAACGATCCAGATGCTGCGGCGAGACCTCGGCCACGCGGAGGGTCAGGTCGAGGAGGCGATCGCGCGGCGCGCTCGCAACTGCATGCAGGGCGCCCGGCAGGGTTGTCAAGACATCGGCAGCCGTGGTTGGCGCGTGCCTGGCCAGCGTATGGGCCAGGCGCAAGGCTTTGAGGCGCGCCAGCGGGGGAATTTTCCCCAGGCGTTGAGGGCTTTGACGCATGAACTCCAGCGCCGTCGCCTCTGCCGTCCGCGCCAGGGTCTGCACTAATCCGGTCCATTCCTGGAATTCGCTCAACCCGGTCAGCGACAGCACCTCAGGGCTGACTTCGAAATAGGCCGCCGCTAGCTGACCGCCCCGTCCCACCGGCGCGAGTCGTTCGCCCGTCGCCACCCAGTCGTGCAATCTCACCGGGCGATCGCGCTCGGCAAAGCGCGCGGCTCCCCGGAGCAGTTCGCTACCGAGCTGCGGAGAGATTTGCATGGCCCGTAACGTGGGCTCCGTGAGCTGGAGGAGTGCCTCCAGATCGAGTTGCGCCAGAAGTTGCGGGCTCAGTCTGAAATACCACGCCGCACATTCCCAGCCCCGCCAGGCCGCCTGGGCTAGCGCGAGCCCTTGCCCGGCCCAACGGTCGAAGGCTGAGGCCTCGAGGATGCGTACGATCTGGGGCACGACGGCGCGAAAGGCAGTGGCGCATGCGTTGGAGGTGACTTCTAGGCGATGGGCCCAGGCGTTCACGGCATCGGGTGTCATGTTGGTGCCACGCGGTGTTTGAGGCGCATCGCATGGGGGGTGGCTGCCGCAGAGTTGGGGCCCTGTCGGGACTTATGGGAGGATCGTCGAGATGATTTCATCCACCGCTCGTTGCGCATCGACGTCATCGGTGATGGCTCTGGTAATGGCGAGCTGACAGGCCCGGTGTGGTGGAATGGCCTGGGTCATCAACTGGCCGGCGTAGATCAGCAACCGTGTGCTGACGCCCTCTTCCAGGCCATGATCGCGTAAGTTCCGAACTTTCTCCCCGATTCGCGCCAACTCCAGCGCCAGACTCGGCTCAACGCCGCTTTCGTGGGCGATGATGTCGGCCTCGAGCTCGCGCGGGGGATAGTCGAATTCGATGGCGACAAAACGCTGCCGGGTGCTGTGTTTGAGGTCTTTGATGACACTCTGGTAGCCGGGGTTATAGGAGATAATCAGCAGGAAATTTTCGTGCGCCTCAAGGACCTCGGCGCGTTTTTCGATGGGCAGCAGCCGGCGGTGATCGGTTAGGGCATGGATGAGGACCGTCGTGTCCTTGCGCGCTTCGACGATTTCGTCGAGATAACACATGGCGCCGTTGCGAGCCGCCCGGGTGAGGGGGCCATCGATCCACACCGTCTCATCCCCCTGCAGGAGATAACGCCCCACCAAGTCGCTGGCGGTCAAATCTTCATGGCAGGAGACGGTGATCAACGGTAGCCCACGTGGGCGACCGTTCGGGCCACTGGGCCCATCTCCCCCCGAGGGATGTCCGAGGCTCAGACCGAGCTGATACGCCATATACTCCACGAAGCGCGTCTTTCCACATCCGGTCGGCCCCTTCAGTAGCACCGGAAGTCGGCATGTAAAAGCCGCGCGAAAGACCTCGACTTCGTCGCCAACCGGTAGATAGAAGGGTTCACGCTCGACTCGATATTCCTCAACTGGCAGCTCTCGAGGCATCCTGCGCTCCGACCTAGCGACGGTTCTGAGCGATCCGGTAATTCCTATAGACGTGCGGATGGAGGTTGCTGTAGGCGATTAATGGCCTGAAAGCGACCAGCTCGCAACTCCTCGATTAACTCCCGTTCGTTCCGGATAGGTCGTTCGAATACAGTGACACAGCACCCCAGGCCATGCTCGGAATGGGCATCACTGCCGCCGATGCCGCGTATCCCCACGTACTCTCTAACGGCCACCGCCATGGCATTTTCGCGGTCGCCGGTGGCTCCGTTGTACACCTCCAGGCCATCCACAAGCTGCACGATGGTCCGCTCGGCCGCCTCTTGCACCGTTAGCGTAGGCTTGGGAGCATCCCAGCGGCCTGCGGTGTTGACGAAGGCTTTACGGTAAGGATGGGCGGCGAACATGAGCCCGTCGATCTTATCGACGACTTTGCGCAAGGTTTCGGCGTAGAGAATGCCGGAAACATACTCTTCCAGGCCATACACCAAGATATGGCCGAGATCGGTGCTGACCTCCATGCCACAGAAGATGAGGAAATCGTGTTCGCGCGCAAGCTTGCGCGCCAGGTCGCGGTCCCAGCCACGGTCATGCTCCGTTACCACAACTCCATCGAGGCCCGAGGCTTTGCCTTTGTGAATGAGTTCGAGCGGCGACAGGTTACTGTCGTACGATCCAACATTGGTGTGCACGTGCATATCGAGAATCACTGGGCGCCCTCAAGAGTCAGTCGCACGCTCTCCGGCAGCGAACACGGGCGGTTACAGAGAGCACCCCCCTTGGCGAGGTTCTATGCGCGGAACCCTTCATGCTCTCACCCCCTTAAAGCCTCGGTCGAGTATACGTTGTTCGGGGACGAAGATCAAATAAGAATTAAGCTTAGAGCTCTGCAAGAGGGGCAGATGTCCCGCACCCGTTAGAGGAATGCAATGCCGGGGCTGAGTCCGATACCCCAACGCTGTGAGGGGGCAGTTCTGATAAAAAATTCTTTACAAGATTATAATTATATATTAATGATTAAATTAAGAATTAATTGATCTATCTGCCACTTCCTCTCAAGACGGTAATACACTCGGGCTATATTCCTCTAAATCCACGTCAAAGCAGTTGGCGAAACGACCATCGAGGGGGCATCGCATGAAAATGCCAGGCATCGTATGGATTGCGCTTGCGGCTGGTTGTCTCCTCCCTTCATTGGGATGGCCAGACATCAGTGGGGCGAAGGCAATTTTTGCCAGTGGCGAAGGCCCGACCGTGATGCTTGAAACCCCCGACTCCTCTGCTCCTACCCATAGTGATCGCCAGCCAGCCAAAGCGAAGCGTCAGGTTACGAAGAACATCGAATCCCAGCAGGAAAGGTATGTGGGCTTTTCCTACTGGATGGAATTGGTCAGCAGCGACGGTGAACGCAGACGCGTGACAACCGACCAAGTCTTCCGGAGCGGTGATCGCATCCGGCTCAACCTAGTGAGCAACTGGGATAGCTACCTCTATGTCGTCAACGTCGACTCAACAGGTCGTTCCCAGCTTCTCTTCCCGCATTCGGCCAGCTCGGCAGGAAACCACCTTATCAAAGGCAATACACGCTATGAGGTCCCACCTGGTGCCTACATTCGATTCGACGACAATCCCGGCGAGGAGACGATTTTGATAATGCTTTCGCCCACACCTTTGTCGGGGATCCCTCCTTTACCCTCGCCCCAGACGCAAGCTTTATCGAGGGAGGACACAGCGCGCCTGGCTGTCATGGCCTATCTGAAGGGAGCAAAGGACTCACTGCTAGAGATCGATACCGCTAGCCCACAGCCGGCCAGCTACGTCGTTGCTCCACTGTCCATGCTGGAGAGCGCTGGGCAGATGATTTCGCTGCAGGTGCAACTTAAGCGCCAGTAGACTGCCGGAGGGCTGGCCGTAATGGTCCCCAGCTATCGGGGCGGGCACTCTGACGTACTTCCCGCACACTCAGTTAGCCTACTGGCAAGTGTCGCACCGATCTATCGCCCGCATTATAGCCCCCGAGGTCGTATCCTTAGCTGATGTTAGGCCACTGTCGCTGATCTTCGAAACTTAGGAAAATCAAAAGTTATCGAAGTCGAAAATCTGATTGACCCCATCTCAAGAGGTCCGTACAATCCACAGAACAGTATATGTGTCGTACGCTCCTCCTGTCGGCGGAGCATGAGGCGGGGATGGTGACCCCAAGAGGTCCCGAGGTGCCTTCCACCCGCGGGCAGATCCTTGAGCTGTTGCAACGCAGCGGGAGCGGTGCTGCGACCGCCCCATGATGGGGCATCCGCACGGTGCGGATTTCATCAGTCAAGCCTATGGCAAGGTTCATGCGGAACGCTGTGAGCCGAGGACAGCACCACCTCGTAGGAGAGGGGGGCAGCCATGGCTATCATTACCATCGCACGGCAAATAGGTAGCCTGGGAAACGAGATCGCCGCAGATGTGGCCCAGCGTCTGGACTACACGCTGGTCGACCAAGCAAGGCTGCAAGAGGCGGCCGAAGCCTATGGCATGCTCAAATCGGAGTTGGAGGAGGTGCACGAGCGACGCCCCACACTCGTGACGCGCTATCTCACCATGCGGCATCGTGCCTATCTGGACATGATCCAGACGATCATCTACGAGTGTGCCAGGGCCGATGATGTGGTCATCTTGGGACGGGGGGCGACGGTGTTGTTGAACGACGTGCCGAGCGCACTGCACGTCAATATGTTCGCGTCTTTTGAGCGGCGGGTGGAGGTCGTCATGGCCCACGAAGGCATCACCCGTCCCCTCGCCGAGCACATCGTGCGCGAGAGCGATCAAGATCGGGCGGGCTATATGCGATACCTCTTCGACTGCGACTGGATGGACCCGCTGCTTTATGACATCATGATCAACACCGATGTCATCACCCGTGAGCACGCCTGTGATCTCATCGTTCAGGCGGCGCATGCCAAAGAGCTGCTCGACGCCCACGACCAATCGCTGATGATCCTCGACAATCATATCCTCGTCAGACGAGCGGAGGAAGCCCTCCTCAAAGCGAAGCAGGTCAACCCCCGCCATATTTCAGCCTCTGTAACCACACCGGGCGTCGTCAAACTGATGGGGATTGTCAATAGCGAAAAAGAAAAAATTGCGGCTGAATCGGTGGTGCGCGCGGTCCCCGGCGTCTCTGATGTCGATAACGAGTTGTATGTCACCATCGCGCCGATCGATCACCTGGATTTCGTTTAGGCGTCGCCGTTGGAAGCCAGCGGTGGACCGCTTCCAGGACCTGTCGGAAGTCGCTGCGGGCTATCTGGAGGGTCGTCCCACTGGAACCGCGCCCGTGGGCATCCTCATGGTCTCTCGCCATCCGCACCACGGTCACGTGCTCGCCACGCGGCCCCCAGATCTCCGGGTCTGTCGGGCCGAAGATCGCCACTGTTGGGCGCCCGAGGGCCGCGGCGAGATGGGTTAATCCGGAATCGTGGCCGACGAATACCGTTGCCCACCCAATGAGTGCCCCGGTTGGGAGGAGGGGCCAATCCTCAGCGACCAATGGGTTGGCCGTGTGGATCAGGGACCGAAGTCTGGCCACGACGTCCGCTTCAGCATAACCCGTCACGATGACGGTCCGCACCCGCAGCTGCGTTTCCAGTGTCTCAATGAGGGTCGCGAAGTTCTCGACAGGCCAACGCTTGGCCACGCTGCCACTGCCGGGGTGCACGATGACGATGGGATGCCTCGAGGGGTCGACGTGATGGGCGGTGAAAAACGGCTGTGCCAGAGCCAGTTCGGCATCGGTCAGCGATAAACGTGCCCCTGCGGGCGGTGTGGGCACCCCCAGCCTCCTCACCAGTTGTAGCGCGAAATCGGCCACGTGTATTTTCGGTGGAGGCGGCGGCGGAAACGGGGGCTGACTCAGCACCAAGCGAGACCCAGGCGATCGAAGATTGCGCACGAACACGCCATCTGGATCCGGTCGATAGGAAAGAATGACGTCGTAGGCGCCCAGGAAGGACTTCAGGGGCTCTGGTACCTCTAGCCCTTCGCAGAACAGCAAGTGCATCCCCGGACGCTCGATGGTATGCACGGCATCGACAAGACCACGACCCAGCACCCAATCCCAGCGCTGGGGGTAGCCCATGACATCGATGCGGGCCTGAGGAAAATGAGCGCGCAAGGCATGCAAGGCGGGCAACATCAACAGGCAATCGCCCAGGGCTCCGGCGCGGATCACGAGGATATGCGGCACAGAATCCGTGCCTTCCTTGGGCATGCCCCTCTCCGCACCCGAATCCTCTCCCACAAAGCGCCTCCCTACATCCTGGTCTCTTGCATCAAGGGCATAGGCGTCGGGTTAAGTCGTAAGCCCCTGTAGGGCAAAGAGTTGTACTCCTTTCCCCCCGGCGGGGAAGGTTGGGATGGGGGGAAGAGGAGCTCATACGCCATTGCAGTTGCAGCGGTCTCGACGCTTGCATACAATAGCCGCCATCGTCATTCAATTGAAGGGCACTTGCTTGAAACACTCTCAAAACACCCGCTACGTCGATGTCGCCCCGCTGGGGCCGGTCCCGGAGCTGCTGACGTACGCCCTACCGCCCGAGTGGCAGGGGCTCGCGCGGCCGGGGATGCGTGTCCTTGTGCCGCTTGGGGAGCGCGTGGTGACCGGCTGCGTCGTCGCGTTCCAGGACATCCCCCCCACCAATGCCCCCAAATTCGTGGTCGACCTGCTGGACGATGAGCCGGCGCTTACCCCCGATCTATTGGCATTAACTCAGTGGATGGCCACCTACTACGTAGCCACCTGGGGTGAAACCATCCGAGCCGCGCTGCCAAGGGCACTGCAACCCGGCAGTGTGCAGACCTTCACGCTCACCCCCCACGGGAGATCGATCGCCGAGAGCGAGGCTCGAAGTCCGCTTGAGAGCCGCATTCTGACCCTCCTCGCTCAGCACCGCAGCCTGACGCTGAAGCAATTCCAGCGGCAGATTACCGCCCCAGGACTGCGCAGTACCATTCAGCGCCTGGCGGCCGAGGGCGTCGTCGAGGTTGCACACAAGGTCTCAGCATCGAGAATCCACACACCGACGGAACACCTCTTTAAGTTGGCGTTGTCGCCCGAAGAGGTCGAGTCCGCCATCCCACCCCTGGAACGGCGCGCCCCACAGCAAGCGGCTCTGCTGCGGCACCTGCTACAGACCGGCGCCACGACTGCCGCTGAACTGCGACGGCACATTTCCGGTGCGACCCAGGTCCTCCGGGCGCTAGAGCAAAAAGGCTTGCTGGTGAGGGTCGAACGCCTACGCGCGCCGATGCTGGCCTTGTCGACCGAAACAGCCTTTCTCGATGCAGCCGACGTGACGCTCACCTCGGCGCAGGGCAACGCGCTGGAGCACATTCAACAGCTATTGCGCCGCGGCGAGTTCGCCTCGGTATTGCTCCATGGCGTCACCGGCAGCGGCAAGACTGAGGTCTACGTGCGTGCCACGTCGGCGGCGCTGACCCAGGGGAAGCAGGTGATTTATCTGGTGCCGGAGATCGCCTTGACGCCCCAGCTACTCACCCGCCTTCACGCCCGCTTCGGCCATGACGTCGGCGTGCTCCACAGTCGCTTGACGCGCGGTGAGCGGCTCGACGAGTGGCTACGCGTGCACCAGCAGCAAGCGGCCATCGCCATCGGTCCCCGCTCCGCCATTTTTGCCCCCCTGCAGCGGGTGGGTCTGATCATCGTCGATGAGGAACACGATCCCTCGTATAAGCAAGAGGAAGCGCCGCGCTACCTGGCACGCGATGTGGCCATCATGCGGGCCAAACTTTGTGAAGCTGTAGTGGTGCTGGGATCGGCCACCCCATCGTTGGAATCGTTTGCAAACGCCCAACAGCAACGCTATCACTACCTCCAACTCCCGGACCGGGTGCGTACGAAGGACCTGCCCGCGGTGGTGCTGGTCGACCTCAGACGCGAGGAGAATCGTGCCGGCGCCGGGGCCGTGTTGTCTCATCCCCTCCGGCAGGCGATTGCGGTGCGTCTGGCGCGGCGTGAGCAGACGCTGCTATTCCTCAACCGGCGGGGGTATGCCACCTTTGTGCAGTGTCATGAGTGCGGATACATCTGCCAATGCCCGCGCTGCAGCGTGGCCTTAACCTTCCACATCGACGATCGCACGCTGAAGTGTCACTACTGCCAGTTCACAGCCACGCCCCCCGAGACCTGTCCTGCCTGCCGAGGGACACGGGTGGAATATTTTGGCACGGGGACGCAGAAGGTCGAGCGCGAGGTTCGTCACATCTTCCCGCAAGCGCGCGTTGCCCGCATGGACCGCGATGCCACTGGGGGACGACACGCCTTGCAGGATATCCTGACCCGCCTGGCGCGGGGCGAGATCGATATCCTCATCGGTACACAGATGATCACCAAGGGGCACGATTTCCCGCGCATCACGCTCGTCGGAGTCGTCTCGGCCGATGTGACATTAGGGTTACCCGACTTTCGGGCGGCAGAGCGGACCTTTCAGTTGCTCACGCAGGTGGCTGGGCGTGCGGGTCGGGGGGAGGTGCCCGGCGAAGTGATCGTCCAAACCTTTGCGCCTCAACACTACGCCATTCAACGCGCCCAGGCGCACGATTTTCACGGGTTCTATGCCGAAGAAATTGCCTATCGCAAGCGCCTCAGCTATCCACCCGCCGTACGACTGGCAGCCATACGCTTCGATGCGCGGGACCCGCAGGCCGTTGAACGATTTTGTCAGACCTTCGTCGCACTCCTCCGCCCGTATGTCCGCGACGCCGACGGTGTGACCCTACTCGGCCCCGCCCCTGCCGCGCTCGCCAAGCTGAATAACCGCTACCGCTGGCATCTCCTCCTCAAAGCCCCTACGGCCAGGCGGTTGCACGAGGTCATCGATGGTGGCTTGACCGCCCTGCGACAGGCAGCCACCCCACGCAACGGCGTGCGCCTCATCGTCGACATCGACCCCGTGAACTTGCTGTAACCCGACGCCGCAGTTTGACAATCCGCGCTAGCCCAGTCCACCCATCGCCGCTGCCTCCAGCACCCCCTCTGCCTTGGGCGGGTAGCGCCTCGGCAGGGGAAACTGCTCCCAGAGGATCGACCGGATGCGGGCGATCAGCGGCGGCAATGTGGCCGGATTGCGGGCCTCGGTGCCAATGGCGTCGTACAGCCGACAGAGGTTCTGCATCAGTTGCGGCGCCACTTTGTCCTGCTTGTTGAAGACTGTTAGGACTGGGGTTTCATCCAGTCCCAACTCCTTGAGCAAGGCCACCACCGCGTCCATTTGTTCCTCAAAATGTGGATGACTGGCATCCACCAGGTGGATGAGCAGATCGGCGCTGCGCAACTCCTCCAGGGTGGCCCAGAAAGCCGCGATCAACTCCTTGGGCAGATGGCGGATGAAACCCACGGTGTCGGTGATGATGACCTCGCGGTCTTCAGGAAAGCGCAGCCGTCGGCTCATGGGGTCGAGCGTCGCGAAGGGCTGGTCGGCGGCCCAGGCGTGGCTGTTGGTCAGCGAGTTCAGCAGCGTCGTTTTGCCGGCATTGGTGTAGCCGACGATGGAGATCACCGGCATGTCCTTGCGCTCACGCAGGGAGCGTTTCTGGCGACGCCCGCCACGCAGGACCTCGACCTGCTGCTCCAGGCGATGGATACGCTCGCGGACGCGACGACGCTGGATCTCAAAGGTCGTCTCTCCAGGCCCACGCGTACCAATCCCGCCGGTCAAGCGCGACAGCCCCGATTCCTTGGTCCGCAGCCGCGGCAGGAGATATTTGAGTTGGGCGAGCTCGACCTGGATCTTGCCGTCGCGGCTAGAGGCACGCTTGGCGAAGATATCCAAGATCAGTTGCGTGCGGTCGATGACCTTCAAATCGATGGCCTCGCTAATCGAGCGCGCCTGCGTCGGGGTGAGTTCCTGATCGAAGACGATCAGGTCCGCTCCGAGTTGCAGCGTCTTAATCGCGAGCTCGCGAAGCTTTCCGCGTCCCAGCAGATATTTAGGATCGATCTGATGGCGCAACTGCACGAGCGCATCAAGGACCACGATGTTGGCCGCCCCGGCCAATTCGGTGAGCTCGCTGAGTGATTCCTCAGCGCCGAGGCGATCGCTGGTCACCACACTCATTAAGATAGCCCGGTCGCGAGTATCCCCCAGCTCACGCACGCCTTGGACGCGCGCAAATTCTTCCTCTAGCGAGTGCACCACTCTCAGGAAGTTGACGTCGAGTTGCGAGGGTGTGGTCGGTGGCAAGACCTCCCACTGTTTGCCAGCGGCGTTGGAGGGCAGCAAGTGAGCGCAGTGGACCATGCCCGGCAGCCCGTCGGTTTGGACCTCAACGGCCACCATCATATCCAGGCGCAGAATGGCGAGGTCGTTGAGGTCATCCCTGTTGAGCGGCTCGGAGCCGAGGTGGGTATGCACGCAGCGCAGGCCCTGGAGGCGACCGATGCCTTGACGGACACGTTCAAGCGGCGGGATCTCGAGGCTCTTGGCGTCACCCACCATGACCGATTCGACCGTCCCATGACGGCTGACCAAGACCCCTATTTGGCGTTTGATTTCACAGGAGAGTTCGGTGAGGTTGCGCGCCAACTCTTGGGAGATGACGCGTTCGGGAGGGAGACGACGACGATAGAGATGTTCGAGGCGTCGAAGCTGGCCCGGCTTTAATCCCGTGGTATGGCCATAGATACGCGTTGGAACCACCTGCCTTTCAGTAGATGTGTTTGTGAGGTGCAGCGACAGCTCAAGGTCAGAGATTAGGTCATAGCGACCCACTCCCCGATCGCCTGAGCAATACGCCGCTATTCTATGCAACACAATAGTCGTCGACGCACCATTCTGCGTCTATTTGCTACTTTACTCAAAACTGGGCATGAAATCAATCTCATCTTGTCCGTAGGGTCAAGGGAGCCAGATGAAACCGTTTTCTACCGGGGAGGGAGTTGCGATGGTGAGGAATCTTAGCGGACGACGGAAGAGCTCTTGGTATGGTGGAAGGCCCCTGACGCCGGTCTGCAATGGTGATGGCGGGAGGCGCTTCTCCCTCAGTCGTGCTCCCTCTCGCTATATCTCAACCCCTATTCTCGGTAAAGGGCACAGCTCCCCATGTCTCCAGGAAGCCATGGATATGACGTTGAAAAAAATGCAATGGCCGGCGATGTGCCTGAAAAAATTGCAATCTTGTAAAATGTCACTAGTTCTATAACAAATTTTCTCTATTTATAGAGCATATGCCATGGTGCGCCGAAGGAAAGACATGTTCAGCCCAGACAACATGGTTTCGAACCAATTCCTGGAATTTCCTGTCGCGTTGAGTCTGGCGATTTCATCTCGTAAACGATCGAACGACGAAATCAATTGCACACCAGCGTGTGGCAGGGCTCCGTCCTCGACTTTTCCCTATGCAGGCGTGAAACTGCCGCGCTCACGGCGCCTGGATACGGAGCTGCGTCGTCGTCAGGCGCGGCGGAGGGCGCATCCCTGTGGCAATCAGACGCAGGGCATGAAAGTTGTATAAGCCTAATCTGTCTGCCAATGCAAGGGGGCGTGTCTGATGTGGGATCTGCTCATTCAACAGGCTCGGGTCATCGACGGTAGCAGTGCACCATCGTTCGTCGCCGATGTTGCTATCCACGGCGATACCATCGCCCAAGTAGGGGCGGTCGCGTCGCTACAGGCCAGGGCTATGATTGACGGCACAGGGCTGACGCTGGCGCCCGGCTTTATCGATCTTCATACCCACTCCGATTACACCCTCCTGGTCAATCCCTTGGCGGAAAGCAAGGTCCATCAAGGTGTCACCACCGAGGTCATCGGGAATTGCGGCACCTCGCCGGCGCCACTGGGCGATGAGGCATATCCGATCATCCGCGCCCGCATGCAGCAGCAATATCAATTGGACGTCAGCTGGCGCACGATGGCTGGCTATCTGGAACGATTGGCTGACTCGGGGATTGCGGTGAATGTCGTCCCTATCGTCGGCCATGGGCCCGTCCGCAGCGCCGTCATGGGCTATGCCCAGCGACCTCCGACGGCGAGCGAATTGACGCGGATGCAAGGGCTGATCGCCGAGGCCATGCGGCACGGCGCCTTTGGCCTATCAACCGGGTTGGTATACGCTCCCGGGTGTTACGCAGACACAGATGAGATCGTCGAACTCGCGAAGGTGGCGGGGCAGGCAGGCGGCATGTATTTCTCCCACATACGAGGCGAGAGCGATAC
>Ga0081538_10001694_pt1 | contig 22461 bp, 18 predicted proteins | sample TabmetS5T2R1_FD_71022 | JGI IMG/M metagenome (GOLD analysis project Ga0081538, IMG submission 71022) | Tabebuia heterophylla rhizosphere microbial communities from the University of Puerto Rico - S5T2R1 | ecosystem: Host-associated > Plants > Roots > Rhizosphere ...
TGCTCACGTATCGGGGGACGCGGTCGACATCGGGCACTCCGAAGCCACGGCGTGGCTGTCCGAGCACGGCGCCGAGTACGGGCTGTGCCAGACCTACAGCAACGAACCCTGGCACTACGAACTGCGCCCTGAAGCCATCGACCACGGTTGCCCGCCCATGTACGCCGACCCTACGCACGATCCCAGGATGCAGCAGTGACCAGCACGCTCGGCCTCGAACCGGTGTCAACGCATTCACCACACGCGGAAGACAACATGAGTAGCAGACTACGAGCAGATGTCCTACCGAGGATTCCTCGCCGAACTGCTGCTGGCCGAGTGTGACGACCCAGCACGCCGTCGATCCGAGCGCCGGATCACGGCCGCCAAGTTCCCCGCGAGAAGTCCCTACGCGGCCTCGACTTCAAGGCCAACCCCAGCATCGATCCCGCGGTCGTCCACACCCTTCCGTGTCAAGTACACGCTGGCCACCAAGCTCGCCAACGAACTGGTCGAGGCCGCCGACGAGAAGACGCTGTCGAAGACCATCGCGCGCTACGGACGGGTCGATCTGCTGTGCATCGACGAATTCGGGTACACGCGGCTGGACCGCCGCGGCGCCGAGCTGCTCTTTCAGGTCCTGACCGAGCGCGAGGAGAAAGCGTCCGTCGCGATCGCGTCCAACGAGTCCTTCTCCGGCTGGACCAAGACCTTCACCGACCCGAGGCTCTGCGCCGCCATCGTCGACCGACTCACCTTCGGCGGCACCATCACCGACGAGGACGACAAGTTCGACTGGGCGGTACCAGACGAGGAGCTCTTCTCCTTCATCAACGACCTGGAGCGGCCGATCGGCACCTACGTGTACGGGCGCCGGATGCACGAGGTGATGCACGTCTGGGAGACCGATCCGGCCGCCGGCGTCCCAGTCGCCGGCCGCGCGGGAGTTCGCGGCGATCTGGCAGTCGGCCGACAAGGTCGTGTACTCCAGGACCCTGGAGGCGCCCTCCATACCTACGAAGCGCGCTCCAGGCCAGCGACCTGCCAGATTCGGCTGTGGCCCTGGTAGGTCCGCCTAAGCCCACGGTCCTCCAACACCCCAAGCATCGCCCCCTCTGGGTGGGCAAAGCCCCGAAAGCCGCTTCGGGTCAGCCGCATCACCAGGTTGAACACAGCGTAGAAGGCGCGCGAGAGCAGGTTCCGGGGTGGATAGCTGAACACCAGGGCGCGCCGGGCATGGTCAGCGGCAGCAGCGAGCAGGCGCTCATGGTCCGGGTAGCAGCACACCACCCGGTGCAGGACCACCAGGTCGGCCGGCGCCACCGCCCCAGGGTGCTCGGCGAGGTCGTGGATGCGCCAGTCGATCCGCCCTTGGACGCCGGCCTGCGCGGCCAGCGCGCGTGCCGGTTGCTCGTAGGCGGGGGAGAGTTCCAGGTTCTGGGCCCGGGCCGCGCCCGCCTTTAGTAGCTCGATCTGGATCTCGCCGACGCCTCCGCCGATCTCCAGCACGCTGGCCCCCTCAATGCCGCGCTCCTGCAGGAACTGGACCATCGTCTGGGCGGTCGGGTCGAGGCCGCGTTTGTGGTATCGCTTGGCGAGCCTGCGGGCGAACCGCTGATTGAAGAAGCGGTGATAGTCGCGGGAGGGACAGCAGCCGGCCATGGGAGAGAGTGTAGCGGCGCGTTCGCCTGGTCCAAGTCTTCTCCAGGAGATGCACAGCTGATTTCGTGGGAATCACCGTCGGTGCTGGAACGGCCACCGCCGAGCCGAGGTACCGAGCCGAGCCGGTCGGCCTCCGGCGGGGATGGCAGGCGATTTCGGCATCACCGTCCTTCGCGTCGCTGCCGTTCCAGGCGGCGGGCGGCGAGGTCGGTTCGGCGTGGTCGCAATGGGCCGAAATGGGTACAGGCCCTTGTCCCGATGCACGTTCGTCGGCGTCGGCGCGGCCGGGTGACGCATCACCCGCGGGTGGCCTCCAGATCGCCAATGAAGCGGTCCGCAGTGCTGACCTCGCACAGCCGGCCAGTCCGGCTCGCCATGGGTGGCCCAGTAGCCCTGGGGATGGACGCCGTAGTTCTGGAAGTCGAGGGCCAGCAACGCCGCTCGAATTGGGTCTAGCCGGTCCATGGGGGATGACCTTCGGTTACACGGGTGTCACCGATCGGCGTTGGCCATGGCGTCAGCTCGCCAGTGCTCCCCGCCGGTGAAGCGAGATCCGCGCCTTCGTGCCGCAAGCCGACAACCAGATCATAAGCCGCTTGACGCGATCTCAGTGCCGAGGGTCAGCGGTGTGTTTGTGCTGGCGACCCAGCGCGGCGGGTAGAACGGCGAGCCTGTTGAGCAGAACCTGCCGAACACCGTCAGGTCCCACCGTTGCCGACTTGCACTCCGCGATCAGTTAGTCGTAACTTACGTTAGTGAGCACTAACGGAGGCGAAGGGCTGAGGGTGCTCGGGGACCCGACCCGGCGGGCGATCTTCGAGCTGCTGGCTCGACACCCCTGCGCGGTGGGAGAGCTCGCCCAGCAGCTGCCGATCACCCGATCGGCGGTCTCCCAGCACCTGCGCGTGCTCAAAGACGGCGGGCTGGTCGTCAGCCAAGCCCAGGGCACCCGTCGCATCTACCGGCTCAACCCCGACGGCGTGACCGCCCTACGCGCCTACCTGGACCGCGTCTGGGCCGAGGCGCTCACCGCCTTCGGCAAGGCCGCCCAAGCGGCCCCCAGCGACCCCGAACAGGAGGACCCATGAGCAGCGTCCCTACCATCCCCCCGCTCACCGGCACCATCACCGTCGACGCGCCCATCGACCAAGCCTTTCATACCTTCACCGACAGCTTCGGAAGCTGGTGGCCGGCCGAGTACCACATCGGCCAGGCCGACATGGGCACCGCGATGCTGGAGCCCCGCGAGGGCGGCCGCTGGTACGAGCAAGGCGTTGACGGCAGCGAGTGCGACTGGGGTCGGGTGCTGGCCTGGGAGCCGCCCCATCGGCTGGTGGTGACCTGGCAGATCAACGGCCAGTGGCAGTACGACCCCGACCCCGCCCACGCCAGCGAGATCGAGGTCCGCTTCAGCGCCGACGGACCCGACCAGACCACCGTCACCCTCGAACACCGCCACCTGGAGCGGCTCGTGGACGGCCAGGCCCTCCGCGACGGCATCACCGGTGGCGGCGGCTGGACCAGCCTCCTGGAGCTGTTCGCCAAGGCCGCCACCAACCAGCCCTGACTCGACCGCCCGACCGCCGGCGTCCACTATCGCCTCGCTGCGCTGGAGCGCCTGGGCCGCTGCGCGCAGCTCCACGGTGACCCCGCCGGGGCGGCGCGGGCATGGCAGGAGGTGGTGGAGGGCTGCCGCGCTCGGGGCGAGCTCAGCAGGCTGGCCGAGCTCCAGCGACGCCTGGTCGGGATCTACGAGCTGCAGGGAGCCTGGGAGCGCGCGCTGGCGGCACGCGCCGCCGCCGCGGAGGCCTTCGCGAAGCAGGGCCAGGAGCTCGAGGCGGCCACCGAGCAGCTCGCCGCCGCCTCGCACCTGCAGTCCGCCGCCAGCCTCACCAGCGCGCTGGACCTCGTTGTCGGTGCTGGCTCGGCGGTGGAGCGCACCGGCTCGGTCCCGCTGCGCGTTCGCGCGTTGTCCCTTGAGGGCCAGATCCGGACCAAGCTCGGCGACACCCATCGCGGCGTGGAGCTGGCCCGCGAGGGGCTTGCCCTGGCGCTGGTTGAGAACCTGACCGATCCGGCGGCTGAGGCCTACTACCGGCTGGCATCGGCTCTGGAGCACGCCGCCGACTACCCCTAAGCGCTCGACGCCTACGCGGCCGCCAGCGACTTCTGCCAGCAGCAGGGCATCGCGGGCATGGGGAGGTGTGCTTCTCCTGCCTGGCGCCGGTGATGGTCAGGACCGGCGAGTGGGATCGCGCCGTCGAGTCTGCCGAGCGATCCTCGACGCCCGCGACGCACCGGCCCCCGCCCGGATGGTCGCCGCAGCCGAGCTCGGGGTCGCCCGCTCGACCGAACTGCTCTCCCAGACCGCTGGAACGCTCGCCACCACCGAAGCGGTGGCCGGGCTCGGGCACGCCCTTGGTGAGCTGGCGCTGACCGATGGCGACGCCGCCGGAGCCGCCCAGCAATTCACCCACGTCCTTGACCTCCTCAGCCACCTCAGCCTGCCATACGAGCGGGCCGAGACCGAACTGCGAGCCGCCAGCGCGCTCGCCGCCGCCGGGGAGCGCGGCCTGGCCATCGACCATCTGACCTTCACCTACCGCGCCGCCCGGCGGCTCGGCGCCCGTCCCCTTGCGAGGGAAGCGGCCGAGGAGCTCGCCCGCCTCGGTGAGAAGGTCGAGCGTCGACTCGGTCGACGGGCCGCAGGCCAGCTTGAGCACGCCGGACTCTCACGGCGTGAGGTCGAGGTGCTGCGCCTGGTCTCGGTCGGGCGCACCAACCGCGAGATCGCCCAAGGGCTGTTCCTCAGCCCCCGCACCGTCGACATGCATGTCCGCAACATCCTGACCAAGCTCGACTGTCGCTCCCGCACTGAGGCGACCCGCAGAGCCGCGGAGCTCGGCCTGCTCGAGAGCCGTCCCTAAGCGGGGTCGTTTTCACAGCGGTTGAAGCTTGAGGTCCAGAGCAGCGAGCAACCCGGGGAGGCATTGCGGTGAGGGGTCGGCGCGGCGTCTGTGCCGTTGGCGGCCACGCAGGGCCCTTGCCAGAGATTTGCCAGAAACTGCGCTACACGCAGCCTCGCCTCGCCGCAGAACGCAAGCCTCGACAGCGCCTCTCACCTGCTCGGATATGAGGCCATGTGAGGCGCTGCACCGTAACGTGAACCCCCTCACCAAGGCAACCATTGTGTTCGGTGAGGAGTTTCTCTACGAACTCAAGGCCCGACTACCACTTCCCAACGGCCTCGTCCTTTCGTATCTTCTGGGCACTCTAAGCACCCCCGGTTCCAGTGACCGAGCTTGTCGCATCAGCCGGCGTTTCCTTCCGCCTGCGAGGTGCGGGCCGCCGCCGGCCACACCGGACGAAAATGGCAAGGAGCATACGCGCGCCTTGCCATTTCTAATTTATAACACGCCGGGGGGCTTGCGGCAAGCCCCTGGTCGTGCCGCATAATCGCCGACCGAAGCGGTCGCTGCGAAATGGGAGTCACGAAATGCGGGTGTTGTCGACGTACGTGATGCCGACCGGAGGGTGGCAATGACCGAGCATGCGGTGGTGATCGCCGGAGGAGGTCCGACAGGGCTGATGCTGGCGGGCGAGTTGGCGCTGGCGGGCGTCGACCTTGCCATTGTCGAGCGGCGCGCCAGCCAGGAGCTCGCCGGCTCACGCGCGGGCGGTCTGCACGCACGCACGATTGAGGTCCTCGATCAGCGCGGAATCGCCGATCGGTTCCTCTCGCAGGGACAGGTCGCGCAGGTCGCGGGGTTCGCCTCGATCCCCTTGGACATCAGCGACTTCCCCACCCGGCACAACTACGGGCTCGGGCTGTGGCAGAACCACATCGAGCGCATCCTGGCCGGCTGGGTCGGCGAACTGCCGGTGCCGATCTATCGCGAACGTGAGGTGACGGGCTTCGCGCAGGACGACACCGGCGTCGACGTCCAGGTGTCCGACGGCCAGACGCTGCGGGCGGAATACCTCGTCGGGTGCGACGGCGGACGCAGCCTGATTCGGAAGGCGGCCGGCATCGAGTTCCCCGGGTGGGACCCGACGACCAGCAGCCTGATCGCCGAGGTCGAGATGGCCGAGGAGCCGGAATTGGGCATCCGCCGCGACGCCCACGGCACCCATGCCCTCGGTCGGAGGGAGTACGAGATCCGCGACGGCAAGGTGGTTTACGCGGACCGGGGGCCGGTAGGGGTCATGGTGACCGAACCGCACGTCGGCTCCACGAGCGAACCCACCCTGCGCGATCTCAGCGAAGCGCTCATCGCCGTGTACGGGACCGACTACGGGATCCACAGTCCCACCTGGATCTCCAGGTTCACCGATATGACGCGGCAGGCCGCGGCCTACCGCGACCGGCGCGTCCTGCTTGCCGGCGACGCCGCGCACGTGCATTACCCGGTGGGTGGACAGGGCCTCAACATCGGCGTGCAGGATGCGGTGAATCTGGGATGGAAGCTGGCCCAGGTGGTGAAGCGGATATCACCGGAAACCCTCCTGGATACCTACCACGCCGAGCGCCACCCCGTCGCGGCCCGCGTGCTGCGCACCACGATGGCGCAGGTCGCGCTCAGCCGCCCAGACGACCGGACCAAGGCCCTGAGCGACACCCTCACCGAGCTCCTCAGCATGGACGAACCGCGCAGACGACTCGCCGCGGAGCTGTCTGGCCTGGGAATTCATTACGACCTCGGCGAGGGACACCCGCTGGTTGGACGCCGAATGCCCGATCTCGACCTGGTCACCGCCAACGGCGCGCTGCGGGTCTTCGCCCTGCTGCACGATGCCCGGCCGGTGCTGCTCAACCTCGGTGAGCCCGGCGGCTTCGACATCACTTCATGGGCAGATCGGGTTCAGTTGGTCGACGCCAAATACGCTGGTCCGTGGGAGCTTCCAGCACTCGGGACGGTCACCGCTCCCACCGCCGTGTTGATCCGGCCCGACGGGTATGTGGCCTGGGTGGGCGACCGAACTCAGGCGGGGCTCATTGACGCGCTAACCACTTGGTTCGGACCGCCTACCGCGGCGTAGCGCACCGGCATCAAGAACATTAGGTGCCAGCCAGTGCCCGCTGGGGTGGGATCGAAGTGGCCCGCGAACAGCGGCAGAACCACAGCAGCACCCCGACGATGCCGCGGCTGCCATGGCTTGCTCAGATCCTGGATAACTGTTATAGATAACGAGACAGCCCAGGGATGAGGGGAGTCGATGTCGATGCGGGATGTGGTCCTCTCGCTGCTGGCCAAGGAGCCGGCCCATGGGTATGAGCTGCGGCAGCGCCTGGCGCAGGCGCTTGGGCCGGCCGGGGGGGCGCTGAACCCTGGACAGGTGTACGTGACGCTTTCTCGGCTGGAGCGCGCTGGGCTGGTCGAGGCCCGGGAGGTCGCTCAGCCCAGTCAGCCTGACAAGAAGGTGTACGAGCTGACCGCCGCCGGCCTTGAGCGTGTCATGGACTGGTTCAACGACCTGACCTGGTCGAAGGTGGCGCCGCTGGAGTTCCACCTCAAGCTGGTCGCGGCGGCGGCCACGCGCCTGACGGACCCGGTGGCGCTGGTGGATTCCCAGCGGCTGGAGTTGCTGCGCGAGCTTCGCCAGCTCCAGGAGCTGGCCCTGCGGGAGTCGCCCGACTCCGATGGCGCGCTGCTGCTGGAGGGTGCGTCCCTGCGCCTGCAGGCCGATATCCGCTGGCTCGAGGTGTGCCAGCAGCGAATCGTTGAGCGGGAGGCGCGATGAGCATGGTGCTCGAGGCGCGAGGCCTGGTGCGGCGCTATCCGGGTGACGGCGCGCCGATCCGGGCGGTGGATGGCGTGGACCTGGTGGTGGAGGCGGGGGAGGCGGTCTCGGTCATGGGGCCGAGCGGCTGCGGCAAGTCCACCCTGCTGCACCTGCTCGGCGGGTTGGAGCGTCCCGACGCCGGTGAGCTGTACCTGGGCGGTGCGCGCGTGGACGGGCTGTCGGAGACACGGTGGGCGGTGTTCCGCCGCCGCAACGTCGGTTTTGTGTTCCAGGCGTTCCACCTGGTCGACGAGCTGACCGCGGTGGAGAACGTGGAGCTGCCGGCGCTGCTGGTCGGCGTGTCGCGCCGGGCGGCGCGGCACCGGGCGATGGAGCTGCTGGAGCGGCTGGGTGTGGCCGAGCGGGCCGGCCGCCTGCCCGATCACCTGTCGGGCGGCGAGCGGCAGCGCGTCGCGGTGGCCAGGGCCTTGATCAACCAGCCGCTGGTGGTGCTGGCCGACGAGCCCACCGGCAACCTGGACAGCCGGGCCACCGGCGACATCCTCCGGCTGTTCGGCGAGCTCGCCCGGGCGGGCCAGGCGCTGCTGCTCGTGACCCACGACGCGCGGGTGGCCAGCACCGCCGACCGGCTCCTGACCATGCGGGACGGCGCGATCGTGGCCCAGACGCGGCTGGGCGCCGGCACCTCGGTCGCCGGGCTCCTGGCCGGCCTGGCTGAGCTGGGAGGGGAGCGCTGATGCGCTGGCCGGGGCTGGCGGTCCGCCTCGCGGCGCGGAACCTGCGCCGCCGTCCCGGACAGGCGCTGCTGCTCCTGCTCACCCTCACGATCGCGACCGGCGTGCTCGGCGTGGCCATGTCGCTGTATGGGAGCGCCGACGAGCCCTGGAACCGCACCTGGCGGGCGACCAACGGCTTTCATGTCAGCTTCACCGTCTATCACCCTCCCGACGAGCCCGGGGATCGCGCCCTTGTCGCCGCCCTGCGCCGGCGCGCCACCACCCAGCTGACCGGGGCGCCCGGTGTCGTGGCGGTCGGCGGCCCCTGGAGCCACCTGTACGGGTCGATCCAGATCGGCGGCGGGTCCGAGGACCTCACCGCCGAGGTGCGTGATCCCCGTCCCTCCGAGGTCGACCAGCCGCTGGTCACCAGCGGTCGCTGGCTGGGCGAGGGCGATGGTGTCGTGCTCGAGAGCGGGCTCGCGGCGACCCTGGGCGCCAGCCCCGGGGACACGGTGATGATCCAGGGGCGCCCGTTCTCGGTCCGAGGCGTCGCCCAGACCGTCAGCCGCGGCCGGTTCCCGCTCAGCCGCCCGGCCCAGGTCTGGGTCACCCCGGAGACGGCACGGCAGCTGCGCGAGCTGGGCATGGCCGAGGAAGGCTTCGTGCTGCAGCTGCGCCTCGCCGATCCGACCCGGGCGGCCGAGTTCGTGGCCGCCCACCAGTCACTCCAAACGGTCCCCTCGTCCTCGTCGATCGTCCCCTACCTGGAGACCTGGCAGCAGCGCAGGAGCGAGTCGCACTCCGACATCGACATCGTGGCCGGCACCCTGTTCGCGGCGGGGGCCCTGATCGCAGTCCTCACCATCGCCACCGCGTCGGTGCTCATCGCCGGCCGCATGGCCGCACAGATCCGCCAGGTCGGCACGCTCAAAGCGGTCGGGGTCACCCCACGACAGGTCATCGTCGTGCTCCTGGTCGAGCACCTGGCGATCGCGGCCGTGGCCACCGCGGTCGGTCTGGGCATCGGCCGCCTGCTCGCGCCGCCCATCGCGGCGACCTCGGTCACCCTGCTCGGCCGGCCGCAGCCGCCCCCACTCACGGTGACGCGCGTGGCGATCGTCGCCGCCGTCGCCGTCGCGGTGGTGCTGCTGGGCACCGTCCGCCCTGGGCTGCGAGGCATCCGCCAGAGCACGCTCCGATCGCTCGCCACCGGGCCGCGGCCGCCCAGGCGCCCGGGCCGGCTGGCGGGCCTTGCCGCCCGCGCCGGCATGCCCCTGCCGGGCGTCCTGGGACTACGGTCGGCGTGGCGGCGGCCGGGCCGCCTGCTCACCAACGCCACCGGGCTGGCCCTTGGGGTGGCCATGATCGTCGTTGCCCTGGCCCTGCGCGACAGCCTGGAGCTGCTGGAGCTCCGGCCACCCGAGCCGGGTCACGCCGCCAGCGACGCCGCCGTCGCGGTCCTCTACGACCAGATCCGAGCGATCATCCTCGGCACGGCCGGGCTGCTGCTGGTGCTGGCCACGCTCAACGCCTGGATCGTCGCCACCTTCGCCGCCCGGGACGCCGCCCGCAACCAGGCGGTGCTTCGGGCCGTCGGCGCGACCCCGCGCCAGACCGTGATCGCGCTGATCGTGTCGCAGCTGGGCGCCTGCGCGATCGCCGTGACCCTGGGGATCCCCCTCGGCCTCGGCCTCTGGAGCCTCATGGAGGGCGGCGACCTGCCGGAGGCGAACCTCCCAGCGACATCACTGGTCCTGCTCGCGGCGGCGGTACCGGCCGTGTTCGCGGTCATCGTCAGCGTTCCCGCGCGGCTGCTCGCCAGGCAACCGGTCGCACCGCTGCTCACCTACGAATAGGACCAGCCACCGGTGATCCGGTAGATCGGGGTGAAGTGCAAGCTGACCGTGAGCGGCTGAGCGTCTCCGCCCCGGACCGTTTCACGCTCGCCGTCTTAGGACGAGCAAGGCGAGCCAGCCGAACTACGCAGGGTTTCCATTGAGGTAGAAAGCACCTACCATCAGGAACCAGGCGAATCGGGACGGGGGGTGGCGGACGGTGGATCGCTTCACGCGCCTCGAGCTCGAGGTGGAGGTCGGTTCGGGGACGGGAGCGCTGCCGCTCGGGCAGCTTGCCGACCGGCTCCAGACCGCCGGTGTCGACCGGGTCCGGTCGCCCGAGGTCGACGTGCCCGGGTCCGGGGTCCGCGGCGGTGAGCTGGGCGCTCCCGGGACGCTCCTGCTCACCCTGGCCGGGTCCGGCGACCTGCTCCGCATGGTGGTCGACACCATCCGCTCGTGGCTGCTCGGCGCCCAGGCCCGAAGCGCCAAGCTGACCATCGGCGACAACACCATCGAGGTCACCGGGCTCACCTCCCGCAAGCAGGACGAGCTCATCCGGCTGTGGGTCGAGCGCGTCCTGGCCGGCGCCCCGACCGGGTCGCGCCCGACTCCTCCGGCGGGTAAGCCGAGCTGACCGGTCATGGCGGTGCTGATCGTCCGCCGGACCCCGCTGGAGCGCGGGACGGTCCGGCACACCTACGAGCTCCGCGACCTCGACGCCACCGTCCGGCCACTCCAGCAGGAGTTCACCGCCGAGATTGACGAGGAGGTGGTGCGCGAGCTGTGCCTGGGCATCGAGGAGGTCGCCGAGCGCTCCACGGAGCGGGGCGCGCCCCGCACCGGCGCCACCGACGAGCTGCGTGAGCTCGGCCGGCTCCTGCACGACATCCTGTTCCCCCCAGTCGACGGCAACCCCATCCCAGGGCTGGTCGCCCGCCTCCGCGGGATCGACGGGTCGCTGCTGGTCAGCACCGACGAACCCCGGGTGCCGTGGGAGCTGCTCCACGACGGCGAGGAGTTCCTGGGACTGCGCCACGACCTCGGCCGCCAGCTGGTGGTCGACGGCCGCACCTGGGTCAAGTCGGCCTCGATCCCGGCCATCGAGCGGGCCCTGCTGGTCGGCGACCCCGTCGGAGACCTCCCCATGGCCGCCGGAGAGGTGGAGCGCGTCGCGTCCTGGCTGGAGCGGCAGGGGGCCGAGTGCACCGTGCTCCTCGGCGATCAGGCGAAGCGGGACGCCGTCCTCAGGGAGCTCGCCTCCGGCCGCTACCAGCTGTTCCACTACGCCGGGCACGTCCTGACACCGCCGGCGCCGAGCGGCCGGCCGGCGGACGGCTGGGCCGCGCTCGCGCTCCACGACCTCGCGGCCCTGCGAGCGGGCACGATCGGCGCGGCCCTGGCCCGACACGACTCACCGCCAGTGGTGTTCGTCAACGGCTGCGCCTCGGGCGAGCCGCTCTCCAGCCTCTGCGCCGAGTTCCTGCGGGCCGGGGCGGCGGTGGTGCTGGGCACTCTGCACCGCATCTCCGAGGAGGCGGCCGCCGGCTTCGCCGAGCACCTCTACAGCCGGCTGCTCGCCGGTGTCCCGGCCGGCCGGGCGGTGCGCGAGGCCCGCCTGGAGCTGAACCGGATGGGCGAGCTCGGCTGGATGTCGTTCGTGTTCCACGGCGACCCCGAGGCCACCATCCGGGTCGGCGGTACCCGGTCGGCGTCCTCGCCGACCCGGCAGCCGGACCGTGACGAGCTGTTCCCCGGCCTCCCCGTCCAGCCCGACGAGCGCGCCCGGGCCCTGCTCGAGCGGGTCGCCCACCGGGCCGCCGGCCGGGGCATCGCCACCTCCCTTGAGCTGCTGGCCGAACTGCTGGCCCCTGGCGGCCCGCTGCGCCAGGTCGCCGAGCAGCGGGAGGTGGCCGGCGTGGACGATGCCGAGCGTGTGCTGCAGGTGCTCCTCGGCCTCACCGAGGGGGCCGAGGCCACCGACCAGGTGTCGCTGTCCGACACCGTCGTCAGGGTCCTCAGCCAGGCGGCCGAGCGCGCCGTCCGCGACGGAGGCCGGCAGCTGACCGTCGTCGACCTGGCGGACGCCTTCGTCGAGCTCGGCGGCGGCACCTCGGCGCGGGTGCTGGAGTCGTGCGGGGTCGACCTCCGCGACCTGCGACGGGTGGCCGAGGACCGGCCGACCGGAGAAGCGGCGAGGTGGGCGCTGCCCAGGGGCGAGCCGCTGGACGAGCGGCTCGCCCCGGCCGCCCTCCTGGCCCTGCAGGTGGCGAGTCTGCTCCGCTCCGGCGAGGGGACGGTGGTCAGCTCCTTCGGGCTGCTGTACGGCTTCGGCCTGACCGGCAGCCGTGTCCTGCGCGCCTGCCTCGAGGAGCAGGGCCCGGCGGGTCGGGAGGCGGTCCGGCGGCTGTTCCCGGTCCCGCACGGCCTCGGCGGCCACTTCTCCCGCCGGGTGCGCCAGGCGCTCGACCGGGCCGTCCGGGCCAAGAAGCAGACCGGCGCCCCGCAGGTGGGAGAGGCCGCGGTCCTGGAGGCCCTCCTGGCCGACGAGGAGGCCACCGCCTGCCGGTTCCTGGAGGGGCTGGGGGTGGACGTCGCCCGCCTCCGCGAGGCGCTGCGACGCTCGCACGGCGCCGGTGGCCGACCCGATGTCGCCTCCTGATGTCGGCGCTGGTCGTCGTCGTGCTGGTGGCGGTTCCGCCGCTCGGCTTCTCGCTGGCCATCGACCCGCTGGTGCAGCGACAGCGCCGCGCCGACGCCCGGGTGCTGGCCCTGGCCGACGAGCTGCGCTGGCTCTGGTCGCGCCGTCCGCCGTGGCCCGAGGTCCGCCGAGAGCTGGCGCTGGTGAGTGCCGTGTACTCCCCCCTGGTGGCCAGGTGGTGCGCGCCACCGCTGCTGCGGCTGGTCAGCTTCGAGGCCGCCGCGGTGGCGCTCCTGCGGCTCGGCCCGGTGATCCCGGGCCGCTCGGGGGCCGCGCTGCTGACCGAGGTCCGGCTGGCCCGCCCGGCCGTCTCGGCCGGGCTGCTGCTCGTCGCCCTGGCGGTGTTCGCCGCCTCGGCGGCCGTCGTGCGGCGCTGGCGGCATCCACCGCCGGCAGGCCTGCTCAGTCTCCGGACCGTCTTTGCGCCGCCCCTCCTGGCGGTGGTCTGCTGGCACCTGCCGGTGCTGCTGGCGCTCTGGATCGTCGTGGCCAGCGCCCTCCACGCCGGCCGGGTGGCCCGCCTGGCCGCCGGCGGCGACCGCTGGGACCCCGATCAGGCCCCAGGCCTGGGTGAGGCGAGGGCGCTGCGTCGCCGGCTCGAGGCGGCCACGCCCGAGCAGCGCGCCGCCAGCGCGCCGTCGGTCCGGTGGCAGGCCGTCTGGCTGCTGGCCCTGCAGCCGGCCCAGGGTCTGGAGCTGTATTCCACGCTGGCCGGGCTGGACCCGGAGGCCGCCGGAGGGCGGCTCCGGGCGGCGGCCCTGCGGGCGCAGGTGCGCGGCCTCCCGGGCACCCTCGAGCGCGACTGGCCGGTGGTGGAGCGGCGCCTCGCCGACGCGCTCCAGGAGCGGCCGGCCGAGGTGCTCGGCGTCCTCGACCACGCCCTCCGGCTGGTGCCGCCGAGCGTGCCCAGCCGGGGGTTCCGGCGCCGGGCCACGCGCCTGCTGCTGGCCCACCTCGACCTGGTGGTGCGCCTGTCGGCGCGGCCGCCGGGCTGGACGGCGGTGGAGGACACCCGCCGCCTGCCCCTGGTCATCCTGGCGCGGGCCGACACCCCGCCCCCCATGGCCCGCGGCCAGCTCTGGTGCATCCTGGGCGACCTGGCCGTCTCCAGGGACGGCCGCCGCCGCGAGGCGGCCCTACGCTACCGGGCCGCCCTGCGCCAGGGGTACGCGCCGGCCCGCGACCGCCTGGCCGTGTGCCTGGCCGCCGAGGGTCGCGCCTGGCTCGGCCGCGGCCACGTCCGGGTGGCCAGGCGGCGCCTGGCGGCGGCGCGCCGGCTCCGCGACGACCCCTGCTACCGCCTGCTGGAGACGGTCTCCTGGATCGTGGCCCGGGCCAGGACCGCCAGCGATTCCAAGCTCCTGGCCGACCTGGAGGCGCTGGGCCGCGACGGCGTCGAGCCGGCCACGATCGGGTTCTGGACGGCCGCTCTGCACCTGCTGCGGGCGCGGCCCGAGGCGGCCCTGGCCGCCCTGGCCGAGCATCCGCGGCGGGAGCTCGGCGACGCCCCTTCATGGGACGCGGCCGACCAGCTGGCGCTCCTGCGAGCGGCGCTTGAGGACGACGAGCCGGTGCTGGCCGCCGCGGCCAGGACGCTCGCCGCCGGCGCCACCTGGCGCCAGCAGGGGCCGGTGGCGCCGGCGCCGATGCTCGCTGTCGCCGCCCGGCAGGACCGCGACCTGGTGGTCGACCTGGCGCGGACGGCGGGGACGCCGGCCGCGCTGCCCGGCTGGGCGAGGCTGATCGGAGCCCACGGCGCCATGGAGCGGACGCTGCGGCTGGTCGAGGAGCGCTCGCCGCTGGAGGCCAAGGAGAGCTTCGACCTCGCCCGCCGCCTGCTTGGGAGGAGGCTTGCATGACCGACCGGACGCTTCTCGGCGGCATCGGGCGCGAGTGCTTCGCTCCGGCGCTGCTCGAGGCAACCGACGACCTGATCGACCTGCTCGCCGTCGCCGTGGAGCTGCAGGCCGAGCGGATCGAGCCGTCCCACGTCGTGCTCGCCTGCGCCCGCATCCCCGGCGGGCTCGCGGCCGGCTTCCTCGGCCGCCAGGGGATCTCGCTGCAGGCGTTCCAGGCGGCGCTGCCGACCTCCCGCGGCGACGGCCCGGTGGTCGAGAACCTGGAGGAGGGCTCGCTGTCGGAGGCCATGGCCGAGGTGGTGCGCTCCCTCCAGGCGGACGCGGCCGCCGGCACCCTGATCGAGGAGCGCCAGCTCCTCGCCCGGTCCCTTGACCGGCTTGAGCCCCAGGTGGCCGACCGGCTGCGTCGCTACGGCCGCATCGACCTCGACGGGTGGATCAGGTCGCTGCTGGAGCCGCCCGCGGAGGCCGCCCCGGCGCTGACCCCGATCGGACCGGACGGGACGCTGCGGCCGGCGGTCCTCAGCCCGCGGGCGCGGGCGGTCCTTGAGGCCGCCATCGAGCGCCCGGCCGGGCACGGGCCGGCCACGCCGCTGCACCTGCTCGACGCCATGGCCGCGGCCGGCGGGCTCGTCGACCAGGGCCTGCTGGCCCAGGGCAGGGACGCCGGGCCGCTGCGGCGTCGCGTGACCACGCTGCTCGACAACGCCGTGGCCGCCCCGGTCCCGCCGTCGCGGCTCAGCGAACAGGTGGACCGGGAGCTGAGCCAGCTGCTCGAGCGGGCCGGGGTGCGCGCCTCGGCGCGGCAGGCTCCCGAGATCGGCGAGGCCGACCTCCTGGCCGGCCTGCTCGGCGGTAAGGGGCTGGCCACGCGGCTGCTGACCGACACCCGGGTCAACCTCGAGCGGCTGAGCTGGTTCGCCACCCACGGCTACCGCGAGCCCTCGGCCCCCGCGACCCAGGCCCTGGACCCGGACGCGGCCGTCGACGCCCTGCACGCCGGCGTCATCGGGCAGCCGACGGTGGTGGAGCGGCTCGCCCCCCACGTGGCTAGGCTCACCCGCCGCCGGCGCCTGGGCTACGGGTCGGATGAGCGCCGGCCAGCCGCGACCCTGCTGTTCTGCGGCCCCAGCGGCACCGGTAAGACGATGACGGCCAGGGTGCTGGCCCGGGTCCTGTACGGGTCCGAGCGAGAGCTGCTCAGCTTCGACATGGGCCAGTTCAACAGTCCGGAGGCGATCAACCGGTTCATCGGCGCGCCGCCCGGCTACGTCGGCTACGGCGACGGCCGGCTTACCAACGGGCTCCGCGCCAATCCCCGCCGGGTGCTGCTGTTCGACGAGGTCGACAAGGCGCATCCGCGGGTGTTCGACGCGCTGCTGCGGCTGCTCGACGAGGGCGAGGTCGAGGACCCGGCCGGCGGGGTCTGCCAGGCCCGCGAGGCCGTGGTGGTGATGACCTCCAACCTGGGCGCCGAGCAGCTGGCCGACCTCGCCCTGGCCGACGGCGACAGCCCCGAGCTGCGCTGGCGGCTGCGGGCGGTGCTGCGGGACCACTTCCGGGAGGAGTTCCTCAACCGCCTGGACGAGGTGCTGCTGTTCCGCGCCCTGGACGACGCGGCGCTGCAGGCCATCGCCGAGGTTGGCCTGGACCGCCTGGCCGCCCGGGTGGCGCGGGATCTGGGTGTCGAGCTGGTCCGCGACCAGGGGGTGGCGGGCGCGCTGGCGGAGCGGGCCATCACCTGGCGGACCGAGGAGGCCGCCCGCGGGGTCGAGCGGGCCGTCCTGGAGCTGGAGCCGGCGCTGTTGGAGGCGGTCGACCGGGCGCGGTCGGCCGGGCAACCGCCGCCCAGGCTCCGCCTCGACGTGGACGGCAACCGGGTGATCGTCCGGGCCGAGGAGGGCGGCGGTGACTGAGGGCCGGCTGGTTGACCACCGCTATCTACTGGGCCGGCGGCTCGGCGCGGGCGCGTTCGGCGTGGTGCACCGGGCCGAGCAGAAGGTGCTCGGCATCTCCCTGCGCGAGGTGGCGGTGAAGCTGTTCGCCGTGGAGCGGCTCCGGCTCCCCCCGAGGCAGCTGCTCCGGGACGCGCTGCAGATGGTCGCCGTGGTCGAGGCGGCGCTCGACCCCGAGGTCCGCCGCCGCTTCGTGTCCCTGCTCGACGCCGGCCTCGACGCGGCGGCCGGGTGGCAGCCGTTCGTCGTCATGGAGTTGGTGCCGACCACCCTCCACCGGCGCATCGGCGGCCTGCCGCTGCCGGTCGAGACGATGCTGCGGTACGCCCGCGAGCTTGTCGCCGGGGTCGCCTTCCTGCACCGGTCCGGCTTCGTGCACCGCGACCTGAAGCCCGACAACGTGCTTCTCACCGCCGACGACCAGGTCAAGCTGGCCGACCTGGGGCTGGCCGTGGCCACCGAGGAGCTGCTGGCGGGCGAGCCCCCGGCCGGCGCGCTCGCGTACCAGCCTCCCGAGGCCCTGTCGCTGCACCGGACCACCGAGGCCGCGGACGTGTACGCGGCCGGCCTCATCTGCTACGAGATGCTCACCGGCGACCTGCCCTTCCCCGTCGAGCTGGCCGTCCCGGAGCGCCGGGCCGAGCTGATCAAGGCCAAGCTGGAGCCCCCCACCCCGCCGTCCCGCGCCGCCAACCTGGAGCTGCGTGAGCATCCCGAGCTGGAGCAGGTGGTGCTCACGGCGCTCGCCCCGCCGTCGGAGCGGTACCCGGACGGGCCGGCCCTGCTGGCCGCCCTCGACGCGGTCAGCGCCGGGGCCGCGCCGCCCCCGGTCGAGCCGGCCCGCCGGTTCCCGGTGCCGCAGGGACCCGCCGCCCTGCTGGAGCGGGCCATGGCCGCGCTGGGCGACGGGGACCCTGACGGCGCGGCCGGCCTGGCCGAGGAGGCCGTCCACCGCAACGGCCAGCAGCCCGACGAGACGCGATCGGCCCAGGTGTACCTGGCCGCTGTCGACCTGCTGGCCCGGGCCGACCGGCTCCCCACGGCGCGCCGGGTCGCGGCCGCCGCCCTCCGGTGGCGGCGTTGCCGCGTCACCCTGGAGGCGATGGCCCTAGCCCACCAGGGCACCGCCCTGGGGGACCGGTACGCACAGTGGGCGCGGGAGGCGCAGCCATGCTGACCCGATCCCGCGAGCATCCCGGCGCCGGCGACCGGCTCCGTGGCTACCGGCGGGCGCTGCGGGCGGTGGCCAGGCGCCTCGGCCGCCTCCTGCGGCCCCTGGACGCCCCGGACCTGCGGGCCATGGGCGCCCTGCAGGGGGACGGGCAGCCGCATCCGTGGACGGCCGAGGCCGAGGCGATCTGGACCAGGGCCCGCGGCGGCCACCGCCGGGCCCACCACCTGGCCGTCCTTCTGCACGCCCGCGCCTACGACTTGGAGGCCGAGGGGAGACCCGAGGCCTCCAGGTACTGGCGGGAGGCGCTGACCTGGTGGGCCCAGGTGCACCGCGACGACGCCTTCTGGCAGCGGCTCCAGGACGGCCTGGCGCGGCGCATGGGGGTCGAGATCGACCCGGGCCTGGTGCCGGCGGTGCGCCGCCGCCTGCCCACCCACCTGCTCCAGGTGCATGCCGACCTGGTCCGCACCTACCAGGACCGAGCGCCGACCCAGGCCCGCACCCACCTCCGGCTCCTCAGGTCGGCGAGGTTCGACCCCGACCACACCGAGGGTGACCCCACCGAGGAGCACTGCGCGGCCCTGCTCCGACCGACCATCGACTCGGCATGGGAGCACCTGGAAGCCGACCAGTGGCAGGAGGCCGTCGACAGCCTGCGCGCCTGGGTCGACCACGACGACCCGCAGCTCATCCGCTGGCAGCTGCACGCCTACCGCCGCTGGAACGAGGGCCTGCGCCACGACGACCCCCAGGACCGCCGCCAGCTCCTGGCCAACCTCGAGGAGTCGCAACGGGTGGCCGAGCGGCTGGACGAACGGACCGTTGACCAGGCCCAACGGGAGCTTCGCGAGGAGCTCGCCCGCTACCACTACTGGAAGGGGACCACCGCCGCCGACGACACCCGGGAGCGGCTGCGACGGCTGGACGACAGCCCCCTGGGGGCCGACGAGATCCGGGAGCTCCGGGCGGCGGCCTGCCGCTCCTCGGCGCTGGCCCTGACCCACTTCGACCAGGCGCGCCGGCTCGACCCGGGCTTGACCACCGAGGCCGGGTATGGGGGGATCGACCGGGAGCAGCCGGTCATGCGGATCTACCAGGCCAGCTGCCGGATCGAAGCGATCGACAAGCGGATGAGCAGGCGGGAGAAGCAGCGGGAGCTGCTCGCCGCCATCGAGCTGCTCACCGAGGCCGGACGGGCCGACTGCGGCCTGCTCCGGGACGCCCACAGGCTGATCAGCAGGGCGGGCCTGCTCGCCGACCAGCACGGCGTGAAGGTCGACAAGGAGCTGCGCGCGCTGCGCCAGCTGCTCCAGGACTGCCGGCAGTCGGCGGCGAGGCCCTGAGGTGGCCGAGAACCCATGGCAGTGGCTGGGGGGTCGCAACCCGTACCGCCGCACGGCCTTCCAGGTCCTCGACCTCGGCCTGGAGGTCCATGGCCGTGGGAGCATCCAGCGCCAGGTAGAGCGGCGCCGGGCCCGGATCCGCAACGCGCCCAGGCGGCACCGCCTGTTCGGCGAGGAGCTGACCGAGGCCGAGGTCAACCGGGCCTCGCAGGTGCTACAGGACCCGGAGGCCCGGCTGTACGCCGAGCTGTGCACCCACCAGCGCCACGACGTCGAGTTCGACACCGAGGCGGCCGAGGCGCTGGCCAAGCAGTTGGCCGAGCTGGCCGTCCCGGAGATCGAGGCCGGCGTCGCCCCGGAGCGGGCCCGGCTGCTGGCGGTGCTCCCCCTGGTGGGCCAGGAGGCCCTCCCACCGGTAGCGCCATGGCTGGACGACGATGACGAGGAGGAACAGGATGAGCCAGGTCGTCGGGATTGACCTCGGGACCACCAACAGCTGCGTGGCCGTGCCCGAGCCCGCGGTCGGGGAGGAGCGGCGCCAGCGGTTGCTGGGCGAGCGGCGGCTGCGCCGGCTGGCGGGCACGCTGATCCTCACCGACCGGGTCAAGGCCGCCACCGTGCCCTCGGCCGTCTGGGTGGAGGCTGACGGCAGCGTGGTCACCGGCCGCGCGGCCAGGCAGCGCGCCGGCAGCGGCCAGGGCCGGCCGGCGTTGTTCTTCAAGCGGGAGATGGGAACTACCGGCACGGTCCAGGCGGGAAGCCGCGAGCTGCCGGCCGAGGAGGCCTCCGCGCACATGCTGCTGCACCTCAAGCACATGGCCGAGGAGCTGCTCGAGGACGAGGTCGGGCGGGCCGTGATCACCGTGCCGGCGTTCTTCACCCTCAACGCCCGCCAGGCGACCAAGCGGGCCGGCGAGCGGGCCGGGCTGGAGGTCCTGGACCTGCTCCTGGAGCCGGTCGCGGCGGCGCTGGCCTACACCAATACCGTCGCCCTCGAGCGGCCGCGGAAGTTCATGGTCTACGACCTGGGCGGCGGCACCTTCGACGTCTCCCTGGTCACCTGGGACCCGGAGGTCGGCTTCCAGATGCGCTCGTTCCACGGGGACCCGCTCCTGGGCGGCTACAACTTCGACCAGGAGGTCGCCAACTGGATGGTCCGGCAGCTGCGGGAGGACTACGACCTGGACCTGAACTACGACGACCCGGGCGACGCCGCCATCTTCGCCCGGCTGATGGCCCGGGCCGAGGTGGCCAAGCACGACCTCTCCATGCCGGGCGACCGGGGGCTGGAGGTCGAGATCGTCGACACCACCCTGACCGACCGGGCCGGGACGCCGATGGACGTGCGGCTCAACCTGACCCGGGAGGAGTTCGAGCAGATGATCGCCAAGCACGTCCAGCGCACGCTCGCGTCCTGCGAGACGGCGCTGGCAGCCTGCGACCGGATGCTGGAGGAGACTGGAGTCGGCGCCATGGACCTGAGCGACGTGATCATGGTCGGCGGCTCGTCGCGGATCCCGCTCATCGCCGAGGAGCTGCAGCGGCGCTTCGGCGTTGAGCCGCGGCTGCTCGACCCCGACCTGTGCGTGGCCGCCGGGGCCGCCCTCAAGGTGGACAGCCTCGGCAGCTTCGGCCGGCACCTGAAGCTGGACCCGATCCCGGCGCGCACCGCCGACAGCTCCATCGACGTTGGGGGCCGCGTCCTCGACGACCGGGCGCCGGCGGCCGCCGGCTCGACCCTGGTTCTGGCCGCCGGCGGTGGCCGGCAGTGGCGTCAGCCGGCCGGCGGTGGGGGAGCGTTCTCGTTCCTGGACGTCCCGCTGCGACCGGGCCCCAACGAGTTCACGATCTCGGTGCTGCAGGAGGGCGCCGAGCTGGAGCGTCACCAGTTTGCGGTGGAGCGCGACGCCGACGCCGACGACGCCCAGCGGGGGACTGTCCCCGACGTGCTGCCCCACGACATCAGCATCGCCGTGGTCGAGGGACTGGAGGTTGTCGCCGCCTCCGGGACGCGCCTGCCCACCAAGGTGACCGCCCCGTTCCGGCTCGCCAAGCGCACCGACACGGTGATCATCGAGCTGTACGAGGGCAACACCCGCATCGGCGAGGTGTACGTTCGCGACCTGCCCTTGACGGTGCCGCTCGGCACCCCAGTCCTGGTCGACCTCGCCTTCAGCGGCAACTCCACGGTCGACGTCACGGCCCGGATCCCGGCCGGCGGAGAGGGCGCGGTCGGCCAGGCCACGATCGACATCCCCAAGGTCGCCGTCCCCGGCTGGGACGACCTGCGCGCCAGCTACCAGGACGTCATCGTCGCCTGGAACTCCCTGCAGTCGGCCGTGCCGCCCGACGAGCTGCTGACGCAGGGACCGCGGATCGACGAGCTGATCGCCGAGATCGGCGACCTGCTCAATCGAGGGCAGGACCGCCGGCGCGCCCACCATCTCGTGGTCGAGGTCGAGACCCTGCTGCGTAAGCTCCCCGTGGTCGAGCCCGAGCTGGAGCCTCCACCGGAGCAGTTCTACCGGCGCCTGGACGACGCCGACCGGCTGACACGGCGGCTCGAGGCGGAGAGCCCTGGGCGCGCGGTGGAGTTCCGGTCAGCGTTCGCCGCGGTCCGGGCAGCCGGCGAAGCGGCCCTGTCAGCCCACGACCAGCAGGAGTGGAGCTTCGCCAACGAGAACCTGGAGTCGCGAATCTGGTCGGCGCGGCGCCTGATCGACGATGACGACACGGCCGAGCCGTGGGATCCCCGTCAGCTCCAGGCGGCGCTTCACATGGAGCTGGACAGGATCGCCGAGGCGGCCAAGGGTGGCGGCCGGGCCGCCGGGGAGGCCGGCCGGCAGATGCTGGATCGCTGGCTGCAGGAGCGCGACCGCATCGCGGCGGCGCTGGCCGAGGTCGACCCCGACGACGACCGCGCCGGCCGCCGCCTGGGCGAGCTGTTCCGCTACGACATCCGCCCGCTCCGGGTCCGGGTCGAGCAGTGGCTGGAGGGCCTTGGCAAGGACAGGGACATCGAGCGGCAACCACCGGGTTCGGGTCCGTCATAGGCCGGTGGGCGACGCAGGTCGGCTCCCCACGTGAGGAGGATCGGCCACAACCTGGACCCACAAAGGACTCACCCGGCTCCGGTACCGGACGGCCCCGGCACAGCTCAGGCTGAGTGGCGAGGCTGAACCATCGCAAGCTGGGCCGCGTTCACTGGCGAGAGCGGCGGCTGCCCGGTCAGCACCCGCACCACCTCATGGGCGGCGAAGTCGCGGACCGTGCGGATCGCCTCTTCGGAGTAGTACGCCGCATGTGGTGTGATGATCACGTTGTCGAGGCGGAAGAGCGGGTTCGCCGGCTTCCAGTCCCGCTGCTTGGCCGGCTCCTCCTCGATGTCGTCCAGGCCGGCGCCGGCGATCCAGCCTTCCTTGAGGGCCAGGTACAGGGCGTCGTCATTGATGATGGGCCCGCGGGCCGTGTTGACCAGGACCAGCGTCG
>Ga0081538_10001695_pt1 | contig 22456 bp, 28 predicted proteins | sample TabmetS5T2R1_FD_71022 | JGI IMG/M metagenome (GOLD analysis project Ga0081538, IMG submission 71022) | Tabebuia heterophylla rhizosphere microbial communities from the University of Puerto Rico - S5T2R1 | ecosystem: Host-associated > Plants > Roots > Rhizosphere ...
CCGAGGCGATCCGCGAGCTCGCCGCGCGCGAGGGGATCGACCTCGCCGAGTCGTGGGCGTACTCGGACTCGGAGTCCGACCTGCCGATGCTGCGGCTCGTCGGCCACCCCGTCGCGGTCAACCCGGACGCCGAGCTGCTGCGCGTGGCGCGCGCGGAGGGCTGGGAGGTGCTGCGCTTCGAGCGCCTCGGCCGGCGCCTGCGCGTCGCGGGCGCCGCCGGGCTCGCCGCGGGCCTGGGCGGGCTCGGCTCGATCGTGCTCTCGCGCCGCTCGCCCCCGCCGCGGCGGCGCGCGAACGTCGTTCCGCTGCTGCGCCGGTGAGCCTGCGCGAGCTCAGCCCGGAGCAGCGCGAGATCCGCGACCTCGCGGCGCGCTTCGCCGCCGAGCGGATCGCGCCGCACGCGGCGACCTGGGACCGCGAGCACACTTTTCCGCGCGAGCTGTTCGGCGAGCTCGGCGAGCTCGGGCTGATGGGCGTCTGCGTCCCCGAGGAGCAGGGCGGCGCGGGCGCCGACTTCCTCTCCTACGTGCTCGTGCTCGAGGAGCTCGCGCGCGCCGACGCGGGCGTCGGCGTCACCGTCGCCGTCCACACGAGCGCGTGCACGCTGCCGCTGCTCGAGCACGGCTCCGAGCATGTGCCGGCGCTGGCCGCGGGCGAGGAGATCGGAGCGTTCGCGCTGACCGAGGCCGGGTCGGGGTCGGACGCGGCGGCGCTCCGCACGCGCGTCGCCCGTTCCCACCCGCCCCGCATTACCGGCTCGAAGCAGTGGTGCACGAACGGCTCGCACGCGTCGACGTTCCTCGTCTTCGCGCGCGAGGAGGACGGCGAGCGGATCGGCGCCTTCGTCGTGCGCGCCGGCGCAGCCGGATTCGAGGTGACGCGCGAGGAGGAGAAGCTCGGGCTGAACTCCTCCTCGACCGCCGACCTGGCGTTCGACGCCACGCCCGCCGAGCGGCTCGGCGCTCCCGGCGCGGGCATGCGGATCGCGCTGCGAACGCTCGACGGCGGCCGGATCGGGATCGCGGCGCAGGCGGTCGGCATCGCGCAGGCGGCGCTCGATCTCGCGAGCGGCTACGCGAAGGAGCGCAACGCGTTCGGCGGCCCGATCGCCCGCTTCGGCACGATCCAGCAGAAGCTCGCCGACATGCAGACCGAGATCGAGGCCGCGCGCGCGCTCGTCTGGCGGGCCGCGCGGCTCAAGCAGGCCGGCCACCCGCACACGGTCGAGGGGGCGCAGGCGAAGCTGTTCGCCTCGGCGGTCGCGCGGCGCCAGACCGGCGAGGCGATCCAGGTCCTCGGCGGCTACGGCTACACGAAGGAGTTCCCGGCCGAGCGCTACTACCGCGACGCCAAGGTGACCGAGATCTACGAGGGCACGAGCGAGATCCAGCGGCTCGTGATCGCCCGCGCGCTGCTCGGCGAGGCGATGCGGGAGCGCTAGCCGCGGACGAAGCGGGGACGCGCCGCGTCGCCCCGCATGTCGCGCTCGAAGCGCTCGCGCACCGCGGCGGTGAGCGCGCTGACCTGCTGAGCGGCCATCGGGGCGAGCGCCGAGTCGCAGTGGCGACAGCGCAACGGCGGCTCGGCGGCGGAGTCCAGCCAGGCGGTGCGGTCGCAGCTCGGGCAGTGCAGGTACGGCACGGCTCAGCGCCTCTACCCGCGAAGGGCAACGCCTACACTCGGCGAATGGCCACCGAGGAGAGAGCGCGGACCGAGTTCCCGGAGCGGCGCGAGTCGTTCACGACGCTGTCGGGCGAACCCGTGCGGGCGCTCTACACCGAGGCGGATCTGCCGGAGCTCGATCAGATCGGGCTGCCGGGCGAGTTTCCGTTCACCCGCGGCGTGTACCCGAGCATGTACCGCGGGCGGCTCTGGACGATGCGCCAGTTCGCCGGCTTCGGGACGGCGGAGGAGACCAACGAGCGCTTCCACTACCTGCTCGATCACGGCCAGACGGGGCTGTCGACGGCGTTCGACATGCCGAGCCTGATGGGCCACGACTCCGACTCGCCCCGGTCGGAGGGTGAGGTAGGGCGCGAGGGCGTCGCGATAGACACGCTCGACGACATGCAGACGCTGTTCGGCGGCATCGACGTCGGCGACGTCACCGTGTCGATGACGATCAACGCGCCCGCGGCGATCATGCTGGCGTTCTACGTCGTCGCAGCCGAGCAGAAGGGCATCCCGGCCGAGCGGTTGGGCGGCACGATCCAGGCCGACATCCTCAAGGAGTACATCGCCCAGAAGGAGTGGTGCTTCCCGGTCGACCCGGCGATGCGGCTGCTCGGCGACATGATCGAGTGGTGCTCGAAGGAGATGCCGCGCTGGCACCCGGTGTCGATCAGCGGCTACCACATCCGCGAGGCGGGCTCGACGGCGGCGCAGGAGCTGGCGTTCACCCTCAAGGACGGGCTGACGTACGTGGAGCAGGCGGTCGCGCGCGGGCTCGACGTCGACGACTTCGCGCCGCGACTGTCGTTTTTCTTCAACGCGCAGATCGACTTCTTCGAGGAGATCGCGAAGCTGCGCGCGGCGCGGCGGATCTGGGCGCGCGAGCTCAAGGACACGTTCGGCGCGCGCGATCCGCGGTCGTGGTTGATGCGTACGCATGTCCAGACGGCCGGGGTGTCGTTGACCGCGCAGCAGCCGCTCAACAACATCACGCGCACGGCGATCGAGGCGCTCGCGGGCGTGCTCGGGGGGACGCAGTCGCTGCACACCAACTCGTTCGACGAGGCGCTGGCGCTGCCGACCGAGCAGGCGGTCCGGGTCGCTTTGCGCACGCAGCAGGTGATCGCGCACGAGACCGGCGTTGCCAACACGATCGATCCGTTGGGCGGGTCGTACTTCGTCGAGGCGCTGACCGACCGCATGGAGAAGCTGGCGTACGAGTACTTCGCGCGGATCGACGAGCTCGGCGGGATGGTCGAGGCGGTCAAGCGCAACTACCCGCAGCGCGAGATCGCCGACGCCGCGTTCGCGCTGCAGACCGAGATCGATGCGGGCGAGCGGATCGTCGTCGGCGTCAACGCCCACCTCGAGGGCGACGACACGGACACGCCGATCCTCAGGATCGATCCTGCGCTCGAGCGCAAGCAGATCGGTCGCGTCCAGGCGGTCCGCGCGCGCCGCGACGGCACCGCAGGCGAGCAAGCGCTCGCGGCACTCAAGACGACCGCCGCACACCCGGATCGCAACCTGATGCCGAACCTCTTGGACTGCGCGCGCGTACACGCAACCGAGGGCGAGATCGTCCGAGCCCTGCAAGAGGTGTTCGGCACGTACACCGAGACGCCCGTCTTCTGAGTCGTCCAGAGGGAGGTCCCCCGTGCGCAAGCTGCTGTTCCTCGCCCTGCTCGTCGCCGGGGCCGGCCTGATGGCGGTGTTCTCCACGAGCGCGCCGTCGGCCACGAAGGTCAACATCGGCGACAACTACTTCGTCCGGCCTAGCGGGGTGCCGAAGGTCACGGTCTCCTCGGGCACGCGCGTGCGCTGGGTCTGGACCGGCGAGAACCCGCACAACGTCAAGGTGAAGCGCGGCCCCGTGAAGTTCGAGTCGCCGACGAAGACGAGCGGCAGGTTCAGCAAGGTCATGCGCGAGCGCGGCAGGTACACGATCATCTGCGAGGTCCACGGCGGCAAGGACCAGAAGATGAAGCTCGTCGTCCAGTAGGGGCTAGCATCACGGCCCATGGCCGCCGCGACCTCGACCCGGAAGATCCGCGTCGTGGTCGCCAAGCCGGGGCTCGACGGGCACGACCGCGGCGCGAAGATCATCGCCCGCGCGCTGCGCGACGCCGGCATGGAGGTGATCTACACGGGCCTGCACCAGACGCCCGAGCAGATCGTCGAGACCGTGCTGCAGGAGGACGCCGACGCGGTCGGCCTCTCGATCCTGTCCGGCGCGCACATGACGCTGGTCCCGCGCGTCGTCGAGCTGCTGCGCGAGCAGGACGCGGGCGACGTCGTCGTCACCGTCGGCGGCACGATCCCTGCTCAGGACATCCCCGAGCTCAAGGAGCTCGGCGTCGCCGAGGTCTTCACGCCCGGCGCGCCGACGTCGGACATCATCGACTTCATCCGCGACGCCGTGACGCCTTAGCGGCGGCCTGCGGGCGTGGGCGGCCCCGGCATTCTGACCGCGCAACAGTACCGTCCAGACGGTACAGTTATGCTGCGGAATGCCTCCCGGAGCCCTGCTCGGCATCGCAATCGCCATCGAGGTCGGCGCGACGATCTCGCTGCGCTACTCCGACGGCTTCACGAAGCCGCTCCCGTCGGCGATCGTCGTCGTCGGCTACGCCGCCAGCTTCTACCTGCTCGCGCTCGTCCTGCGCGACATCTCGGTCAGCACGACCTACGCCGTCTGGTCGGGCGCCGGCACGGCCGCGGTCGCCCTGATCGGCATGGCGATCCTCGGCGAGCCCGCGACGGCGCTCAAGATCGGCGCGATCCTGCTGATCATCGTCGGCGTGATCGCGCTCAACCTCGCGGGTGCGGACTGATGGCGCGCCCGAGCCGCCGCGAGCAGCTTCTCGACGCCGCCGTCGCGGTGATCCGGCGCGACGGCGCCGCCGCGCTCACGCTCGACGCCGTCGCCGCCGAGGCGGGCGTCTCGAAGGGCGGGGTGCTCTACCACTTCGCCTCCAAGCGCGCCCTGATCGACGGTCTCTTGACGCGCTGGCTCGACGCGTTCGAGGGGCAGCTGAGCGAGGATGACGTGCTGGCGTCGTACGTGCGCGCGTGCGACCTGCCCAAGGCCGGCCCCGACTACAACGCGTCCGAGTTCGGAGTACTCGCCGCGATGATCGACGAGCCGCAGGCGCTCGCGGCGACGAGGGAACGCGAGGCGGCCTGGATGGCGCGTATCCTGGCCGGCGCGACCGACCCCGTGGACGCCTGGCTGGTGCGCCTGGCGGCCGACGGTCTGTGGTATTCCGACCTGCTCGGAATCGCCCCGCCCCAGGGCGATGACCGCCGCCGCCTGATCGCGCGCCTGCTGGCGCTGGCCGAGGGCGGCGCGCGGTAGATTGACTCGTCAGTCAACGGCTTAGGAGGCCCCGGACCCCGTGAAGATCTGCGTCCTCGTCAAAGAAGTGCCGGACGCCGCAGTCGAGAAGCGCATCAACCCGAGCACGGGGCGGATCGACCGCAGCGGCGAGAAGAACCTGAACCCGTTCGACACGCACGCGATCGAGGCGGCGATGCAGCTCAAGGAGGGCGGCGCGGTCGACGTCGAGGAGGTCGTCGCGGTCACGATGGGGCCCGAGACCGCCGTCCGCGCGCTGCACAAGGCGGTCTCGCTCGGCGCGGATCGCTCGCTGCACCTGACCGACGAGGCGCTCGCCGGCTCAGACGTCAACGGCACCGGCTACGCGCTCGCCAAGGCGCTCGAGGGCGAGCAGCCCGACCTCGTGCTGCTGGGCCAGCAGTCGGACGACGGCGAGTGCTACACGATCGGCGCGGTCGTGGCCGACCACCTGCGGATGCCGTCGCTCACGCAGGTGATCAAGATCGACGTCGAGGACGGCGCGCTGCGCTGCGAGCGCCAGGCTGAGTACGGCTACGACACGGTGCTCGTCGAGCTGCCCGCCGTGATCAGCGTCGGCGATGCGATCAACGAGCCGCGCTACCCGTCGCTGAAGGCGATCATGGGCGCGAAGAAGAAGCCGCTCGACACGAAGGGCATCAGCGACGTCGGGATCGAGGCCGGCCGCGTCGGCTACGACAACGCCAAGGCGCATTGCTCGGACTTCAAGGCCCCGGCCGCGAAGGAACCGGGCCGGATCATCGAGGACGAGGACACCAACGAGACGGTCGAGCAGATCGTCGCCTGGCTGGACGAGAGGAAGCTGCTCGCATGACGTCGATCCTGGTCTACGCGCTGCACTACGACGGCGCGTTCAACAAGAACTCGCTCGGCGCCGTGTCCGAGGGCGCGCGGCTGGCGGGCGAGCTCGGCGGCGAGTGCCATGCGGTCGTCGTCGGCGACAGGACGGGACTGCCCGACGAGCTGTGCGCCTCGCTCGGACGCTACGGCGCGACGAAGGTCTTCCGCGTCGAGGGTCCCGAGGGCCTCGCGCAGCCGGTCGTCGACGCGATGGCGAGGATCATCGGCGACGGCGGTCACGGCTACGCGCTGTTCGGCGGCGGCCTGCTCGGCTTCGAGATCGGCGCCGGCCTGACCGCGCGGCTGGACGCCGGCGTCTGCATGGAGGTCACGAACGTGCGCGTCGAGGACGGCAAGCTGGTCGCCGAGCGCCCGATCCTGCAGGACTCGAGCGTCTCGGACGTGCACTACCGCTCCGACGTGGGCGTGATCATCGGCCGCTTGAACGCGTTCGAGGCGCGGCAGACGGGCGACGGGAGCGCCGCGGTCGAGGACGTCGACGTCGCGTTCGAGCCGCACTCGACGCGGGCGAGGATGGTCACGCGCGGCGAGCAGCGCGGCGCCGAGGTCAACATCGAGGACGCCGACATCCTCGTCGCCGGCGGCCGCGGGCTCGGCAAGGCCGAGGGCTTCCAGACGCTCGAGGAGCTCGCCGGCGCGCTCGGCGGCGCGGTCGCGGCGACGCGCGCCGTGGTCGACGCCGGCTGGTACTCGTACTCGGCCCAGATCGGCCAGACCGGCAAGACGGTGGCGCCGAAGCTCTACCTGGCCGCCGGCATCTCGGGCGCGATCCAGCACAAGGTCGGGATGCAGAGCTCGGAGAACATCGTCGCGATCAACAAGGACGCGAACGCGCCGATCTTCGAGTTCTCCGACCTCGGGATCGTCGGCGACCTCAACAAGATCGTGCCGAAGCTGACCGAGGCCGTGAAGGCGCGCAAGGGCGACTAGTGCTCCCTCCTGCAAGCTCTGGCGCGCTTGGATCGGCCGCTGATCGCCGTCTGGCGGCGTCCTCGACCCTTGAAATCCCAGAGGGATTCCTACGGGCCTGCGTCCTTGCCAGACGGCGCCAGCGACCGCCCAAGCACACCAGAGCTCACAGGAGGAAGCACTGATGGCCGTCGCCCCGATCGAGTTCCCGCCGCCGGTCGACGCGGCGGCCGAGTTCATCGGCCCGCCGACCGATCCCGAGGACGAGCGGATCGAGGTCGGCGTCGCGATCGTGGGCGGCGGCCAGGCGGGGATGGCGTGCGCGATCCGCCTGCTCCAGCTGCTGGAGGACGACCCCGGACTGACCGAGACGCTCGGCGAGGTGCCGGTCGCGGTGATCGAGAAGGGCCGCGTCGCCGGCGCGCACCAGCTGTCGGGCGGCGTGATGAACCCGTCCGCGATCCGCTCGCTGTTGCCGGACGATCACTCGTGGCCGCACTACGGCGCGGTCGGCAAGGAGACCGTCTACTTCATGCTCAACAGCAAACGGGCGATCCCGCTGAAGCCGACGCCGCCGCCGTTCCGCAACCACGGCAACTACGTCGTCTCGGTCGCCGAGCTCAACCGCTGGCTGGCCGAGAAGGCCGAGGAGGCCGGCGCGTACGTGCTGTCGGAGACCGTCGGCGCGAAGCTGCTGGTCCAGGACGGCAGCGTTGTCGGCGTCCGCACCGGCGACAAGGGGCGCGACAAGCAGGGCGGCGAGAAGTCGAACTTCGAGCCGGGCTCCGACGTCGTCGCCAAGGCGACCGTGCTGGCCGAGGGCTGCTGGGGGCACCTGACCGGCGCCGCGCTCAAGGGCCTCGGCCTCGCCGGCCATGACCCGCAGGTCTGGGCGCTCGGCGTCAAGGAGGTCTGGGAGGTCCCGAAGGCGCTCGACCGCGTGATCCACACGCTCGGCTGGCCGCTGCGCCCGCAGGCCAAGTACAAGGAGTTCGGCGGCTCGTGGATCTACCCGATGAATCGCGAGGGCGAGGAGTCGCGCGTCTCGCTCGGGTTCGTCGTCGGCCTCGACTACGCCGACGCACGGCTTTCGGTCCACGATGTGCTGCAGGAGTTCAAGCTGCACCCGCTCGTGCGCAGGATCCTGGCCGACGGCAAGCGCGTCGCGTGGGGCGCGAAGGCGATCCCGGAGGGGGGCTACTGGGCGATGCCGCGCCTGCACGCGCCCGGCATGGTCATCTGCGGCGACGCCGGCGGCATGGTCAACGTGCCCAAGCTCAAGGGGATCCACTACGCGATCCGCTCGGGCATGCTCGCCGCCGAGACGATCTACCGCCAGCTCAAGGCCGGCTCGAACGACTTCTCGTCCTACGACGACGCGGTGCACGACTCCGAGATCGGCAAGGACCTCTACCAGTCGCGCAACATGAAGCAGCCGTTCGGCAAGGGGCTGATCGTCGGCGGCGCGATCACGAACGCGATGGTCGTGACGAAGGGGCGGATCCCGGGCGGCCACTGGCCCACGCACCGCGACGCCGACCAGCCGCTGATGCTCACCGACCGGCACAAGCGCTATCCCAAGCCCGACGGCAAGTACACGTTCGACAAGCTGTCCGGCGTCTTCGCGACCGGCAACGCGACGCGCGACGACGCGCCGAGCCACATCCGGATCCAGCAGCGGGTCCCGCACGAGCTGGCCGAGGCATGGGCGTGGATGTGCCCGGCCGGCGTCTACGAGGTGCCCGAGGATGCGCCCGAGGACGCGCAGTACATCGACCTGATCGTCAACCCCTCGAACTGCGTCCAGTGCGGCGCGATCACCGCCAAGGGCGGGCGCCTGACGCCGCCCGAGGGCGGCGACGGGCCGGTCTACCAGGTGACATAACACGCACCGCAACTCCCGGCCGGTCTACGGCGTTATGGCGCACGCATGCGACGCGTGCTGCTCATCTGCGCCTTGGTGATCGGCGTCGCAGCCGCCCTCCCGGCCGCCGCCTCGGCCGCGAGTGTCAGGCTCGTCGAGTGCGTGCCCGGAGTCGACGCAGCCGAGCGCAGCGCGACGTTCGAGGCGCGCATGCACCCGGCGCGCGGGAGCGAGCGCATGCAGGTCCGCTTCACGCTCCAGGTCAAGGAACGCGGGCTGCCGGGCTGGCGGCGCGTCGTCGCCGAAGGGCTCGAACGCTGGGAGACCTCGTATCCGGAGGTGCGCCGCTACACGTACTCGAAGACCGTCCGCAACCTGTCGGCGCCCGCGTCGTACCGCACCATCGTGCGCTTCCGCTGGTTCGACGACGCGGGCGACGTGGTGATGCGTGCGCGCGACAGCTCGCGCGCATGCCGCCAGCCCGACATGCGCCCGGACCTCGAGGTCACGTCGATCGCGCTGCTGCCGCGGCTCGAGCCCGGTGCAGCGCGCTACGAGGTCGCGCTGCGCAATCGCGGCCGCACGGCGGCCGGCCCGTTCTCGGTCGCGTTGTCCGTCGGCGCCCACGCGCTCGAACCGGTCGCGCTCGCCGGCCTGCCCGCGGGCGAGGACGCCGCCGTGTCGTTCACCGGCCCGGCGTGCCGGCCGGGCGAGCCGCTCACGGCCACGGCCGACGCCCCCGGTACGGTCGAAGAGCGCGACGAGGACGACAACGCGCTCGTCGCGAATTGCCCCCTGTAGCCCCGCTCATCACGAGCCCCTAAGCTGCCGCTCCGATGGCCGAGTCCGCGCCTCCCGCCAGCTCGCCGCTCGAGCTGCGCGCCCGCTACCACGAGGCCTTCCGCGCATGGCTGGAGCACCGCGACGAGCGCGAGCTGGGCATCGCCTACGCACTCGGCCGCGAGGCCGTCAGCGCCCAGCTGAGCGTGCTCGACCTCGCCGAGGCGCACCACGCGGCCGCCCAGGAGGCCGTGCGGACGGAGGACGACCCGGCGCGCCGCGCCGAGCTGGTCGAGGCGGCGGGCGTGTTCTTCGGCGAGGCGCTCTCGACGTTCGAGATCGCGCACCGCGGCTACCACGCGGTGCAGGAGGTCGCGCGGCTCGAGCACGAGCACGTCGGGCAGCTCAACACGCTCGCCGCGGCGTCGGTGCGGATCAACTCGACGATGACGACCGAGGAGGCGCTCCAGCTCACCGTCGATGCCGCGCGCGAAGTGCTCGGCGCGCGCCACGCGACGATCTCGAGCTCCGCGGGCGACCCGTTCGCGCGCGGCATCACCGCCGCGTCGCCGACGGCCGGCAGCGGGGGAGCGACCGGCGCCTCGATCGGCGTGATGCTGCGCAGCGCCGGCCGGCCGCTCGGGATGCTCGAGGTCTCCGACCGGCCCGAGCGCGAGTTCACGCCGCGCGACGAGGCGATCCTCGCCCAGCTCGGCCAGCTCGCCTCGGTCGCGATCGCCAAGTCGCAGGCGTACTCGCGCGAGCGCCACATCGCCCAGGTGCTGCAGCGCTCGCTGCTGCCGCCGACGCTGCCGGTCGTGCCCGGCCTGGCGGCGGCCGTGCGCTTCATCGCCGCGGGCGAGGGGATCGAGGTCGGCGGCGACTTCTACGACCTCTTCCGCGCCCGCGGCTCCGCCGTCGCGGCGCTGATCGGCGACGTCTGCGGCAAGGGTCCGGAGGCGGCGTCGGTGACGGCGCTGGCGCGCCACACGCTGCGTGCCGCAGCCGCCTACGAGGCGCGGCCGAGCGCGGTGCTCGCGCTGCTGCATCGCGCGCTGCGCGAGGCCCGTGACGACGGCCGCTTCTGCACGGTCGCCTACTGCGACTTCGAGGTGCGCCCGGACGGCCTGCGGATGCTGCTGTGCTGCGGCGGCCACCCGCTCCCGCTCGTGCTGCGGTCGAACGGCCAGGTCGAGCCGGTCGGGAAGCTCGGCACGCTGCTCGGCGCCGACGTCGAGCCCGCGCTGTCGGACGTCGTGATCGAGCTGGCGCCGGGCGACGTCGTCGTCCTCTACACGGACGGCGTGACCGAGGTCCGCGCCGGGCGCAAGGAGCTGTTCGGCCATCGCGACCTCGCCGACCTGCTCGCCCGCAGCGCCGGCCTGCCGGCCGACAGCATCGCGCAGCGCGTGCAGGACGCCGTGCTCGACGCGGCCAACGGCCGGCCGCGCGACGACATCGCGATCCTCGTCGTCGGCGCCAGCCCGCAGCCCGACGCCGACGATCCTGCCAGACTTCCCCGCGCTCGACGACCCACGGAGGCAACGGATGGCTGAACCTGAGAGCAGAGCGCCAGGAGACGGCGCGGCCACGGTGGACAACAGCGCGGCGCTGCTGCGCGAGCTGGTTGCCCACCTGCGCCAGAACCGCACCGTCCTGCGCGAGGAGTGGGCGCGGCGGATCACCGAGGCGCAGCTGCTCACCGCGCTGACGCCGGAGGAGATCTTCTCGGAGGCGACCTCGATCTACGACAGCTACGTCGAGGTGCTCGAGACCGGCTCGGTCGAGGCGCTGCAGGACTACGCCCGCAACCTGTCGGAGCGGATCATCCCGCGCGGCGTCGAGACCGACGAGGTGCTCGGGATCGTGCTGCTGCTGCGCGACGTGCTGGCGCGCTCGCTCTTCGAGAAGTACCAGGACGACTTCAACCGCGTGCTCGACGCCTACGAGCCGGCCGCGAACCGGATCGCCAACACGGTGGCGATCAACTTCGTGCAGGAGCGCGAGCGCGTCATCCGCCAGCAGCAGGAGGCGATCCGCGAGCTCTCGACGCCGGTGCTGCAGGTGCGCGAGCGGCTGCTGATCCTGCCGATCATCGGCGTGCTCGATTCGCAGCGCGCACGTCAGCTGACCGAGCAGCTGCTGCGCGCGATCCGTGCCAACCGCGCGAAGGTCGTCGTGATCGACATCACCGGCGTCCCGACGATCGACTCGACGGTCGCGAACCACCTCGTGCAGACGGTCGAGGCGTCGCGGTTGATGGGCGCGAGCGTGATCATCACCGGCCTCTCGTCCGAGATCGCGCAGACGCTCGTCACGATCGGCGTCGACCTGTCGAAGGTCAACGCGGTCGGCGACCTCCAGGGCGGCATCGAGGAGGCCGAGCGGCTGCTCGGCTACGAGGTCTCGCGCGCCGCCGACGCACCGGTGCTCGCCGAGGTGCGCTGAGCGCCCGCGCGGCATGGCCGTACCGATCCTCAAGCAGGGCCCGTTCCTGATCGCCTCGATCCAGGCGGCCCTGACCGACACCGACGTCCTGCGGCTGCAGGACGACGTGATGGTGCAGGTCGGCCGCTACCGCTCGCGCGGGATCATCGTCGACGTCACCGCGCTCGACGTGATGGATTCGTTCGTGTCGCGCTCGCTGCGCGGGATCGCGCACATGACGCGGCTGCGCGGCGCGGAGACCGTGATCGTCGGGATCCAGCCCGAGGTCGCGTTCGCGATGGTCCAGCTGGGCATGAACTTCGAGGACGTGCACACGGCGCTCGACCTCGAGGAGGGCCTCGCGTTCCTCCAGCAGCAGCTCAACGGGGAGCAGGACGCCGGTGGCGGATGACGTGCGGGTGGCGATCCGCACGGACGCGGATGTCGTGACGGCCCGCCAGGAGGCGCGCACGATGGGCACCGGGCTCGGGTTCTCGAGCACGGACCTGACGCTGCTCGCGACCGCGATCTCCGAGATCGCGCGCAACATCACGACGTACGCGGGCGAGGGCGAGGTCGCGCTGCGCGCGCTCAACGACGGTGCCCGCGTCGGCATCGAGGTTGTGGCGACCGACCAGGGTCCCGGGATCGACGATGTCGAGCTGGCGATGCAGGACGGCTTCACGACCGGCAACGGCCTCGGACTGGGCCTGCCGGGCACGCGCCGGCTCGTCGACGAGTTCGAGATCAGGACCGCGCCCGGTGACGGCACCGAGGTGCGGCTGGTGAAGTGGACCCGTGCCTGACCGGGACGCAGCGAGCTGGCCCGCGCGGCTCGAACGCGGAGTCGCGCAGCGCGCGCTGCCCGGCGAGCTGCGGTCCGGCGACCGCGCAGTGCTCGCCGCGTACGAGGGCGGCGCGCTCGTAGCGGCGATCGACGGCCTCGGCCACGGCATCGAGGCAGCCGACGCAGCGGAGGCTGCGGCGAAGGTGCTGACCGAGCACCCGGACGAGGACCCCGCCCTGCTGCTGGCCGACTGCCATCGCGCACTCGCCCGCACCCGCGGCGCGGTGATGACGCTGGCATGGTTCGACCTCGACGCCGGCAGCCTGACGTGGACCGGCGTCGGCAACGTCGAAGGCCGGCTCGTCCGCCCCAACGCCGGCCCGCGTGCACCGACGCAGGGCGCGCTCACCAAGGGCGGCGTGGTGGGCTACAAGCTGCCATCGATCCGCGTCACCGGCACGGACCTGGAGGACGGGGACGTGATGGTGCTCGCGACCGACGGCATCGACTCCGGCTTCGCGCGCGCTATTGGCGCCGGCGGCTCGGCGCAGGCGATCGCAGACCGCATCCTCGCCGCGCACGGCAAGCCGTCCGACGACGCGCTCGTCGTCGTCGTGCGCTACCTGCCGCCGGCATGAGCCCGCGCCGGGCCGTGCGCGTCGACGACGACGCCGGCATCGCCGCGGCGGCGCGGGCGGCGCGCGAGGAGGCCGTGCGCTGCGGGCTCACGGGCGTCGAGGCCCAGCACGTCGCGACCGCCGTCTCGGAGGTTGCGCGCAACGCGGTCAAGTACGCCGGCGGCGGCGAGGTCGAGCTGGCGCCGGCCGAGCGCTCCGGCCGCCGCGGGGTCGCAGTGCTGGTCCGTGACGAGGGACCCGGGATCGCCGACGTCGAGGCGGCGCTGCGCGACGGCTTCTCGAGCGGCGGCTCGCTCGGCTTCGGGCTCCCCGGCGCGCGGCGGCTGATGGACGACTTCGCGATCGCGAGCGGACCGGGCGGGACGCGCGTGACGATGGCGCGCTGGGAGGGCGGGCTGCTCGCGACCCACATCCCGGCCGCCTGCGCGGTGCGGGAGGGGCCGGGCGGCGTCGCGATCGCGCAACCGTTCCGCAACGGGTTGCTGCTCGGGATCGCCGCGGGAGCGCGCGCTGCAGACGTCGCATCCGGCTGGCGCACGCAACCGTGGCACGCGCCCGCGCAGCTGGCGGAGAGCTGTCGCGCGCAGCTCGATCCCGGCGAGCGGCTCGGCCTCGCGATTGCCAGCGTGAGCGCACTCGACGGCCGGATGACGTGGCTGCGCGCCGGCGCGGTCGGCTGCGTGCTGCTGCGCGGCGCGGGCGACATAGTGCTCTTCCCGCCGTCGGGCGCGGCGCTCGGCCGGCGCGGCGGCGGGCCGCTGCGCGCGGCGACCGTCGACGTCCGGCGCGACAACGTGCTCGTGCTGGCGGCGGCGCCGCTCGATGCGCCGGCGCTCGCCGAGCTGGCCGCGTCGGCGACGGTGGCAAGCGGCGCCCCGGCGCTCGTCACGGCGCGCTTCACGCGCGGCGCGCTGGAGCCGCGGCGGCCGGCCGAGGGGGTGGAGCACCGCTCTAGACTGGACGGACCATGAAGACAGACATCCATCCCGAGTACGTCGAGGCCCACGTGCGCTGCACGTGCGGCAACGAGTTCACGACGCGCTCGACCCAGCCCGAGATCCGGGTGGAGATCTGCTCGAACTGCCATCCGTTCTACACGGGCAAGCAGAAGCTGGTCGACACCGGCGGGCGAGTGGAGCGCTTCAAGCGCCGCGCCGCCAAGCGCTCGCGCGGCTGAGCATCCGACCGCGTCATGATCGAATCGCTCGTCGAGCAGATCGAGGCGCGGCACGCGGACGCGCAGCAGCAGATGGCGGACCCCGAGGTGATCGCGGACCGCCGCCGCTACGCGGAGGCCGGGCGGCTGTACAACCAGCTCGCCCCGGCCGCCAAGCTCGCCGAGGAGTGGCGCCGCGCGCAGGACGACGCCGCCGGCGCGCAGGAGCTGCTCGCGGAGAACGGGGAGGACCCCGAGCTGCGCGAGTTGCTCGACAGCGCGCGGGCGCGCAGCGCCGAGCTCGAGGAGGAGATCCGGCTGGCGATGGTCGAGCGCGACCCCGCCGACGACAAGGACGTGATCGTCGAGATCCGCGCCGGAGCGGGCGGCGACGAGGCCGGCCTGTGGGCCGGCGACCTCTTCCGCATGCTCACGCGCTTCGCCGAGCGGCGCGGCTTCAAGACCGAGACGCTGAGCGCCGGCGACGGCGCCTACACGTTCGAGGTGCGCGGCGACGGCGCGTACTCGGTGTTCAAGTTCGAGGGCGGCACGCATCGCGTCCAGCGCGTGCCGGAGACCGAGTCGCAGGGGCGCATCCACACGTCCACCGCGACGGTAGCGGTGCTGCCCGAGGCCGAGGACGTCGACGTGCAGATCGACCCGAACGACCTCGATATCGACGTCTACCGCTCGTCGGGTCCGGGTGGGCAGTCGGTCAACACGACGGACTCCGCGGTGCGGATCACGCACAAGCCGACCGGCATCGTGGTCTCGATGCAGGACGAGAAGTCGCAGCTGCAGAACCGCGAGCGCGCGATGAAGGTGCTGCGTGCCCGGCTCTACGACGCCAAGCTCGCCGAGCAGCAGGCAGAGCTCGCCGCGGCGCGCTCGGCGCAGGTCGGCACCGGCGAGCGGGCCGAGAAGATCCGCACGTACAACTTCCCCGAGCGGCGCGTCACCGACCACCGGATCAAGCTCACGGCCCACAACCTCGACCAGCTGCTGCAGGGCGAGCTGGACGAGTTCACCGCGGCGCTGCAGGACGACGAGAAGCGCCGCCGGCTCGACGCCGCCGCGGCCTAGGGTCGCGACCCCATCGCGCGGCGGCACGCACGCGCCGATACCGGTTCTGGAGCCTCCTGAAACTGAACTCGAGGGCGGCGCGCGGGGAGCGCGCCGCCCTCGGCGGGGCCTAGGGGGCCCTCCCTCAACGAGCAGGACCCACGAGCCGACTGGGTACCTTGCGGGTGTGCCCCGCTCCCCGGACCGGCTGATCGGCCGCACGAGCGTGCGCGACGCGCTCGACTCGGCGGTGATCGCGCTGACGGCCGCCGGCGTCGAGACGCCGCGGCTCGACGCCGAGCTGCTGCTCGCCGCCGCCATGGGGGCCGACCGCCCGGCGATCGTCGCCGACCCCGGGCGGGCGCTCGAGCCGGACGAGGCGCGGCGCTTCCAGGAGTACGCCGCGCGGCGGCGCGAGCGCGAGCCGGTCGCCTACATCCTCGGCTCGAAGGGCTTCCGTTCGATCGAGCTAGAGGTCGACCCGCGCGTCCTTATACCGCGCCCGGAGACCGAGCACGTCGTCGAGGCGCTGCTCGACCTCCCGCGCGGCCAGCGCGTCTGCGACGTCGGCACGGGCTCCGGCGCGATCGCGCTGGCGTTGGCGTCCGAGCGGCCCGACCTCGATGTCGTGGCGACGGACGCGAGCGCAGCAGCGCTCGACGTCGCGCGCGCGAACGCGGCGCGGCTCGGGCTAGAGGTCGAGTTCCATCACGGCGACCTGCTCGCGGACGTGGCCGGGCCGCTCGACGCGGTCGTCTCGAACCCGCCCTACGTCGAGGACGGCGCCGAGCTCGCGGCCGAGATCGTGGAGTACGAGCCCGCGCTGGCGCTGCGTGCCGGGCCGGACGGCCTCGACGTCATCCGGCGCCTGCTTCCGGCGGTGGGCGCGACGAGCGCACACACGGTCGCGCTCGAGATCGGCGCCGGGCAGGCGCGTCCGATCGCGCAGCTGATGCGCGGCGCCGGCTTCCCGGAGGTCGAGACCGTCGCCGACCTGGCGGGGCACGAGCGCGTCTTGGTCGGCCGCCGCCGATGACGCCGGGCGCCGCCGACCGCCGCCGACCGCCCCTCATCGAGCGCCGCCGATGACGGCGCGATCGTTCGAGAACACCATCATCGGCGGAGGAGTGGTCGTCTTCCCGGCGGACACGGTCTACGGGCTCGCGTGCGCTCCTGAATCGTCACCCGCGGTCCACCGCCTCTACTCGCTCAAGGGCCGTCCGCCGGACAAGCCCGCGGCGGTCATGTTCTTCTCTGTGTCGCGCGCGCTGGACGCGCTCCCGGAGCTCGGCCCGCGCACGCGCAGCGCGCTCGAGCGGCTCCTCCCGGCCGGCATGACGCTGCTCCTGCCCAACCCCGAGCGCCGCTTCCCGCTCGCCTGCGGCCCCGATCCCGAGACGCTCGGGCTCCGAGTGCCGGCCCTGCCGGCGCTGGCGGACGTCTCGGTGCCGGTGCTGCAGAGCTCCGCCAACCTGTCGGGCGGCGCCGACGCGAGGCGATTGGACGACGTTCCGGAGCCGATCCGCGCCGGCGCCGACCTCGTCATCGACGGCGGCGAGCTGCCCGGCACGCCGTCGACTGTCGTCGACCTGCGCGGCTACGAGGACAGCGGCGCCTGGTCGGTCGTACGGACCGGCTTGGTCGCGGCCGAGGCGATTGGTACCGTCCTCGCCCCATGACCGACCTTCAGCCCGACTACTTCGAGCGCCCGCTCGCCGACATCGATCCCGAGGTGGCCGAGGCGATCGGCCGCGAGCTGGAGCGCCAGCAGCGGACGCTGGAGATGATCGCGTCGGAGAACTTCGTCCCGGAGGCCGTGCTCGAGTGCCAGGGCAGCGTGCTGACGAACAAGTACGCCGAGGGCTACCCGGGCAAGCGCTACTACGGCGGCTGCGAGCACGTCGACGTGATCGAGCAGCTCGCGATCGACCGCGCGAAGGCGCTGTTCGGCGCCGAGCACGCGAACGTCCAGCCGCACGCCGGGGCGCAGGCGAACGCTTCCGTGTACCACGCGCTGCTGCAGCCGGGCGACACGGTCATGGGCCTCGCGCTGCCGCACGGGGGTCACCTGACTCACGGCATGAAGATCAACGTGTCGGGCCGGCTGTACGACATCGCGCCCTACGAGGTCTCGCCGGACGATCACCTGATCGACATGGACGAGGTCGCGCGGATCGCGCGCGAGCGGCGGCCGAAGCTGCTGCTCGCCGGCTGGTCCGCATATCCGCGCGTGCTCGACTTCGCGCGCTTCCGCGAGATCGCCGACGAGGTTGGCGCGTACCTGATGGTCGACATGGCGCACTTCGCCGGCCTCGTCGCGGCCGGGCTGCACCCGAACCCGGTCCCGTACTCCGACGTCGTCACGACCACCGTGCACAAGACGCTCGGCGGCGCGCGCGGCGGCCTGATCCTGTGCCGCGAGGAGCACGCGAAGAAGATCAACTCGGCCGTGTTCCCGGGCCAGCAGGGCGGTCCGCTCGAGCACGTCATCGCCGGCAAGGCGGTCGCGTTCAGGATCGCCGCCTCGCCTACGTTCCGCGAGCGCCAGGAGCGCACCGTCGCGGGCGCCAAGGCGGTCGCCGAGGAGCTGCTCGGCGCCGGCGCAGGCGTCAACGTGCTCACCGGCGGCACCGACGTGCACCTCGTGCTGGTCGACCTGCGCGACTCCGAGCTCGACGGCATGCAGGCCGAGGACCGGCTGCACGAGATCGGCATCACGGTCAACCGCAACGCGGTGCCGTTCGACCCGCGGCCGCCGGCGGTCTCGTCGGGCCTGCGGATCGGCACGCCGGCGCTCGCGACGCGCGGCGTGCAGGTCGAGGACTTCGCCGAGATCGGCCGCATCATCGCCGCCGCGCTGCAGCCCGGGTTCCACGACGCGAAGGCCGACCTGGCCGACCGCGTCGCCGCGATCGTCGAGCGCTACCCGCTCTACGCACACCTGCGCGCGCCCGCCGCGACCGTCTGACCCACCCTCCTGCACATCAGCACCCATGCGGTGCTCATGTGCATGACCCTCATGCACATAAGCGTCCATATGACGCTTATGCGCAGGAGCGGTGCGCGCCGGGCGCCCTGCGATGCTCTCTGGCGCCATGAAGGACGACGCCCTGCTGGGGTTCCTCGTCGCGCTGGTCGTCGCGGCGATCCTGACGCCGCTGTGCGCGCGGCTCGCACGCCGGATCGGGGCGGTCGACGCCGTCAAGGAGCGCGGCCTCGCGCGCGACGCGACGCCGCTGCTCGGCGGGCTCGCGATCTTCGCCGGCGTCCTCGTCGCGGCGCTGCTGTTCCTGCCGATGACCGACGCCACGCGCGGGATCCTCGGCGGCGCCCTGCTGATCACCGTGATCGGGGCGCTCGACGACTGGCGCGAGCTCGGCCCGGCGACGAAGCTGGGCGGCCAGGTCGCCGCCGCGCTCGTGCTGGTACTGGCTGGCGTGAGCGTGGACGTCGTGACGCTGCCGTTCCTCGGCCGGGTCGAGTTCGGCACGACCGGCGACGTGCTCACGCTGCTCGGGCTCGTCGGCGTCATGAACGTCGTCAACTTCTCCGACGGCATCGACGGGCTCGCCGCCGGCGTCTGCGCGATCTCGGCCGCGGCGTTCGCCGTGATCGCGTTCGATCTGCAGAAGGACGCGGCCGGCGTGCTCGCCGCGATCACCGCGGGCGCCGCGATCGGCTTCCTCGTGCACAACTTCCATCCCGCGTCGGTCTTCATGGGCGACTGCGGCTCGAACCTGCTCGGCCTGCTGCTCGGCGGCGTCATCGTCGAGGGCTCGCTCAAGACGAACGCCCTGATCGCGCTGATCGTGCCGCTCGTCGTGCTCGCCGTGCCGTTCCTCGACACGGGCTTCGTCGTCGCCAAGCGGATCAAGTACCGGCGGCCGGTCTACCGCGCCGACTCGAACCACTTCCACCACCGCTTCCACCGGATCGGCTTCTCGCAGCGGCGCACCGTGCTCTACCTGTACGGCTGGACCGTGACGATGGCCGGGCTCGCGGTCGCGCTGCGCTTCGTCCCCTACTCCGACCAGGGCGACCTCAACCTCGGCTGGTCGCTCGTGATCGGGCTGTGCTTCATGCTCGCGCTCGCGGCGAGCGTGTACCTTGTGCTGGTACTCGAGATCCTCAAGCTGCGCCGGCTGCGCGCGTGGCAGCTGCGCGGCGTCGACCCGGACACGAGCGAGCACGAGATCGACGCGGAGGTCGAGCGCGAGCTTGAGACCGGCGAGTTCCGCGCGCTCGAGCCGCGCCACTGAGGATTCGAACCCGGTGGTCGCGCGCGGCGCGGGAGGTACGGCCAGCACCACTTGCGCGGCCGCCCCGCGCCCTGGTAGCTTCGCTGTGACCGCTGACCAGACGCGACTTCTTGGCAGGAGGTGAGCAGAAACCGTATGACGAATTCCACGTGGCAGATGTCCGTTCACGCTGCGCGGGGCTTCGTCCCTGCGCGGATTCTGCTCGCCGGCGCGCGCGTCCTCTAGCTGGACCTCTCCAGCGGTAGTTCGCAGTAAGCCCGCGGGCACCCGAGCCGCCCGCGATCGCTGCGCTCAGCGGTCTCTCGCTCCCAACCGCCGTGAATCAGCGGTAGCGGGCGGCTCCTCTTCCCAGCAACCCCACTCACACGAGGAGTCACTCAAGTGCATTCCCAGCTCCACATCGGACTCGCCCGCGAGCTCGCCGCTGACCGCGTTCGCGCAGCGCGTGGCGCCGTAATCCCCGTACGGCGCCCGCACCCGCCGCCCGTCCGTGGCCGGGCGGCCTACGTCGCGGCGCGGCTGGCCCGCCGGCTGGACTCGGAGTCCGCCAAACGCGCGGTCGCATGACGCACACGGCCCGCCCCTTCTCCCCCGGGGGGCGGGCCGTTTAGTCTCCGGGGGTGGAAGTCTTCAGAGCTGAGCAGCGCGCGCCGTTCACCACGCTCGACGGCTCAGAGATCCGTGAGCTTGCCGGCGTTCCCACCGGCAACAGCGCCAACCAGTCGCTCGCGCAGGCCACCGTGCCGCCGGGCGCGGCCACCGAGCGGCACTACCACCGCGCGTCCGAGGAGATCTACCTCTTCACCGCCGGCGCGGGGCGAATGAGCCTGGGAGCCGACGAGGCGCCGGTGCGCGCGGGCGACTGCGTCGTCATCGCCCCCGGCACCGAGCACCAGCTGTTCAACGACGGCGCCGAGCCGCTCGTGCTGCTCTGCTGCTGCGCGCCGCCGTACTCGCACGAGGACACCTTTCTCGTGTAGCGCCGGCGCCGCCGGGGGTAGTGGCGGCGCATGTCGACGGTCGCGGGGGCCCTGGTCAAGGCGCGCGCGGGGTCGCAGTCGCGGGCCCGCTGAAGCCGGCGATGCTGACCCTCTTCATCGTGGGCGACGCGCTCGGCGCCGGCATCTACGCGCTGGTCGGCACCGTCGCGGGCGCGACCGGCAGCGCGCTCTGGACGGGCTTCGCGGCCGCCGGCGTGCTGCCGCTCTTCACGGCGACCGCGTACGCCGAGGCGGGTCTGCTCGCGTTCGGCGTCGTGCTGTGGCTGATCGCACGCGCGTTGACGGGGCCGGCCGAGCCGATCGACCCCGCCATGCTGGTCGATTAGCTCTCGAGGCGCGCGTCGAGATTGTGCTCCGGCACGGCGCCGAGCGCCTGGGAGATCAGGCACGCGTCCTTCGCCGCCTTCGCGGTTTCCTGGAACGTGGCGTCGTCGATCCCAGGAACGCGGGCGACCGTGACCAGGTCGATCTTGGTGATCGCGAAGCCTTCGCCCTGCTTGAGGATCTGGACCTTCGCGTCGGTGCTGACGGAGTCGGCCGTCGTGCCGGCCTGGGCGAGCATCGCGGCGAGCTGCATCGAGTAGCAGCTGGCCTGGGCGGCCGCGACCAGCTCCTCCGGGTTCGTCCCGCCGCTGTCGGTGAAGCGGGACTCGAACGAGTACGCGCCGCCGAGCTGCCCGGAGGCGCCGGTGAAGCTGCCGGTGCCGCTCTGCAGGTCGCCCTTCCACTCCGCGTTTGCGGTCCTGATCGCCATTCCCGCCCCTCCTGTCGCTCCGCTTGCGGCGCGGATCCTCGCACGCCGGCTCGCTGTCGTCCGCGTGACGTACAATGACGTCATGGCGACGACGGAGCTCCTCGACATCAGGCGGCCGGCCGAGGTGGCGGCCGCCGTCGATGCGCTGAACGACTCGCTGGCGGCCGAGGCGCGCGTACTCGCCGCGGTCGGCGCCTCGGTCGGCGCGCTCGCGGCGGCGGTGCGGGCGACGCCGCTCGAGCGCTGGACCGCCGCCGACCCGTACCTGGCGCTGCTCGTGCACCGGGCGGTGCTCGATGCGCAGGCGGCCGTCGAGGAGGAGTCGCGCGACGGCCTGCGGATCGCGCTCGAGCGGCTCAGCCACGCGTTGTCCGCGCTCGGCGAGGCGGAGGAGGTCGGCGATGCGCGCAGCCCGAAGGAGCTGGCGCGCTGGCTGGCGCAGGCGGTCGAGGTGCCGCAGCGCGATCTCGCGAACCTGCTCGGCGTCGACCTGCGCCGCTTCCAGCGCTGGATCTCCGCGCGCGAGCGGACGCGGCCCGAGGCCGAGGAGGCGCGACGCCTGCGAGCGCTCGCCCGGCTCGTGGGCCAGCTCCGGCACTCGTTCACGCCCGCGGGTGTCGTCGCCTGGTTCGACTGGCCACGGGCCGACCTCGGCGGCGCGACGCCACGCGAACTGCTGGCCGACCCGGTCCGGCTGCCGGACCTGATGCTGGCCGCGGGCTCGACGCGGAGCACCGCGTTCGCGTGATGCGGCGCCCGGCCGCCCGGCGCCGGGGTCCGGTGACGACCGCGGGCGCGTACCGTGGGCGCCGCGGTCCGGGGGCGACTGCGGGCGCGGACCGTGGGCGCCGCGGTCCTGCGGCGGCCGGACGCGCGCGGCCCTTAACGCGGCGCTCATTACCGCGTTC
>Ga0081538_10001696_pt1 | contig 22450 bp, 17 predicted proteins | sample TabmetS5T2R1_FD_71022 | JGI IMG/M metagenome (GOLD analysis project Ga0081538, IMG submission 71022) | Tabebuia heterophylla rhizosphere microbial communities from the University of Puerto Rico - S5T2R1 | ecosystem: Host-associated > Plants > Roots > Rhizosphere ...
CGTCGTGTACTCGCCGATGATCGAGTCGCCGGTGTCCCAGTAGCTGCGGGGCTCGGGGTTCAGCCAGTAGACGTGCCGGGCGCGGTGCTGCATCTCCTTGACCACCCACGACTGCGAGGCGTGGTAGTTGTTACGGGCGTCGCCGAGCAGCAGCAGCGTGGTCTTGGGCCCCACCTCCTTGCCCCAGCGCTGCCAGAAGACCTCGAATGCGTGGCCGTAGTCGCTGTGCCCGTCCACCCACACCACGTCGGCCTCGGTGTTCACGCGGTGCACGGCGTCGGAGATGTCCTCCACCCCCTCGAACATGCGGGTGACCTCGTCGATGCCGTCGATGAACACGAACGAGCGGACCTTCGAGAACTGGTGGCTGATCGCGTAGACAAGGTGCAGCGTGAAGCGGGCGAAGGCCGCCACCGATCCCGATATGTCCGCGACCACGAAGATCTCGGGCTTCGAGGGACGGGGGTAGCGGAACTGCGGGTCCACCGGCACGCCACCGCTCGACAACGAGTGGCGCATCGTGGAACGGAAGTCGAGCGGCCCCTTGCGCCCGTGGCGGCGCTTGCGGGCGAGCCGAACCGCCAGCTTGCGGGTCAGCGGGTAGATCGCCTTGCGCAGCGAGGCCATCTCCTCGCGGCTGGCGTGCATGAAGTCCACGTCCTCGGGCAGCGGCTTGCGCAGCGTCCGGGCCATAGCCTCGACGCCCCGGTCAGCGACCAGCCGCCTCCGGATCTCGGCCTCGATCTCCTTGCGTAGCTGGTCGATGCGGGCCTCGTACTCGTCACGCTCGAGCCGTTCCTCCAGCGGCGTGAGGGGCTGGGAGGCGTCCTCGCGGGCCTGCTGCATCAGGCGGTCGAGCACGCCGTCGAGGTCCAGGTTCCGCAGGGTGCGGTAGAGGTAGTAGGTGCCGCCCACCGGGCGCCCGGGCTCCATGCCGGCGTAGCGCCGCACGGCCTGGCGGGCGAGCGCCTTGAGTATGGCCTCGTTGCCTTGGGCCAGCGCCTTGTAAAGCATCTCGGCCAGCTCCTCGGGCGTCAGCTGCTCGCCCATGCCGCCGGCACCGCGCTCCCCCTGCTGCTGTTCGGCCAGCTCGCCCAGCAGCTCGTCGAGGTCCGGCAGCTCGGCCATATGCTCGTCGGTGAGCGCGAACTCGCGTCCCCGCAGCGAGAAGTAGACCTCGAAGACCGTCTCGAACACGCGCCAGTGGGCGGCGTTCTTCACCAGCGTGGCGGCCAGGGCGTACTTGAACGCGTCCCGGTCCTCGAGCGGTATGTGCTGCACGGCCGCCATGGCGTCCAGGTTCTCGGTCAGGCTGACCGGGAGGCCGGCGGCGCGCAGCTCGGTGATGAACCCCGCCAGCAGCTCGGTCAGCGCCGCCCCGGCGCCGACCTCCGCCAGCCGGTGTCGTGCCCCGTCGACGGTGAGCTCCGTCGAGCTAGGCATTCCGCTGCCAGGGCTTGGCCGCACCGGCACCCGCCCCGGCAGCTTCGCCACCCAGCGCCGTGTCCTGCTCGAACTCCTTGGCCGCCTTGGCGATATCGCTCTGGTACTTGAGCAGGATGTTGGCCGTCCCGGTGGCGGTCGCGGCGTCGATCTGGTCGACGCCGAGCAACAGCAGTGTGCGCGCCCAGTCGATTGACTCGGACACCGACGGCGGCTTCTTGAGCTCGAGCTGGCGGATGGAACGGACGATCCGAGCCACCTGGTCGGCCAGGCTCTCGGTGATGCCCGGGACCTTCGCCAGGACGATCTCACGCTCGCGTTCGAGGTCCGGATAGTCGACGTGCAGGAACAGGCAGCGCCGCTTGAGCGCCTCGGACAGCTCGCGGGTGTTGTTGGAGGTGAGGAAGACGAGCGGCACCTGTGTCGCACGGACCGTTCCCAGCTCGGGGATCGACACCTGATAGTCGGACAGGATCTCGAGCAGCAGCGCCTCGGTCTCGACCTCGACGCGGTCGACCTCGTCGATCAGGAGGACGACGGGCTCGTCGGCCCGGATCGCCTCCAGCAGCGGGCGGGTGAGCAGGAACTCCTCCGAGAAGATGTCGTCCTCGAGCTCCTCCCACGTGGCGCCCTCGTTGCGCTCGGCCTGGATGCGCAGCAGCTGCTTCTTGTAGTTCCACTCGTAGAGGGCCTTGGATTCGTCGAGCCCCTCGTAGCACTGGAGCCGGATGAGGCGCGCGCCGGTGATCTCTGCCACCGACTTGGCCAGCTGCGTCTTGCCGGTGCCGGCGGGTCCCTCGACGAGCACCGGCTTGCCGAGGCGATCGGCGAGGTACACGACTCCGGCGATGCCCTCGTCGGCCAGGTAGTCCACCTTCCCCAGCGACTCGCGGACGGCGACGACGGACTCGAACCGGTAGGCCTCGGTCATCCTGCCAGGCTACCGGCCGCCTTGACCAGAGGGTCAATCACGTTCCACCAGGGCGCAGCCGGGCGAGACCAACCTTTCGCCAACCTCGACTGGGCGAAACTGGCGCTGCGGCGCCACCAGGCAGCGCCGCGTCTCCCCCGGTACCCCATGCCGCGGGGTCGGGGGCGGCCTGTCCGCCCGCCCGCTGTCCCCGACCCCGCTGCGGGGCCCCGACCGGTATCCGAGCATGCCCGGGGCGTAGACTTGCGCCGAACGAACGGGCAGGTTGGGGGTGCTGTGGACCGCGATCTCGTTCATCGACGCCGTGCCATCGAGCTGGCGAGAGGCGAACTGCCCGCTGGCAACGACGTCGCGCCCCGCGGCGCCGACGCCGGCGCGTCGAAGCGCTCCGTCGTCAGCCCGGTGATCAGGGCGTCGTGGCGCAGGTGCGCTCGCGAGCTCGACACCGAACGCGAGGCGGCGCCGGTCGAGCCTGCCGACGAGACGCGCGAGCGCTGGGAGGCCTCCCCGATCCGCCGGGCCGTCCCCGCGCTGTCCGTCCAGCTCGAGACCCTGGCGTCCAACGGCGACCTGATCGCCTCGGTGAACGATCCCCAGGGGCGCCTCCTGTGGGGGTGGACGCCCAAGTGGTTGCGGCCCGGCGCAGAACGCATCGGCCTCGTCCCCGGTGGCGTCTGGAACGAGACCACGACCGGCACCAACGGCGTGGCCACGGCGCTCGCTGCGGACCTCGGTGTCTCGGTGTTCGCCACGGAGCACTGGCTGGCACCCTTTCGTGACTGGGTCTGCTACGCCGCCCCCGTGCACGCCATCGACGGCTCGCAGGTGGGCGCCCTCAACCTGTCGACCAAGTGGGACCACGCCAACCCGCTCGGCCTGACCACGGTGACGGCCTTGGCCCGGCTCGTCGAGCACGAGCTCCAAGCCGTCGAGCGCGCATGGGCGACGACACGCGGCGGACCCGTCCTGCACCTGCGGCTCCTCGGCCGGGGGCGGGCCACGCTCGGGGACATCCCCCTGGCCCTGTCGCTCCGCCAGATCGAGATCCTCTCCATCCTGGCCATCGTCGGCACGGCCACCCTCGACGAGCTCCACGCCCTCCTGTACGGCGACCGGCCGGTGGCGGCCGCGACCCTCAAGTCCGAGGTCTCGCGGCTACGTCGTGTCCTCGGCGGCCACATCGCATCGCGGCCCTACCGGCTCGCCGTGCCCTGCCGCGCCGACGCCCTGCGCCTCTTGGAGCGGCTCGACGTGGGCGACGTCGACGGTGCCGGTGAGCTGTACAACGGGCAGCTGCTGCCCGCCAGCGACGCCCCGCTCGTCGTCGAGCGCCGGCACCACATCGACGTGGCCCTGCGCACGGCGCTGCTGCGCGACGGTTCGGCCGCCGCCCTGCTGCGCTACGCCGAGGTCCATCCCTTCGACATCGAGGTCCTGGAGCAGGCGGTGGCGTCGGCCCGGTCCCAGGACCTGCTCCTGCCCACGGCGGTCGCGCGCCTCGCGGCCGCCCACCGCCTCCGCCACTAGGGGAAACACTCTGGCGGTGGGGCGCCGCCGTCGCTCAGGGGATGAGTAGCACGCGACCGAAGGCCTGCCGGCTCTCGATGTAGCGGTGGGCGTCGGCCGCGTCGGCCAGCGGGAACGTGCGGTCGATCGCGACGCGCAGGTCGCCGCTCGCCACCCGCTCCAGCAGCTCGGCGACGAGAGGACGGGTGCGCTCGGGCATCATCATCATCTCGGCCCCCAGGAACACGCCCGTCAACGTGGCGTTCTTCATGGCGAGCGGCCACACGTCGGGCACGGCGTCGTCGCGGCCTGCCCGCCCCACCCAGCTCACCCGCCCCCGGTACGCCAGGCAGGCGATGCTGGTCTCGAGCACCCGACCGCCGACCGGGTCGACGACGAGGTCGACGCCGCGGCCCTCGGTCACGTTCATCACCTCGTGGACGACGTCCGCCGAGGCGTAGTTGACGGGATGGTCGAGGCCGAAGTCGCGGAGCCGCTCGAGGCGCTCGTCGCTCGAGGCGGTGGCCATCACGGTGGCGCCGGCGGACTTGGCGAGCTGGATGGCGGCCACGCCGACACCGCCCGCGCCGGCCTGCACCAGCACGGTCTCACCCTCGCGGAGGTGGCCGAACTCGAACAGGCAGTCGTGGGCGGTCGCGAACTCGATCGGCACCGCCGCCGAGTCCCTCACGGCGAGACCGTCGGGCAGCGGCCAGACGACCCCCGCGGGCACGCTCACCAGTTCGGCGTGCGACCCCGCGGGCATGGTGGCGACCACCGGCCGCCCGACCTCCAGGCCCTCCACCCCGTCGCCCACCTCACGCACCACGCCCGCCGCCTGGTAGCCCACGATGTGCGGTGTCGACGGGATCTCGCCGCGCTGGCGGTGCAGCAGGTCGCCCCCCTGAACACCGACGGCCTGGACCTCGACGACCACACCGCCCGGCCGCAGCTCGGGGTCGGGGACCTCGTCGTAACGGAACACCTCGGGCCCGCCCGTTCGGTCGTACACGGCAGCCTTCACGCGGATCAGCCTCGCGTCTGGCCGTCGCCTTGGACGACGTACTTCTCGGTCGTGAGCTCGCGCAGCCCCATAGGGCCCCGGGCGTGCAGCTTTTGGGTCGAGATGCCGATCTCGGCACCGAAGCCGAACTCCTCGCCGTCGACGAACCGGGTCGACGCGTTGACCAGAACGGCCGCCGCGTCGACCGCTTGCGTGAAGCGCTCGGCGGCCGCCAGGTCGCCGGTCACGATCGCCTCGCTGTGGCCGGTGCCGTAGCGAGCGATGTGATCGAGTGCGCCGTCCAACGAGGCGACGACACGCACGGCCAGCTTCAGCGCCAGGAACTCGTGGGCCCAGTCGTCCTCGGTCGCAGTGCCGACGCGGTGGGTGCCGAGCGTGCGCCGGGTGGCGTCGTCACCCACCAGCTCGACCCCCTCGAGCTGCGCCGCGACCCGGGGCAGGAACTCGGCGGCCACGGCCTCGTGCACGAGCAGGGTCTCGGCGGCATTGCACACCGACGGCCGCTGGACCTTGGCGTTGACCACGATGTCGGCGGCCATGGCGAGGTCGGCGCCGGCGTCGACGTACACGTGGCAGTTGCCGTCTCCGTCGATCACGTAGGGAACGGTGGCGTTGTCGAGGATCGAGCGGATCAGCGACGGCCCGCCCCGCGGGATCAGGCAGTCCACGGTGTCGCGCTGCCGCATGAACTCGACGGCGGCGTCGCGGGACGTGTCCTCGACCAGGACCAGGGCGTCCTCCGGGAGCCCGGTCTTGGCCAGCGCCTCGCGCAACACGCCGGCGATGGCGACGTTCGATCGGATCGCCCCCGACGAGCCTCGGAGGAAGGCGGCGTTGCCGGACTTGAGGCACAGCCCGAAGGCGTCGCTGGTGACGTTGGGCCGGTTCTCGTAGATGATCGCCACCACCCCCAGCGGCACACGGACCTTGCGGATCCGGAGCCCGTTGGGCCGGACCCAGCCCTGCGTGATCTCGCCCACCGGGTCGGGCAGCGACGCCACCTGACGCAGGCCGTCGGCCATGCCGTCGATCCGGGCCCGGGTCACGCGCAAGCGGTCGACCACGGTGGCCCCCACGCCGGCGGCCCTCTCACGCTCGACGTCGGCGGCGTTGGCGGCGACCAGGTCGTCCGCCCGCTCGACGAGCAGGTCGGCGGCCGCCAGCAGGGCGGCATCCTTGGCGGCGGTGGAGGCGGTGGCCAACGGCCTGCTGGCCGCCCGGGCGCGGCGCCCCAGGTCGGGTATCGCGGACATTGATCCCCGCTCTTCGCCTCCGGCCGGGCCGCTCGGGCTGCCGATGCCTTTCCTCCCGCTCCCACGGCCGCTCGGGCCGGGCTCGTTCCCTGGCCCTTCGGGACGCTCGCTCATGGACACATGCTACGGGCCGGTCCAGGCGGGTCCCGAGCCGCCGGGGCCGGAGCGATGCCTAGGGCCGCACCGCCGTGATGGCGAAGCGCTCCACGCCCTGGATGTGCCCGCCGGTCGACACCACGATCGTGAGCGCCGGCGCGTTCGCACCCGAGAACGAGACGGTCGTCTGCCACGGTGCGTCCACGCCGCCGGCGGGAAGGCAGCACGCCTCGCCGATGGGGGCATCGGAGGACGCCTGGCGCACCTGGACACGCAGGCTTTCGTCGACGCCCGTGATCCGGCCGCCGACGGTCACGGTCGACGACACCTGCGACCCGTAGCTGGGCGTCTCCAGGGTCAGGTCGGTGTCGCTGGTGCCGACGACCTCCCAGGGGGCGTCGTCACCGGGGCCGAACCGGACGAGGTGGACGACCGCAGCGGTCGACGGGCCCGTCCCCGCGTCATAGCCCACGCTCACCCACGCCTCGCGGTCCTGCACGTCGCGGCCGACGACCTGGTCGATCTCCTCGAACCCGAGGTAGCCGGTCGTGAACGCCAGCGCCGTCGCCTCGGCGTCGAGGTGCCAGGGCTGCGTGCCCTGGGCCGCGTGCTGCTGCCGCCAGGCGTCGACCTCGGCCTGCGAGCTGAAGGGCCAGAGCGGCGGGTACCCGAACTCGGCGCCGGCGTCGCCGCTCGCGTCGTCGGGTGCGCCCTCCGCAAGCCGCACGGGGAACGCCGTGAAGCTCGGAATGCCGTTCGACACCCCGCTGTCGGACTGCGCGTACAGCACCCCGCGCTGCGTGCCCGTCGCCACGAAGGACACCTCGGCGGAGAAGGGCTCGAGGCTGTCGCTGCCGCCCGTACCGACGGCGGAGTCCGACTCCACCCCGCCGCCGTCGAACCGGTCGAGCACGCGGGCGTTGACCGTCCCCTCGAAGCCCCGGGCGCGGCCGGAGACGGCGACCGGCGAGGACACGGTGGCCAGCGGCTCGGGCGAGTCGACCTCGACGTCGGGGGAGAGGGCAGCGGTGACGAACCAGTGCTCGCCGTCCAGGCGTCGCAGGGTCACGGTGCTCGCGACCCGATCGAGCGGCTGTCCCGCCTCGCCGCGGGCGTGGACGTCCACCTCGCCGACGCCGGGCTCCGTCTCGCGGAGCTGTGAGAGCGGAGGGTCGGCGATGTCCAGCTGCTGGTCGAGGAACCCCCGGACCGCGTCGAGCGGGTCGGTGGTCAGCTCGCCGGCCGGGTCGGGCCAGAGCACCTGGTCGGCGTCGACGATCGACGGGGGCCCGGTCGTCGACGAGGTTCCCGGCGGCGGTGCGGTTGTGGTGGGGGGCTCGACGGTGGTCGTTGGGCGGGGGCTGTCGATGGTATCGATGCGGCCCTCGTCGGTGAGGCGCGGCACGGCGACCGCCACGGCGACCGCGGCGGCGATGCCGGCGCCCGCCACGATCGCCCGCCGGCGGTGCTTGGCGGCCCGGACACGGGTGCGGATCGTCTCCAGGCTGCCGTCGTCTGCGTCCACACCGGCGGCGTGGGCGTGCACGGCGGTGCGAAGCCGGTCCTCGAGCTCGGTGTGCTCGCTCACTGGTCCTTCTCCCCGAGAAGCTGGGCGAGCGCGGCCAGGCCTCGGTGCACGTGGGTCTTCACCGAACCCGCCGACACGCCCATGGCGGCGGCGATCTCTGCCTCGGGTAGGTCGAGGAAGTAGCGCAGCGCCAGCGCCTCGCGCTGGCGCTCGGGCAGGCGCCGGAGGGCGGCCACGACCCGTTCGTGTTCGTCGGCGGCGACGGCGGCCGCCTCCGGGGTGCCGGGGGCGGGAGCGACGGTGCGCCGGGCGTCGTGACGGTCGCGCACCTTGTGGTGACGGAGCTGCGACCGGGCCCCGTTCAGGACGCAGCTGCGGAGGTATGCGGGGGCTCGGTCGAGCTGGCGCAGGCCACCCCAGCGGAGGTGCAGCTTCACGAAGGCGTCCTGGACGACCTGTTCCGCCAGCCCGACGTCTGCCAGCACCAGCGACGCCAGCCGTACGAGCGACGCGTAGTGCTCGCGGTGCAGGTCCGCCAGCGGGTCGGCGTGGCGCCGGGCCCGGCGGCCGATGCCGGGGGCGAGGCCGTCGACCTCGACGACCGGATGCGTGAGGTCGGCCGCCGACCGTGTCTCCCTGCCGCCTCGCAGGAAGCTGCGCCGTCCGACCCCGCCAGGCGGGACGCTCATCACCGTCATCATCCCCTACAGACGCTTGTCCGGCATCCCCGGTTGACACAGATGTGGACGCCACGTCGCCGCCCACGGCGGCTGCGTGGCAGGCTCAGCGTCGTATGGAGGCGCGGCAGGCCACCGATGGCGACGTCCGCTCGCTGGCGTGCACGCTGGCCCGTGCCTTCCACGACGACCCGGTCATGACCTGGCTGTTCGGCGAGCGGCCGGGTCCACGCCACCGGCGCCTGCGGCGCTACTTCGCCGCCGAAGCGCGCCGCCATGGCCGCCGCGGCCAGGTGCTGACGAGCGGGGACCATGCCGGGGTGGCGTTCTGGGATCCCCCGGGCCTGTGGCGGGCGACCTGGCCGCAACTGCTGCGCGCCGCGCCAGTGATCGTGTCCGCCGTCGGCCCCCGGATCCTTCGGGCGGCGAAGGCCCTCGACCTCGTCGATCGAGCCCATCCCCGCGAGCACCACTGGTACCTGGCCGTGCTCGGCACCGATCCATCGCAGCAGGGAAGGGGCGTGGGCACGGCCCTGGTCGATCCGGTGCTCGAGCGCTGCGACCGCAACGGTCTCGGTGCCTACCTCGAGGCGTCCAAGCCCACCAACGTCCCCTACTACGAGCGCTTCGGCTTCAGAGCGACCGGGCAGATCGACCTGCCGTCCGGTCCCCCGGTGTGGCCGATGTGGCGCAACCCTTCATGAGCGCGCCCACCTCGCCCGCCCTGGACGAGGCCGTGTCCGCCTTCGTCGCCGATCTGGTGCCCGAGGTCGAGGCGCTGGCCAGCAGCGTGGCCCCGATCGACACGTCCGACCTCCGCTCCTACGTGGTGGTCGATGCGTACAACCTGTCCTGCGGGTTCATCGACGCCGACGGGCTCCACACCGACGACGAGCTCTGGGGGCTGATCGGGGCGTTCGGCCCCCGGATGAAGACAGGCCTCGCTCAGGCCACACCGCGGGCGCTGCGCGACGCCGGGCTGGTCGCCGGCAGTCGCTCATACCTCGAGCAGCCGTCGACCCTGCTCGACATCCTGGTGCGCTCGGACGCCCGCGACGGTGGCAGGCGCACTGGCATCTACGCCCGGCGGGCGGCGCAGATCGGCCACGCCGTCGCCTCCCTCGACCTGCTGCCGTCGCGCACCGAGCTCGATGCGATCGAACGCTTCCGCGCCATGGTGCAACGCACACTCGACGCCGCCCGGGTCGGCACCGGCCAGGCCGGGCCACCCGCGGCGCCGGCCCCGACCGTCGCCGCCGCGGCGGGGGGCCCGTCGAGCGACGCCGGGGTCGCGCTCCCCCCGCCCCGGCCCCTCGAGGAACTGCTGGCCGAGCTCGACGCCCTCATCGGCCTGCACGAGGTCAAGCACGAGGTCCACCTCGTGGCCAACCTGCTGCGCGTGCAACAGATCCGCCGCGAGCGCGACCTCCCGGTGCTCGAGGCCAGCCGACACCTGATCTTCACGGGCAACCCGGGGACGGGGAAGACGACGGTGGCGCGCCTGCTGGCGCAGATCTACCGCACCCTGGGCGTGGTGGGGCGGGGCCACTTGGTGGAAACCGACCGGTCGGGCCTGGTGGCGGGCTTCGTGGGCCAGACGGCGGGCCGCGTGGTGGCCGCGTTCGACCGAGCGGACGAGGGAGTCCTGCTCATCGACGAGGCGTACAGCCTGACCCGGGGTGGCGACAACGACTTCGGCCGCGAGGCGATCGACATGATCGTCAAGCTGGTCGAGGACCGCCGGGAGCGGCTCGTGGTGATCCTGGCCGGCTACCCGGACGAGATGGCGGCGCTCGTTGACGCCAACCCCGGCATGCGCTCGCGGTTTCCGCGCACGATCCACTTCCCCGACTACAGCGACGAGGAGCTGCTCGCCATCTTCGAGGCGATCGGCGGCGAGGGCCGCTACCAGCTCGACGACGGCGGCCGCCGGGCGGTGCTGGACTGGTTCGCGGCCCAACCCCGAGACGCCGGGTTCGGCAACGGCCGGCTGGCGCGAAACCTGTTCGAGGCGGCGGTCGCCAACCAGGCGACCCGGCTGGTGGCCGAGGAACATCCCAGCGACGAGGCGCTCACCACGCTGACCGCCGCCGACATCCCGGCCGCGAAGCGCACCGCCGCGACCACCCCCCGATCGCCGCGGCGGGCGCCGGCGTGAAGGCGGTCGCCGCCCTAGCCGCTGCCGTCGGGTTGATCGTGGCAGCCATACTCACCCGCGACGCCCTCGACGACGACGGCGACAGCGCCGGAGGTACCTCGGCAGGGAGCGGCACCACCCTGGTGTGCCCCCCGGAGCTGGCCGATGCCTGCGCCGAGCTGGAGGACGACGTAACCGTCCGAGTGGAGGCGGCGTCGGTCACCGCAGAGCGGCTGGCGGGCGCTGCCGACGCCGACGAGGCCACCGTCGACGTGTGGTTGGCCCCGGCGTCCTGGGCCGAGGTGGTCGCCGACGCGCGGGAGCGGGCCGGCGCCCCGGCACCGGTGGGAGAACCGACCGCCGTGATCGGGCGGTCCCCGGTCGTGTTGGTGATGTGGGACGACCGGGCCGCGGCCCTCGAGGCGGGCGCTTGCGGCGGGCCCGTCGAATGGCGTTGCCTCGGCGACGCCGCCGACCGTCCCTGGGACACGGTCGGCGGCGAGAGCGCGTGGGGTCGGGTCAACGTCGGCCTGACCGACCCAGACGCCGCCAGCGGCCTCGTCGTGCTCGGCGGGGCCGCATCGGGATACTTCGGCACCGCCGACTACGCCGCCAACGACCTCGACGGCGGGTTCTCGGGGTGGCTCGGTGCCCTCGCCGCCCAGGCCGACGCGTCCGGCGAGGACGTCGTGAACGAGATGCTGACCCGGGGGCCCGGCCATTTCAGCGCGGTCGGGGCGCTCGAGGTCGACGCACTGGATGCCGCCGACCGGGACGGCGTGCGCGTGATCTACCCTGCGCCCGTGGCGACGGCCGACCTGGTGGCCATCCCCATCGGCGACGCCGAGGGAGCTGCGGGCGACATTGCCGGCAACGACGACCTTCGCCGGGTCCTGGGCGAAGCCGGCTGGCGGGTCGACGGGGAACCGCTGGCCGCGGGCGTCGACGGCGGTCTCGACCTGCCGGCCGACGACTCCCTCCCGGGGGGTGGGGTGCTGGGTGCCCTGCTGGCGCGGTGGAACGAGGTGACGGGATGAGGCGACGCGCGCGACGCGTGGGGACGAGGTGGGCGGCGGCGGCGCTGGTGGTTGGCGTGATCGCCGCCACGGCCTGCTCCGGCGGCGACGACGGAGACGGCGACGCCGAGGCGCTCGCCGATCCCGGCGACTGCGTGGCCGTGGACGTCGCCAGCTCCCCCGAGAAGCTCGAGCTGCTCGGCGACCTGGCCGAGCGCTTCAACGCATCCGATGCCGCCAGGCTGGCCAACGACGACTGCGCGTTCGTGCGGGTGCAGAACAAGTCGTCGGGTGCCGCCGAGCAGCTGCTGGCCAACGGCTGGGACGAGTCCGTCGAGGGCCCCCGGCCGGTCCTCTGGTCGCCCGCGGCCTCGACCTGGGGGCAGGTGCTCAACCAGCACCTGTCCGAGGCGGGGCAGCCGGCGATGGCGCCCAACGACGCCGCCAGCTTCATGCTCACGCCGCTGGTCATCGCCATGCCCCGGCCCATGGCCCAGGCGCTCGGCTGGCCCGACACGCCCCTCGGCTGGGCCGACGTGCTCGCCCTCGCCCGCGACGGCGCCGGTTGGGGCTCCCGGGGCCACCCGGAGTGGGGAGCGTTCCGGCTCGGCAAGACCAACCCGAACTTCTCCACCAGCGGGCTGTCGGCACTCATCGCCCAGGCATACGCCGCCACCGGCAAGACCAGTGGGCTGTCGCTCGAAGACCTCGCCGACCCCGCGGTCGGGAGCTTCGCCAGCGGCGTCGAGTCGGCCGTCGTGCATTACGGCGACACCACGCTCACGTTCCTCAACAACTGGTACCGGGCGGACCAGCGCGGCAACCCCTACCAGTACGTCTCGGCGGTCGCCGTCGAGGAGAAGTCGCTGATCGACTACAACTCGGGCAACCCCGACGGCATCTTGGACCAGGGCGAGGAACCGCGGGAGCCCCGGGTGCCGCTCGTCGCCATCTACCCGGAGGAGGGCACCGTCTACAGCGACAACCCGCTCATGGTGCTGGACGCCGAATGGGTGGACGCGCAGCAACGGGAGGGCGCCGCGGCGTTCGTCGACTACGTGCAGACGCCGGAGAACCAGGAGCGGGTGCTCGAGTACGGCTTCCGTCCCGGCATCGACGACGTGCCGGTGGCGGCGCCGATCAGCGAGGCCAACGGCGTGGACCCCGCCACGCCGCAGACGTTGCTCGAGGTACCCGAGCCCGAGGTGCTGGCCCGCCTGCTCGACGACTGGGCGACGCAGCGGAAGTCGGCTCGGGTCCAGATCGTCATCGACGTGTCGGGTTCGATGGGCGACCCGGGCGATCCGGAGACCGGGGCCACCAAGCTCGACCTGGCCAAGGAGGCCGCCATCGCCGCCCTCGAGGAGTTCAAGGAGGACGACCAGGTCGGCCTGTCGATCTTCTCGACCGAGCTGGGCGATCGAGGCGACCAGGAGGTGCTGGAGCTGGTCCCGACCTCCCGCGTCGGCGACGTACGGGAGCAGCTCGCCAGCCAGATCCGCAACCTCGTGCCGACCAACAACACCCCGCTGTACGCGGTGACGCAGCGCACCTACGAGGAGGCGGTGGCCGCCTACGACCCGGCGCGGATCAACGCCATCGTGCTGCTCTCCGACGGCCGCAACGAGGACGACGACTCCGCCGACGACCGCGACCAGCTCACCGGCCTCATCGACACGCTCCAGGCGGGCGGCGAGGGCCAGGCCAGCCGGCCGGTGCGGGTCTTCCCCATCGCGTACGGCGACGACGCCGACCTCCCCACACTGCGCCAGATCGCGGAGGCCACGTCGGCGGCGGTCTACGACTCGTCGGATCCCACCAGCATCGACAAGGTCTTCACGGCGGTCGTCAGCAACTTCTGAGCGGTTGCCCAATCCCGCTAGTGCGGTGGCGCGCCTCGTAGGTCGTGGAGCGCGAAGGCGAAGGCGATCTCGGCGACCCCGAAGAGCAGCATGCGGACGCCCAGCAGCAGGCCCAGCGCCAGGACCGTCACATCGGGCCAGGCGATGGCAAGGAAGCCGATGACGACGCTCAGCAGGCCACCGACGAACAGCCAACCCCAGCCCTCGACACGCAGCGCCAGCCCGCCCACGATGCGGGCGGCGCCGGAGATGATCAGGCCGATGCCGGTCACCCCGGCGAGGACCCACAGCGTGATGTCCGGCCACAGCGCAGCCAGGATCCCGGCCAGGATCAGCACGACCCCGGCGACGATCCCCAGGGTGCTGCGGTAGCGACCGGCCGCGACGAGCTCGCCCAGTCCGGTGACGATGAGGCCGAAGGCCACGAGCACCGCCAGCGTGCGTACGGCAGTGAACAGGTCGAAGATCAGGAGCACCCCGAGCACGGCGGCGGCGCCGCCGAGCACCAGAAAGAGCCACCACCGCGACGAGGCCCGCTCCAGACCGGGCCGCTCCTCGGGCCACCCGAAGTCGCTCATCAGCTCGCCCTCGGCTCGCCAACGAGCGATCGCCGCTTCGCGGCGAGCAACCCACTGTGCCGATGGTTCGCTCGCTGACGCTCGCCCACTAGGCGCTCAGCGTATGGTGCCGGCCCACGCACGGCGGCAGAGTCGACGGCCCACCCGTCGATGCCCGGTGACCCTCCGCTCGCCACCGCCCGGCTACCTTGACGCCATCGCGCGTGCCTAGCGTCGCGGATTGCCGGCACCGGGCGCACGGGCTGCCGCACCGGTGTGCGGCAGCAGCCGGCTCCCATGGAGGTCGCACTTGGCCAGCGTCACCTTCGAAAACGTGACCAAGCGCTTCGACGACGTCGTCGCCGTCGACGCCCTCGACCTGGCGGTCGACGACGGTGAGTTCATGGTCCTGCTGGGGCCGTCGGGCTGCGGCAAGACGACCGCGCTCCGGATGATCGCGGGGCTGGAAGGCATCACCGACGGCAAGCTCCTCATCGGCGACCAGGTGGTCAACGACATCGACCCCGCCCGGCGCGACGTGTCGATGGTGTTCCAGAGCTACGCGCTCTACCCCCACATGACGGTGCAGCGGAACATCGAGTCGCCGCTGCTCGTCCGCCGCTATCACGCCGACGGCCCCGACAAGCCGGCCCGCAAGCTCACTCGCACCGAGCGGGCCGGGCGCGTCGACGAGGCGGCGCGGGTGCTCGGCCTCGATGGCCTCCTGAAGCGCAAGCCGGCGGCGCTGTCCGGCGGCCAGCGCCAGCGCGTCGCTCTCGCCCGGGCCTTCGTCGGCCGGCCCAAGGCGTTCCTCATGGACGAACCCCTGTCGAACCTCGACGCCAAGCTGCGGGCCCAGACCCGCCTCGAGCTCGTGGACCTGCACCGCCGGGTCGAGACCACGGTCGTCTACGTGACCCACGACCAGGTCGAGGCCATGACGATGGCGCATCGCATCGCCATCCTGTCGGCGGGGCGCCTCCAACAGGTGGGCACACCCCAGGAGGTCTACGAGGCCCCCGCCAACCTGTTCGTCGCCCAGTTCATCGGCACGCCGCCCATGAACACCCTGAATGGCACGTTCACCACGGAGGGCGGACCGGCCGTCGTCGTCGGCGAGAGCCGCTTCCCCGTGCCCCCCGACCTGAAGACCCGTCTCGACGAGAGCCAGGCGGTCATCGTCGGCACCCGGCCCGAGCACCTCAACGTCTCCGAGGACGGCACGATCGCCCACGACGTGCGGGCCGTGGAATGGCTCGGCCACGAGTGCCTGGTGTTCGGGTCGGTCGAATCGTCGCCGGTGGTCGTCCGCCAGGTGGGCATGGCGCCGCTCGCGGCGGGCGGAACCATCCGGCTCGCGGTCGACCCCGTCAACGTCCACCTGTTCGATCCCGAGTCCACGGAACGGCTCGCGTGACCTCGGAACGGCTCGCGTGACCTCGGAACGGCTCGCGTGACCTCGGAACGGCGCGCGTGACCGCGGCCAGGCTGCTGCGGCGGCGGGACCGCCCGCGCTACTCGGCCAAGGAAGCGGCGATCGCGCTGTTGCTGCTCGTACCGTCGATCGCCGTCTTCGTGGCCTTCTTCTACCGGCCGTTCCTCAACCTCTTGTACTGGGGAACCTTCGAGAGCCGGGCCAACGGCGCCTTCTTCGAGCGGGTGGGCCTGCGCCAGTACCGCGAGGAGCTCACCAGCAGCGACTTCCGCGAGGGCCTGTGGCACAGCGTCCAGTTCGTGCTCTACACGGTGCCGGCGGGCCTGATCCTCGGGATCCTCCTGGCGGTGGCGGCCCATCGTCGGCTGCAGGGGATCAAGGTGTTCCAAGCCATCTTCTCGTCCACGCTGGCCAGCTCCGTGGCGGTCACGTCGGTGATCTTCTTTTACCTGCTGAACCCGGTGGTCGGCGTCTTCCAGGTCGACTGGCTCACCAACCCCGACTGGGCCATGTTCGCGGTCGCGCTCTCGGCCATCTGGCAGAACATGGGCTTGTCGTTCATCATCGTGCTGGCCGGCTTGCAGAACGTCCCCGAGGAGGTCGTGGAAGCCGCCACCCTCGACGGCTACGGCCCGGTGCGGCGCCTGCTGCGCATCACGCTGCCGCTGATATCGCCGGTGCTGCTGTTCCTGCTGGTGGTCCTGGTCATCTTCGGCCTCCAGGCCTTCGCCCAGCCCGACATCCTGACGAACGGCGGACCGGCAGGGGCCACCGAGACCCTGGTGTTCAAGATCAATCGGCTGGTCCGGCCCGACAACATCGGCATCGGCGCCGTGTACTCCGTAGGCCTGTTCTTCGTCACACTGGTCGTCACCGCGGCGCAGTTCGTCATCCTCGAGCGGCGGGTGCACTATGCGCGCTGAGGGCGGTGCGGTCGACCTGGCCGAGCGGCCCGGCGAGGACGCGGCCGTCGCCGTGCCCGGCGGAACCGTGCTGGGCGCACCCGAACGCGAGCTCACCGCCGCCACCATCGGCAAGTCGTCGGCCCGCCGCACCCTCGGCCTCGTCGGCCAGTACGCGTTGCTGGTCGTGCTGGCGGCGCTGGTCCTGGTGCCGATCGTCCTGGTGTTCATCCAGGCGCTGTCACCGCCATTTCGCTACCTGGACGCAGGCCGGCCGCTGCACCCGGTCGCAGTCGAATGGAAGGACAAGGGCTGGCTCGACGGCGGCGCGTTCTCGGTCATCATCCGCACGTTGGTGGTGGCGCTGGCGCTTGCGTGGGTGCAGCTGCGGGCCGCCGGCGGCCGGTTGAGCAGCCCAGCGCCCCTGCTGTCGCCGAGGCGCCTGGTGGCGGTCGGCGCCGGGGTTGTGGCGGTAGCGGCGTTCGCCGGCCAGATCTGGCAGGCCTCCGTCGAACGGTCGAGCACCACGCCGCTGTGGTGGCTGCTGGCCATCGTGGTGCTGGCCGCGACCCAGCTCATCGGTTTCGGTCGGCGGCGCCGGTGGTGGCAGCCGGCACTGCTCGCCGTCATGGTTGGCATCGCAGTCACAGCTGGCGTCGTGGTCGCGTTTGGTGCGTCCGTCTGGAACCGGGGGTGGGACCAGGGCAACATCGGCCCGGCCATGGGCCGCAGCTTCACGCTCACCCTGCTGATCACAGTGGCCCAGGTGGTGACCTCGATCCTGGCCGCCTACGCCTTCGCCTTCCTGCGGTTCCCGTTCAAAACCCTGGTGTTCGCCGTGTTCATGGCCACGCTGCTGCTGCCGCTCGAGGTCACGTTGCTCGCCAACGTGCAGACCATTCGTGAGCTGGGCTGGATCAACTCCAATGCCGGGCTCGTGCTGCCATTCGCAGCGACTGCGTTCGGCACATTTCTGATCCGACAGGGTTTCCGGGGCGTGCCGCCCGAGGTCCACGACGCCACCCGCCTCGACGGTTACGGGCACATGGGTTTTCTCTGGAGGTTCGCGGTGCCGCTCACGCGGCCCGTGATCGCGTCGTTCACCGTCATCTCTGCCCTCGGGGCCTGGAACCAGTACCTGTGGCCGCAGGCCATCATCGACGACGACCGCCAGCAGACGTCCCAGCTCGCCCTGAAAAACATCGTCGGCACCGAGGTCGCGAACTCCAACATCGCCATCGCGGCTGCGCTCATCGTCGCCCTGCCCGTGCTCCTGTTGCTCATCGCCTTCTCCCGCCAGATCATCCGCGGCCTCACTGCGGGCGCAGTGAAGGGATGACCGAGGCCGACCCATGCGTCGCTACCCCGTCGCCGTCGCAGTGATGACCTCCGCCGTCCTGGTGGCGGCGTGCAGCGACCCCCCGACCACCGGGTCGGGCAACGCGGTGGAAACGGGCGGGGGCGTCGGCGAGGCCGAGCTACCCGAGTGCCCGCTCGACGCGCTCGACAGTGCCACGGCGTCGGGCCCGGTCGAGGTCAACCTCTGGTACGGCGGCCTCGTCGGGTCGGCCAAGGCGACGATGGACGACACAGTCGCCCGGTTCAACGCCAGCCAGGATCAGGTGCGGCTGACCGCCAACGACCAGGGTGCGGCGTACGAGGAGGTCTTCCGCAAGTACGAGAGCGCCTCGTCGTCGTCCCCCGACCAGCTCCCCGACCTCATCTACCTGGAGGACACCCAGCTCCAGGTCATGATCGACGGCGGCCAGGTGCTCCCCGCACAGGCGTGCATGGAGGCGTCAGGCTACGACCTCACGGCCATCGAGCCGGCGGCCCGGGCGAAGTACACGGTCGGCGACGTGCTTTATCCCGGCTACATGAACGTGTCGACGCCGGTCCTCTATTACAACAAGGTCCACTGGGCGAAGGCGGGCCTCGACCCCGACGATCCGCCCGACACCCTCGACGAGCTCTACGTGCAGGCCAAGGCGCTCAAGGATGCTGGTGTTTCGGAGAAGCCGTTCTCCTTCAAGGCCGACCGATGGTTCTTCGAGGTCTGGCTCACCGGGATCGGCGAGGACATCGTCAACAACGGCAACGGTCGCCAAGCGCCGGCCACCGAGGCCACGTTCGCCACGCCTGCCGCCGACGACCTCGTCGCGTGGCTCGAGATGATGAACGATGAGGGCCTGCTCAATGCCTTCGCCGACACCGAGGGCAGCATCGACCACTACCTGGCGCTGGCGACCCAACAGTCCTCGATGCTCATCGAGACCTCGACGGCCTCGACCACCATCGCCGACGCCCTCGGCGGCGGCCTCACCGCCGCCGAGGCCGGCATCGACTTCGACGACTCGGTGCTCGACAAGACGCAGCTGGTTCCCGGGGCCGGAGCCATGCCCGGCATCGAGTCGGCGGGCAAGGTGTTCACCAGCGGCGGCGCCTTCTACATCCTCAACACGTCCGAGCCCGTCCAGCAGGCGGCCTCGTGGCAGGTAATGGACTTCATGCTCCAGCCCGAGAACGCCGAGGCCTGGCACTTCAGCGGCGGCTACCTGCCCATCGTCAAGGCGGTGGAGGACGATCCGGAGGTGCAAGCGTTCTGGCAGGACGACCTCGCAGGCGCCCTGCTGAGGACGGCCGTAGACCAGCTCGCTGACGCCGACCCAGACCTGCCGGGACCGCTCATCGGGCCGTATGTCGACGAGGCCAACGCCATCGAGGACGCACTCGATGCCGTCCTGTTCGACGGTCAGGACGTGTCCGAGTCGTTGGCGCAGGCCCAGGACGAGGTCACGCAGTCGCTGGAGCGCTACGCAGGGGACTGACCCTGCCGGATGCCCCAAGGAGGAACATGGCGCGGCAACGGATGGCACTGTCGGTGCTGGTGGTGGGCGGGCTGGTGGTGGCCGCCTGCAGCGACCCGCCGACTGCGGGAGGCGAGGGCGCGGATGTGGAGACCGGCGACGGCGGAGCAGGCGGCGAAGCGGCCTTGCCCGACTGCCCGCTCGACGCCCTGGACGAGGCCGCGGCTCCGGTGGAGATCACGCTGTGGTACGGCGGCATCGGCGGGCCTGTCAAGCAGACAATGGAAGACATGGTGGCCGGCTTCAACGCCAGCCAGGACCAGGTGCGGCTCGTCGCCAGCGACCAGGGCGGATCGTTCGCCGAGGTCTACCGCAAGTTCCAGAGCACGGCGGCCGCCGACGTCGACCAGCTGCCCGACGTCGTCATGCTCGAGACGACCGAGCTGCAGTCGGTGGCCGACGGTGGGTTGGTGCTGCCCGCGCAGGCGTGCATGGAGGCGGCCAACTACGACCTCACCAACATCGAGCCTGCGGTCCGCTCGGCCCATTCGGTCGGTGGGGTGCTCTATCCCGGGTACATCAACGTGACGTCGCAAGTCCTGTACTACAACAAGGCCCATTGGGTGAGGGCCGGCCTGGACCCCGAGGCTCCGCCACAGACCCTCGACGAGGTGTACGAGCAGGCGCGAGCGCTCAAACAGGCCGGCGTCTCCGACAAGCCGTTCGCGTTCAAGGTGAGCCACAGCGTCTTCGAGAACTGGCTGAGCGGCCAGGGCATCGACGTGGTCGACAACGACAACGGCCACGACGGCGCCGCCAGCGCCGCCACCTTCGACACGCCCGAGGCGGCGGAGATCCTCGAGCTGCTGCAGCGAATGGACGACGAGGGGCTGATCAACGTCTTCGCGAACACCGAGGGCAGCGTCGACCACTACCTGGCCCTGGCAACCCAAGACTCGTCGATGCTCATCGAGACATCGACCGCGTCGAAGACTATCGCCGACGCCCTGGCAGGGAACCTGACCGCCGCCGAGGCTGGCGTCGACTTCGACGAGTCGATTGTCGACCGCACCGACCTGGTGCCGGCTACAGGCGCGTTCCCCGGCGTGGAGGGGCCGGGACAGGTCCACCCCGGTGGTGGCGCGTTCTTCATCGTCGACGAGTCGGACCCGGAGCAGCAGGCGGCGTCGTGGCGCTTCCTCGAGTACATGCTCCAGCCCGCGAACGCCAAGAGCTGGCACCTCAACGGCGGCTACCTGCCGATCGTGAAGTCCGTGCAGGACGAGCCCGATGTCCAGTCGTTCTGGGCCGACACGGTGGCGGGCGTGCTGCTCAAGCCCGCGGTCGACCAGCTCTCCGAGGCCGACCCCGACGAACCCGGTCCGCTGATCGGCCCCTACCCCGACTTCGTGGACGAGCTGCAGGGCGCCATGGAGGCGGTGCTGCTCAACGACGCCGACATCGGCCCGGCCCTCGCCTCGGCGCAGGACGAGGTCACCGAGTCGCTCGAACGCTACGCCGGCGGGTGACGCCACCAACCGGCGTTCGGATGTGACGGCTTCTGGCGCTCGCGAACGCCGGCCCGTCCCCCGCCGTCGAGGGGCCCCCGTGACTGGACTGCGGGGCGAGGACGCCTAGCCTGATCGGCACCTATGGCCGGGACTTCGTTACGTGACCGGTTCTTCACCCGCCAGGTGGCCCGGGCGATCACCTCCCCGGTCGGCATCCTGCTGGGCGGCGGCGTGGCGGCCGCCACGATCGTCGCCGGGGTGCCGCTGCTGGCCGCGCTGCCGCTGGGGGTGGCGGTGTGGGCCGGCAAGGTGGCCCTGTCGATCCCCCGTGGCCGGCGGGGTGAGCGCATCGACCCGTTCACGCTGAAGGAGCCCTGGCGCCGCTACGTCCAGGAGGCCCTCCAGGCCCGCAACCGCTTCGACGAAGCGGTGGGGCGGACGCGACCCGGGCCCCTGCGTGACCACCTGTCCGACATCGCCGAGCGCATGCGGACCGGCGTCGACGAATGCTGGCTCATCGCCAAGCGGGGCCAGGCGCTGGTGGACGCCCGCCGCGGCATCGACCTGGCCGACGTGGAACGCCAGCTCGCCGAGGTGGCCGACGCCCGGGGCGCAGGCTCCGGCGCCACCGCGCCGCCGGACCCTTCGCTGGCCCGGGTCGCCCAGTCGCTCGAGGCCCAGCGGGCGACCGCCGAGCGGCTGGACCGGGTCATCGGCCAGGCGCACAGCGAGCTGCGGATGCTCGACGCCCGGCTCGACGAGGCCGTGGCACGGACCCTCGAGCTCTCGGCCCACTCGGCCGCCGACGCCACCGTCGCCGGGCTGGGGACCGACGTCGACGCCCTGGTGACCGAGATGGAGTCGCTGCGCCAGGCCCTGGAGGAGACGAGCCGCGCGGCACACCACGGGCTCGCCGCCGGCGGCGCCACCGAGTGACAGTGCCCCGCGACCGTCGCCCGACCGACGACCGCATCGCCGAGCGCCAGCCGATCGAGGACGGCGGCGGGCCCCCCTCCGACGAGGCCGCCGGGCCCCGCCAGCGCCGGGGCCCGCGCCGCCGCGTGGCGCCCGATCCCGCACGCGACTACGGCGAGGCCAACCGGCGCCACGCCGGCCAGTTCGCGTCGGGCAGGGGCAGGCGGCCACCGGCCGGCGCGGAGCCGACCCGCGTGCCGGGCTGGTACGAGCCCGAGGCCCCAACCATCGAGCTCCCCGTCGTCGACGATGTCTTCGGCCTGACCGCCGAGTCACCGGGCGTGGCCAACCAGCCTCCGGCGCCGTGGCTCACGGGCGAGTACGTCCGGGTCGACGCCGCGCCCGAGCCGGAGGCGGCCGGACCCGCCGTCCCCGCCGCTCCGATGGGGCCGGGGGCACCTGCCGGACCGTCGACGGTTGAGGCCGAGCGCGAGGTACTGCCCAGCAGCCAGCGATCGTCGATGCTGGTGGCGGCGGGCATCTTCCTGTCGCGCTGCTCCGGGCTCGCCCGCGAGTCGGTCATCGCCAACTACCTCGGCACGAGTCCCGCCGGCGACGCCTTCCGGGCGGCGCTTCGGATCCCCAACCTGCTGCAGAACTTGCTCGGCGAGGGAGTGCTGTCGGCGTCGTTCATCCCGGTCTACGCGCGGCTGCGCGCCGACGGACACGAGCGGGAGGCCGGGCACGTGGCCGGCGCGGTGGCCGGCCTGCTGGTCGCACTGACCGGCGTGCTGAGCCTGCTCGGCGTGGTCCTGGCCGAGCCGCTGACGCGCGTGCTGGTCCCCGGCTT
>Ga0081538_10001697_pt1 | contig 22437 bp, 23 predicted proteins | sample TabmetS5T2R1_FD_71022 | JGI IMG/M metagenome (GOLD analysis project Ga0081538, IMG submission 71022) | Tabebuia heterophylla rhizosphere microbial communities from the University of Puerto Rico - S5T2R1 | ecosystem: Host-associated > Plants > Roots > Rhizosphere ...
ACAGTCCTCGACGGTGCGCGAGATTGGGCCACCGATGTCCATGGACCAGCAGGCCCCCAGCATGCCATAGCGACTCACCAATCCCCAAGTGGGCCGAATGCCGACCAAGCCGCAGTTGTTGGCAGGGTTACGAATAGACCCCCCAGTGTCTTCACCGAGGGAGGTGGCACACAGGAAGGCAGCGGTCGCTGCCCCAGAGCCGCTGCTAGAGGTGCCAGGATTGCGGCGCAGATCCCACGGATTGTGTGGTGTGCCGTAAGGATGATGCACGCTGTTGCCGGTAGCAAACTCACTCATGTTAAGCTTGCCCAGCAGCACAGCACCCGCGGCACGCAGCCGAGCCACCACCGTGGCGTCCTCATTGGGCACAAAATCGCCGAGAATCGTCGAGCCGCCAGTCGTGAGCAGGCCCTTGGTCCAGAACTGGTCCTTGACCGCGTACGGCACCCCGTGAAGCGGCCCACGGTACTCGCCACGTGCCAGCTCCTGCTCTGCGGCACGGGCGGCTTGCAGCGCTTCCTGACGACAGACGGTGATATAGCTGTGTAAGATGCCATCAATGGCATCAATGCGCTCGAGATACGCCTCTGTCGCTTCAACGGGTGAGATGTCGCGTTGACGGATCAACTTGCCTAAGGCGGTCGCCGATAGGAAAGGGATATCAGCCTTGTTCATGCGCTAGCCTTTCATGCGGAGGGACAATGGGCAGGGGTTCAAGCTGGTCGAGCCCCGGCGGGTTCACGTTGTCCAGCAGCTCTCGGAGCGCGTTGAGATTATAGGTCACCTCAGTGAGCAAGGGTTCGTCAATGTCGAGCCCCACAGCGTGCCCCAAACTTTTGACCTCGTCCTTTGACAGATCAGCCATATTACCCCCTTGCGAACGTAGCGAGACGCGGGGTGGGCCAGAGCATGGCGCCATCGCGTACCAGGCTCTCGCCATCTTTGATCACCGTGTGGACGCGCCGTATGGCTGTCATGTCTGCGAACGGGTCGCCATCCACGATGACCACATCTGCCAGTTTCCCCGGTTCCAGCGTCCCCACGCGGTCTGCCAGCCCCAGTGCCTCCGCGGCCAGCCCGGTCACGCCACGTAATACTGCGGCAGCCGGTATATGCACCTGGTTTGTTAAAAATTCCATGAGCAGTGGTAACTCGTCGATCTGGGTCCCTGTGGAGCCCTGATCGCTGCTCACCACTAGTTTCACACCAGCGGCATACATGCGGCGGATGGTCTCATAGCGATCCTTCCAGAGATGGCCAGGGTGGGTGCGGGGCTCCCGCATCTCCTCGGCCCGCAGACGGTACCACGTGGCCGGCATGGCGAGACTCACAATCAGGTCGCGCGCCACCATGTCTGCCACCAGTTGTGCATCGTACTCGATCCGGCCATGTGCCCGAAACGGACAGTGCTCCAGGGTGTCAATCCCGGCGTCTACGGCAAAGCGCATGCCTTCCACCCCGTGCACATGCACCGCGACCTTTTTGCCCATGCGATGCGCATCGTCGGCCACCATCTGAAACCCAGCCGCATCGTACTGCGACGCCTCAGGGTTGGACCCGGGGGTAGCATTGCCTCCCGTACCCATGAGTTTGACAAAATCCACGTCGTGTTTCACCAGCGTCCGCACCGCCTTCTGCAGTTCGTCTACTCTGTCACATTCGATACTTTGCCACCACAACTGCCCAGCCGTACTGGTAATTACGGGTCCTGAGCAGAGCATACGAGGTCCAGCCAGATCTCCATGATTGATACAGTCGCGCAGCGCCAGGCTCAAGTAAGCACGGTCGCCGCAGTCACGCACTGTCGTCAGACCGCTCTTCAGCGCTACCTGGGCATTACGCACGCCCATGAGTAACGCTTGACTATCCGTCGCCACCCGTGACTCTTGACCACTCGACACACTGCCGCTCCAGAGAATGTGCACATGGGCATCGATCATCCCAGGCATCACCAGACGATCCCCCACATCCAACACCGCTGTGCCGGCTGGCAACGCCACCTGCGCAGCCGGTCCGACAGCAACGATACGTTCATTCTCGATGACGATCAGAGCATCGCGTACCACTGGATGCTCCATGCCATCGAACAGCCGCTGCGTTTTGATAGCCCACTTCACGGTATGCTCCTTCTGACAGTGCTCTCACTGGCGTTGATCTTCGCTAGGCGCGATTGTAGTGCTGGGTCCACGCGGTTGCAAGTACGAGTCAGGTCCAATGCGCCCATGGGTATCTGGACCTGAGAGGTCCAGGAGGATCTTGCCCTGTGCTACCAGAAGTGCCAAAATTATACTATAGATGATCCTTAGCTATCTCACACGACACGGAGGTAACCTATGTTCCGATCGCGGATGCAGTCAGGTGTTGCGCTCCTCATGGCGGTACTCATCTTCTGTGCCACGAGCCTGGTGCACGCGGCTGCAGACTCCTACATGGCCAGAACTGAAGACGTATCAGCCGAAGAGATTATCGCGGATGGGCTTCTCCTGCGACCAGGCGGGCTAGTGGCAACCGTGGTGGGGACGGCAGTGTTCGTGGTCACGTTGCCCTTCAGTATTCCAACAAAGAGTGTGGATAAGGCAGCGCAAAAGCTCATTGTGGACCCGGCGAGGTATACTTTTGTACGCCCTTTGGGGCAGATAGATTCCCCTAGGCCCACGCGCTAAGGCAGCGATAAGTCCAGATAAAACTGCACAAGCGATTGACCTGCTCATCTGGGGAGCCATGTTAGCTATCGCGGTCTGACACTCCCGCCTCATCAAAGGTCGCCATGTCGTTGTACACACGCAGGGCGGCCTCGACCAGATGCATGGCCAACACGGCCCCGGTGCCCTCGCCCAGGCGCAGGCGCAAGTCCAGTAGAGGAGTCTGCTCCAGGAAGCGCCAGGCCACCTGCTGGCCCACTTCCACGGAGGCATGCGCGGCAATCATGTACTCTTTGACGAGCGGCTGGAGCGCTGCCGCCACCAGTGCACCCGCCGTGGCAATGAGACCATCAATGAGTACAGGGAGACGGTGACGGGCACAGCCGAGGATGAGGCCGGCAATGCCGCCAATCTCCAAACCGCCCACAGCGGCGAGCCAGCCGAGTGGCTCGTTGGCATACGGGGCGTGTAGCTCCATGGCACGCTTGATTACGTCGACTTTGTGTTGCCAGGTCATTTGGTCAATACCGGTACCATAGCCCGTGACCTCCTCGACCGGTGTGCCCGTAAACAGCGCTACGAGGGCGCTGCTGGCCGTGGTATTACCAATGCCCATGTCCCCTGTGGCCACCAGCGAGATCCCATCACGCGCGCATTGCTCCGCCATCTCAATACCAATTTCCAGACACTGTTGGGCCTGAGCACGGCTCATGGCTGGTTCACGTGCCATATTGGCCGTCCCGGGGCGGACCTTCCGGACGAGCAAACCGGACAGGGGCGGGAACTCGACTGCGACCCCAATATCTACGACCCTCACTTCCGCCCCAGCCTGGCGGGCTAAAGCGTTGATGGCCGCTCCACCGCGCAGAAAATTGTGCACCATCTGGGCTGTCACCTCCTGCGGATAAGCACTCACCCCTTCTGCCGTCACCCCATGATCAGCAGCGAAGACAATGACCACTTTCCGCGCGATATAGGGTGGCACTATGCCGGTAATGGCGACATAGCGTCGCGCCAGCTCTTCGAGACGTCCCAGGCTCCCAGGCGGTTTGGTCAGACGGTCCAGGTGCTGTTGCGTCTGCGCGGTGAGATGGGGATCGAGCGGCTGAATCTGGGCCACCGTGGTTTCGAGTAACGTAGGCATGGCAAGACTCCCGTCTGTAGAGTTCGTCGTGTATGACTGTAGCAGAGAGCATACCTCTCTGTAGGCTAGAGTGCTCATGGTCAGGCAGGAAAATATTGTAACCACCAACCTGTCTCTGTGACGTTCGAGCACAACATGTAATGGCTTGTAGACATGCTATAATCCCCTGTTACACGCTCGTGATTGACTACACAGGTTAGTGATAGATGCTGTTCCCTGCAGAGAGACGCGGCACAAGAGGCCCCTGGGAGAGAACTCGTGAATAAGATCAAGGCAAGCGTCATTGGAGCTTCGGGCTATGGGGGGGCGGAGGCCGTCCGACTGCTCACCACGCACCCGCACGTTGAAGTGGTCCACGTCACCGCCGAAACGCAACAGGGGCAGGTCATGTCAAAACTCTACCCCAACTTGCGTGGTTTCGTCGATCAGACGATGATTGCGGTGGATGCAGAGCGCATTGGCCATGACTCCGATGTGACTTTTGTATCGCTACCTAGTGGTAAGGCCATGCACCTGGTACCAGCGTTGCTTGAGCAAGGCTGTAAAGTCATTGATATCGCCGCGGACTTTCGCCTGCGTGATGCTGCCCTTTATCCAGTGTGGTACAAGTTCGCGCATGTGGCGCCTGAGTACCTGGGAGAAGCGGTCTATGGCTTGCCAGAGCTACACCGCGACGTCATTGGCACGACGCGGCTGTTAGCCAACCCCGGGTGTTACCCCGCTGCCTCCCTGCTCGCCCTCCTGCCGCTCGTGCGCAGTGGTATCGTCCGCAGCGAAGGTATTGTGATTGATGCGAAATCTGGCATCTCTGGGGCTGGCCGCGGCGGCGGCGGCGGTTTTGGGTTTTCGGAAGTGAACGAAAACGTCCAGGCGTATGGCGTGCCGCGTCACAACCATATCGCTGAGATCGAGCAGGAGTTGTCGCGCCTGGCCAAGACACCTGTCCAGGTCGTGTTCACCCCGCATCTGATCCCCATGACGCGTGGCATTCTGTCCACCGTGTATGCCCCGCTCGCGCAGGACTTGAGCGAAGAAGAGGCGCTTGGCCTGTACGAAACAACCTACCGCGATGCGCCCTTTGTCCGCGTGCTGCGTGAGAGCTTACCACAGACCAAGGCAACTCTGGGTTCGAACTACTGCGATGTGACAGTAAAAATCGATACGCGTACGCGCACGGCCATTGCCATTGCAGCCATTGACAATCTTGGACGGGGGGCAGCAGGACAGGCGATACAAAATATGAATCTGATGTTTCAGCTCCCAGAGACTGCAGGGCTCCTCTTTCCAGCCGTCTTTCCCTAGGAGGTGCAACTGTGCTGCTGATAGAATGCCAGGGTGCGCTGCAGGCCTTGCTCGACACTGACCAACGGCTCGAAGCCGAGCAGGGCTTTGGCACGGCTCACATCTGCCTGTGAGTGGCGCACGTCCCCAGAGCGTGGCTCCAGGAACTGCATCTGGGCACGCTGCTGCGTGAAGGCTTCGAGGTAGGCGATGAGCTGCAACAACGTGGTACGGCTGCCATTGGCCACATTGATGACTTTGCCTGCGACATCCGGGGCTGTCATGGCCAACACATTGCCGTGCACGACATTGTCAATATAGGTAAAGTCGCGTGACTGCTCGCCGTCGCCATAGACGGTGAGCGGTTCGTGTTTGAGAAAGGCGGTGATGAATTTCGGAATCACCGCAGCATACTGGCTATTGGGATTCTGGCGCGGGCCGAAGACGTTGAAGTAGCGGATCGTCACGGTTTCCAGGTTGTAGAGCTCGGTGAACAAACGACAGTAATGCTCTCCCGTCAGTTTGGCTAGAGCGTAGGGTGACAGAGGATTGGTCGGATGCTCCTCGCGTTTGGGCAGTTCAGGGTGATCACCGTAGGCTGACGACGAGCCGGCATAGATGACGCGTTTCACCCCCGCATCACGCGCCGCCAGTAGGACACAGAGCGTGCCTTCGATGTTCACCCGATTGCTCTGCAGCGGCTCCTGCACGGAAAATTCGACTGAGGGGAGGGCCGCCTGGTGGAACACATACTCGATGCCCTGCATCGCCGCGGCGAGGGGTTGTTGATCGAGGATACTACCTTCTACCACTTCGAGAGGGCAAGCCAGACTTTCCGCAGTGAGTTGGTCTTGCACGGCCTGCACAGTAGTGTGTGCGCCCGTGGAGAAATTGTCCAGCACCCGCACCTGATGGCCACGTCGTAGGAGCCCTTCAGCGAGATGTGCCCCAATAAAACCTGCTCCCCCAGTGACTAAACAGTGTGCCATCGAGTTCCTCCTGCCCCTCAGAGGGTATGGATTTTTTCGCGTCCCTCTTTCACATGCCTGGTGGCATTCCGAGTATCCACAATAAGCCGCGCCTGCGCCACAATCCAGTCATAATTATAGGTGCTGTGATTGGTCGTGATGACCACACAGTCCGCCCAGTTGAGCATACGCTCGTTCAGTTCCGTCGCATGGAATCCGGGAACGTCCATCTCCGTAATGAAGGGGTCGTGGAAGCATACCTCACTCCCTTTAGCCTGCAGGAGGCGCAGCACATCGAGGGCCGGAGACTCCCGCAGATCGTTGGTGTCAGCCTTATAAGCAACCCCTAACACGAGTATTTTCGAGCCCTTGACGCTCTTGTGCACATTGTTCAGCACATCCGCTACCCGCGTCACCACCCAGTGCGGCATATTGGTATTAATGTCGTCTGCGAGCTCAATAAAACGTGCCCGATAGTCCAGGGTTTTGAGTTTCCAGGCCAGGTAATGTGGATCGAGTGGAATACAGTGTCCCCCTAATCCTGGTCCAGGGTAGAATGGCATAAAGCCGAAAGGTTTCGTAGCCGCAGCATCGATCACTTCCCACACATCGAGGCCGAGGCGTGCACACATCAGGGCCACTTCGTTTACGAGGCCAATATTGACGGCTCGAAACGTATTTTCCAGCAGTTTGACCATTTCTGCGGCACGGCTGGAACTCACGGGCACCACGCTGGCGATGATTTGCTGATAGAGGTGCGTCGCCGCTTGCGTGCACTGCGGTGTCACCCCTCCCAGAATTTTGGGCGTATTGGCCAGACGAAATACCGTATTGCCCGGATCGATACGCTCTGGTGAAAAGGCGAGACAAAAATCGCGACCAACCTGCAGGCCAGTAGAGGCAAGCCGTGGCAAAACGACCTCATCCGTCGTTCCTGGATACGTCGTACTCTCTAGCACGATCAACTGCCCAGGATGTAGCCGCTCACGGATCGCGTCCGTCACCGACACGATGTACGAGATATCCGGGTCCTTAGTTTTGCTCAGCGGTGTCGGCACGCAGATACTGACACTATCCACCTCAGCCAGGACACCAAAGTCCTGCGTGGCACGCAAGTGTCCGCTGTGCACAACCTGTTGCAACTCCTCACTACAGATGTCCTGCACATGGCTCACGCCAGCCTGAATGCCGGTAATTTTGTGGGGATCCGTATCGATCCCCGTGACCTGATACCCCGCCTGAGCAAAACCGATCGCCAACGGTAATCCCACATAGCCCAAACCAATCACACTGATATGAGCTGAGCGATCCGCCACTTTTTGCATAAATATTTGCATACAGACTCCTGTCAGCGCTGCCCTATTTACCCCCTGAGATCCTTCCACGCCCTGAGTATCTCCGCACGCGGGGAGGACCGCTCTTATATCGCGCACAGGGGCCCTTACGAACCCAGTAAAAACAAGTATAAGTATATTGTGCCTTATTGTTCGGCAGGAAGCACAGTTTCTTCTGGTTTTTTGCGCCGCAACAACGTTTCAACAGGACCAGAGAGAGCATAGCCCAGGAACAATAAAAACAGGGTGATCTCAGGACCACAGACGAGTACTGTACTGATCAGGATCCCGCCTGCGAGGAGGGGTAAGGGCCACCGACGCCGCCAGTGCAAACGCTTAAAACTGCGATACCTAAAATTACTCACCATGAGCAAAGCCAGGGTATAGACCGCGAGAACGATAACCAACGGATGATCCATATCCACACTGCCAGGCAAGTCTTCATAGAGGTGCTGGATGAGCAACACGGCAGAAGCCACCATGCTAGCGGCAGCAGGAATGGGCAGGCCTGTAAACGCATACTTCTGTATGCCAGTCGCTTGGACATTAAAACGGGCCAGACGCAAGGCCCCACAAATGACAAAAGCAAACGCCGCTAACCAGCCGAAGGGGCTCAGTGAGCGCAACGCCCACGTATACAGTAGCCATCCTGGGGCCATTCCGAAAGATAGGAGGTCCGCCAGAGAATCGTACTCCACGCCAAAGGCGCTGGAAGAGCCCGTTAAACGGGCCACTTTACCATCGAGACAATCGAGCCCCGCAGCCAAGAGAATGACTAGAGCAGCATGGGCGTATTGACCATTATGCGCGGCGATCATGCTCAGGAAACCACTGACAAGGTTCGCCGATGTAAAAAGATTGGGAAGAAGGTATTTGCTTTTTTTCATGCGCCTGGCGGCTCCTTCAGGAAGGCGAGGACCGTTTCCCCTCCCCTTACCACATCCCCGACTTGTACCGCTATCTCTGCCGTCACTGGCAGCAGCAAGTCGGTGCGTGAACCAAAACGTATAAGGCCATAGCGTTGGCCTTTTTCCAGCGTATCACCTGGCCGCACCCGGCACACAATACGCCGTGCTAAGACCCCAGCAATCTGCTTCACAATAAACTCCCGACCATGATCTGCAATCGTGACCGTATTTGCTTCATTGACCAATGATGCTTCCTGACGGTAAGCTGCCAGGAATTTCCCGGGCGTATAGACAACGCTCCGTACTACCCCGCCGTACGGGGCCCGGTTGATATGCACATCCCACAGTGACAAAAAAATGCTAATCCGTCGGGTCTGCGCGTTCTCTGGGACGATTTCCATGACGCGCCCGTCCGCTGGCGACACAATGCTCTCTGGGGTCTGAGGAATGATACGTTCTGGATCACGGAAAAAGAGCGCCACCCCCGCAGTGAGCACCAGCCCCAATCCTGTCACACCCCACCATCCCGCCAAGGCGCTTAGGAGCGTAGCCCCAGCCAGAGGGAAGACAAACACCCACCCCTCCGACGCCACCCGGACTCGGCGATAGAGCCAGTTCATCATGCCATGAATTCCAAATTATCCTTAAGATAAAGAGCTGCGGACTGCGTACAGCACCACCCTACGATGCGAAACTCCATCCACAGTCTTGATGTATGAGTTGAGGGCTAAACATTTATTATAACATGCGTTGACCACGCGCAATAGCAATTTTGCCCGTGCGTACCATCTCCTTGATGCCTAGAGGTTTGAGGAGATCGAGCACTGCCTGGATCTTGCCCTCATCACCCGTGATTTCGAGGACATAGGTCTTAGGAGTCACATCCACGATCTTGGCCCGAAAGATCTCGGCGAGACGGAGTACTTCCGCCCGCATTTCCGCCTCGGCATGCACCTTCACGAGCACCATCTCCCGGTCCACGTGGGGCTCTTCGCTGAGATCGGTGACTTTAATAACGTCGATCAGCCGATGTAGTTGCTTGTGGACCTGCTCCAGAACTTTATCGTCACCCGTGGTGACCAGGGTAATCCGCGAGACTGTGGGATCGTCTGTCTCAGCGACACAGAGACTCTCAATGTTGAAACCACGGGCGCTGAAAAGTCCGGTGATGCGCCCCAGAACACCAAAGTGGTTCTCCACCAGCACCGCAAAGATGTGGCGGTGCACCGCGGCATGATTCGTCGACATCATGGGCACACCTATGCCAGCAACATATCTTTGATCGAGCCGCCGGATGGAATCATCGGAAAGACGTTTTCCATCATTTTGACGACAAAATCGATTACCACGGGACGCCGCAGACGCATCGCCTGTTCCAGCACGGGCCGGACCTCCTCGGGCCGGGTCGCACGCAAGCCAACCGCGCCATAGGCATCCGCCAATTTTACATAGTCTGGACTCACCTCCAGGCTCGTATCGGCATACCGTTCGTCATAAAAAAATTGCTGCCACTGCCGCACCATACCTAGACTGTGATTATTGAGGATCGCCACGATCACGGGCAGGTTGTATTGCACCGCCGTGGCCAGTTCCTGGACGTTCATCTGGAAGCTGCCATCTCCAGCAATATCAATGACGACCGCCTGGGGGAAGGCCAGTTGCGCCCCAATCGCTGCCGGGAAACCGTAGCCCATCGTTCCCAGACCGCCGGAAGTGATAAATTGCCGCGGTCGTGTGCAGTGATAATACTGGGCAGCCCACATTTGATGCTGGCCAACTTCAGTGGTGATGATCGCATCGCCCTTAGTCACTGCATAAATCTGTTCACACACGAACTGTGGCAGCAGTTCCCCATCAGACTCCTGGGTGTATTGCAGCGGATACTTCTGCTGCCACTCAGCGGTTTGCGCCAGCCACTCACGATGCGCGCCGCGCCAGTCCTTTCCAATAGCCTGAAGTTCTTCAAGCAAGCGGGCTAAACAGGCCTGCACATCCCCCACAATCGGCACATCGACCTGCACATTTTTGCCAATCGAGGACGGATCGATATCGATATGGATAAATTTGGCGTTGGGACAAAACTCGTCCACGTTGCCCGTGACCCGGTCGTCGAAGCGGACGCCAATAGCGATCACCAGATCGGCTTCGTTCATCGCCGTATTGGCGGTCACTGTGCCGTGCATGCCCAGCATCCCGAGCCACAGTTCATGCACGCCAGGGAACCCGCCGAGACCCATCAGTGTGTTGGTCACTGGCGTGGCGGTCAACTCGGCCACCTGACGCAGGCTCTCAGAGGCCCCGGAATGAATCACCCCGCCACCAGCGTAGATCACCGGCCGTTTGGCAGCCGCGATCATTTCCGCGGCGCGGCGCAGCTGCCCCGCATGGCCATGAATGGTTGGCTTATAGCCGCGCAGATTGACCTGCGTGGGATAGGCAAAGTCACACTCCGCCTGGGACACATCCTTGGGGATATCAACCAGCACAGGCCCCGGCCGCCCCGTGCTGGCGATATGAAAAGCTTCTTTGATGGTCCGGGTCAGGTCCTGCACATCGCGGACGAGGTAATTGTGCTTCGTGCACGAGCGCGTCATGCCGACGATATCGGCTTCCTGAAAGGCATCATTACCAATAACGCCTGTGGGGACTTGACCGGTAAAGACTACTACCGGCGTCGAGTCCATAAACGCATCGGTCAGGCCAGTGATCACGTTCGTCCCGCCAGGACCTGATGTCACCAGGACCACACCGGGTCGACCGGTGGCTCGCGCGTAGCCTTCTGCCATATGGATCGCGCCCTGCTCATGCCGAGTCAAGATATGCCGGACCCTACCGCTGTAGAGGGCATCGTTGAGCGGTAAAATCGCCCCGCCAGGATGGCCAAAAATCGTGTCGACTCCTTCCTTGAGCAGGCTTTCCACGAAAATGTCCGCGCCCTTCATGGCCTGGTTCCTTTCTCTGTGCTAGAGCTCCTTGCGGTCGTAAAAACTGTGTGGACTCTCTCTTGCCGCCGGGCAAGGAAGGAGTGCATGGGTCGCCTGCACTGCGTCTCAGCAGGAGCAATGGCCTACAGGGCCGACATCTGCGAACGAGGTGCAATCTGATACTGGTGCAGGATCGCCAGCATCCGGTCCTTGCCATACAATTTGAGCTTTTGCAGGCGTTTCCGTTCGACTTCCTGTGCACTCGTCATAAACCGCAGATCATTATATGTCGCCAGCTGCTGCTCATAACGTTCATGTTCCTCAAGCAGGCGACAAAACTCGGCATTGTCCCGTTTAACCTGCTCAATGAGTGACGCATCAATGCCTTCTAGCATACTTATGTCCCTTTCTTCCTCAAACAGATATATGCCTCACCCTCCAGGCTCCGTGGTACCGAGAGGCAAGGCGGGCTCAGCTCCCGTCACGGGGGTAGCGTGGGAGACGGGCGTCAGCAGCACGGATATACAGTGGCGTAAGCGTTTGCCCGGCTGCCGTGCTGGCATGATGCAGACGTGCCTGGCCTAGACGTGCCACACTCGCCGCGAGTTCCCCCTCCACAACGTTCTCCAGACATACCGCATGTGTACCCAGTGTCGCCGCCAAGAGTATCCTAGAGCTCCGCACCCCACTGCCCAGAAACAGGGTGCGCTCCGTCACAAGCGTACAGAGGGCGTCTGGCGTCGTCACCATCCCAGGCATGACCTCACGCACCGTCGTATCTTGTCGGCCATAGAGGGCCGCGTAGACCTCCCCCCGACGTGCCTCCAGCACTGGGCAGACAATACCATGCCATCCTGCTGCCATGGCCACTAACGCCTCAAAGGTGCTACAACCAACCAGCGGTTTCCCCATAGCCATCGCCAACCCCTGGGCCGTGGCCAGGCCAACACGCAGGCTGGTGAAGCCCCCTGGCCCAAGACTGACCGCGAACCCTCCGACGTCGCTGATACGACATCCCACCTGGGCACAGACTGCATCAACGAGGCGCATAAGGTGCGAGGAGAAAGGCGGCGCTTGTCGGAGGTAAAAAGAGGCGAGGATCTGCGACTCGTCGACGAGGGCGACACTGCCAGACCGACTCGCTGTGTCGATACCAAGCATAATCACTGGCGTTCCACCGGAAGCTCTGGACGCTGTACGGGGGATGACCTAAGGCTATTGCATCTACATCGTCTATACAGAGATATGGACCTGTACATGCTCAACATAGCACGGTCATCTTCTCACCGTCAAGAGGGGTTGCCGCTTTTACGTAAGAGGGGTACAATGCCCAACATATTGTTGCTCCTGTCAAGTTGACACCACAATATGGCCAATGCCACACACGAGGTGTGCTGTGTCGAGACTGCTAGTGCTAGGTCTTCTGCTCCTCAGCATGGGTGGGCTGAGTCTCAGTGGCTGTGCCAAGAAGGAAAAACCGCAAACGCCGGAAGACTACCTCCGGCTTGGCGACCAGGCGCTCAGTCAAAAACGTGAGGGGGAGGCCCGCAAGTACTATGAGCAACTCCTCGAGCAGTATCCGGACAGCGATTTGAAAGCGCAGGCGCAGTTTAAGATTGCCGATACCTTGTATCGCGAGAAGAACTATCTTGAGGCGCGCTTCGAATACCAGAAATTTCTTGAGCTGTATCCCTTGAGCTCTCTGGCGAGTCGGGCCCAATTTCAAATAGGTATGTGTAGCTTACAGAAGGTTCAGACGTTCGATCGTGCCCAGCTGCAGACGAAGGAGGCGCTAGCGGCGTTTCGGCTGTTCCGGAGCAAGTATCCTCAAGACCCGTTGCTCGCTGAGGCAGAGGAGCATATCCAGTTTCTCCGCCAACGCTTGGCGGAACATGAATTTGCGGTGGCACGTTTCTATTATAGAAAGAAAGCGTATCATGCGGCGATTGGGCGCCTCCTCAATTTGATTCAAGTCTACCCCGACACGCCGGATATCGATACGGCCCTTTATATGCTGGCCGACAGCTACCGCGAGGAAGAAAATTACCGCAAAGCCCAAGGCGTGCTGCAGTTGCTTATTGAGCGCTTTCCTACGAGTAAATATCTGGCCCAAGCGCGCACCCAGTTGCGCGCGTTACCCCAAACCGGTATAACGCTCCAGTAAGAGAGCGAACGCAGCGCTAGAGACAGAGTATGCCAGAAGACGAGCAGACGGTTTTTTCCATTAGGCTTATTGCCAAGATGTTGCATGTGCACCCTCAGACGCTCCGTTTCTATGAGCGTGCTGGCTTTGTGAAGCCCGTGCGTGCACGCGGTGATACGCGTCTCTATTCGCACCAGGATATTGCTCGGCTCCGCCTGATTTTGCACCTGACCCGCGATATGGGAGTTAATCTGGCGGGCGTAGAGATTATTCTCCGGATGCAGCACCAACTCGAGCATTTGCAGGACGAAATTGAGCACTTGCGGCAGCTGCTCGTTGCCCATGGGCAGCAGCACGGCGCCGAGAGGGTGCAGACGCAAGCCCTCATCAAAGCCACTCCACGCAAACTGGTCAAGGTCAAGTAAGACAGCAGTGGACAACGTATGATAGCTCTAGAGACTCCGAAGCAACGGTGCAAGATAAGGGCGTGCTATGTGGTCGGTCGTATGGTGTTTGGTCTCCGTGTGATGCTGGGGAGTTGTCTGGTCGGCGGGATCTTGCTCTGGTGTGTCACGGTGCAGGCACAGATGGTCCGCTATCAAGGGCCTGACGGACGGCTCTATTTCACCAACCTTCCCCTGCCACCGGCCTCAGGGCCTACAGTAGTGACACGGCCTGCGTTTGCCACGCGGCTGACCGCGCAAGCACCGGTCTTCTCTTTGATTCAGCGTCTGGCGCAGCAGTACAGTGTTGATCCACACCTCGTGCGGGCGATTATTATGGTGGAATCCAACTTTGATCCGCATGCCGTGTCTCGGGCTGGTGCCCAAGGGCTTATGCAACTCATGCCAGACACCGCGGCACGCTATCGGGTCGAGGATCCCTTCGATCCCCACGCCAATATTGAAGGTGGCATTCGGTACTTGCGCGACCTCTTGCGCCTATTTCCGAGTGATTTGCGACACGTGCTGGCCGCCTATAATGCTGGTGAAGGAGCAGTCCAACAGTATGGCGGGATCCCCCCGTATCCAGAGACACAGCGCTATGTGGAACGCGTCCTGGCGCTCTATGGTGCTGCTTTGCCCCCATCACAGGGAAAAATCTTTCGCTATCGCACGGCCAGTGGCAGTATACTGTTGACCGATACACAGCGCTAGCTTGCTTGGTAGAGATCGCACACTTACGGTGAGTGCCCACTATGGCTTTACAGCAATCTGACCCGCCGCCACCCCTCTCAAGCCATCTCAACTGGCCCAATAGGATTACGTTGGTCCGGATCTTTCTGGTACCGCTACTCCTGGTATTTTTGATTTCTCCACAAGGCTGGTACCCGCTGGTAGCCGCCACGATTTTTCTCGTGGCTGCCTTTACCGACTGGCTGGATGGTCACCTGGCGCGGAGCACCAATCAAATTACCCGTTTGGGGCAGCTCCTAGACCCTATTGCCGACAAACTACTCGTCACTGCTGCCCTCGTGTCGTTGGTGGGCCGGCAACAGGTGCCAGCGTGGATGGTCGTGATCATCATTTGTCGTGAGTTGGCCGTCACTGGCTTACGGGCTATGGCTGCCGATCAACACGTCATTATTGCCGCGGACGTGTTCGGCAAATACAAAATGGTGTGTTTCTTCATCGCTGCGTTGTTACTCATGCTGAACCTGCCCATACTGGACCTGCCGGGAATCATTATCCTTGCGGTTGGCATGGTACTGGGGGTGGTCTCCGGCATTGATTACCTGCGCAAATACCTCGCGAAGGTGCTCTGAAAGGCGGCGGCATGCTCACAGATCTGGTGCTCATCCTCCTGGCCTATTTGCTCGGTTCGCTGTCCTTTGGCCTCCTCCTGGCGCGGATGTATGGGGGAGCTGACTTACGCCGGAGTGGCAGTGGGAATATCGGTGCGACCAATGTCGCCCGCACTCTGGGGAAGACCGCTGGTATACTCACGCTCTTAGGGGATGGTGCCAAGGGTCTGGTGGCCGTGTTACTCGCACAAGTGTGGGGCCAGGCGTCCGTGTTGCCGGCCGTGGCGGCCTGCGTGGCGGTGTTGGGTCACATGTTTCCGCTCTATCACGGCTTCCGGGGTGGGAAAGGCGTGGCCACAGCCTTGGGGGCGCTACTTCCCACATTGCCGCTCCCGTTGTTGGGAGGCTTGCTGGTCTGGCTCGTGGTTGTGGCAATCTGGCGCTACGTGTCTGCTGGTTCGATATTGGCGGCGCTCGTGGTACCACTGCTGGCAGCCCTCTGGTCCTACTCCTGGCCATTAGTGCTGGCTGCCGTGCTGATCGCGCTGCTGGTGCTATACAAACATCGGGATAATTTGCACCGGTTACGCCAGGGCAGTGAGGCGAAATTTTTCTGAGTGCTCTGCTTTTTGTTTGACAAGTGCTGTGAATTTGCTATAGTTTCGCACACTAACAATTTTCCTCGCGAGTCGCCACAATGCGGGTGTAGCTCAGTTGGTAGAGCACAACCTTGCCAAGGTTGGGGTCGCCGGTTCGAACCCGGTCACCCGCTCTGCAAGCGCCGGCGGCATAGCCAAGTGGTAAGGCAGAGGTCTGCAAAACCTCCATTCCCCGGTTCAAATCCGGGTGCCGCCTCTGCGCCTCTCTCACCTTTATCGACGTTCCCAAGGCACTTTCGAGTTAAGGACCATCAGAAGGCTTGTCTCCCTCATTGCTCTGCTTTTGCTGGGAGGCGAAGACAGGCGCAATCAGGGGTGTCCCATACACCGGATGGGGTGTGACCACGACTGTCACACCGTAGACCTGACTCAGGCAGTCTGGTGTCAGCACGGCTTCAGGATGACCCATGGCTATCAGGGTGCCATGCGCCAGGAGAGCTACGCGGGTGGCACAGAGCGCGGCATGATTCAAGTCATGCAGCGTGACCACTACAGCCATGCCGTCATGCTGAGCGAGGCGTCGGATGAGGGCTAACAGTTCCGTCTGATACCGCAAGTCCAGGTGTGCAGTAGGCTCATCCAGCAGCAGGATCTGCGGTTGTTGTGCCAGGGCCCGCGCCAGAATGACGCGCCGTTGTTCGCCGCCTGAGAGTTCGGTGATGAGACGGTGGCGCAGGGCCTGGAGATCGGTCTGCGTCAGCACCTGCTCAATGGCCTGATAGTCGTGCGTTGTATACGGCAAGAGCCAGCCGCGGTGCGGCGCGCGTCCGAGGGCTACCGCTTGCTCGACGGTGAGGGGCGACGTTACCCCCTCGCTTTGTGGCGCCAGGGCCAGACGGCGTGCGACCGCGCGTGGGCGCAGGCGCCAGATGTTGGCGCCAGCCAGGAGGACTGTGCCAGTACGTGGCCGTAATAGGCGTGCCAACGCTCGTAGTAAGGTCGTCTTGCCAGCGCCATTTGGGCCTAGCAGAGCCAGGATCTCACCCGGCTGGACGATCAGCGCGAGGTCGTGCAGCACGGTATGCTGATTATAGGCACAGGTCAGCTCCCGCGCTTCCAGCCGTGTCATCGCCGGGCTCCTAAAATGCGTTGGTGTGTCTTCAGCAAATAGAGAAAGAACGGACCTCCCAGCGCCGCCGTGAGCACCCCGGCCGGCAGCTCCAACGGGGCCAATACGGTACGTGCCACGTCGTCTGCTAGCAGGAGCAGTAAAGCCCCTAATAGGGCACTGGCAGGGATCAGGCATGTGTGATTCGCTCCAACTAATAGACGCGCCGCATGCGGGGCAATGAGCCCCACAAAGCCAATGGTCCCCCCAGCAGCGACTGCCGCGGCAGTGGTGAGACTGGTAGCAGCGACGATGGCTATGCGTGCCCATCCTAGGGGTAAGCCCAAACTTTGCGCGGTTTCATCGCCAAAGGCCAGTGCATCAAGTGGCCGGGCTAACACCCACAGTACGCCAAGACCTACCCCCATATAGGGCACACTCGTACGCAGCTGCGGCCAGCTCCGCCCGGACAATCCCCCTAGTAGCCAGTTCAGGACGGCGTAGGTGCTCTGCTCGTTGAACAGCATCACTAAAGAAACGATGGCACTCAGGAAGGTATTCAAGGCTGCCCCAGCCAGGAGCAGGGCCGTCGCTGGTACCACTCCTCCTATTTCAGCAATGCTGTAGGCCGCGGCAACTGCCAGCAGTGAGCCAGCGAACGCCGCCAGAGACACTGGCCCAACACCAGTGACGATGGCCAACGTCGCGCCCAGGGCCGCACCACTGGATGCCCCAATCACAAAGGGATCAGCTAAGGGATTCCGAAATAGCCCCTGCAACGCGGCGCCCGACACCGCCAGACCAGCACCAATCAGGGCCGCAAGCAACACCCTGCCAAAGCGTATCTCCCAGACAATGACAGCATCTGTCGCCTCCACACCGGGTGTTGTTGGTTGCAAGAGCGCCCTCATGACACGGGACAGCGGCAACATCACCGCGCCTACCGCCACACTGGCAATGATGACGAGCGCGAGCAGCACTATGAGCATGGGGATGAGTGCAACACGGCGTCGCCCTATGGTCGAGTGGGGCGTCTGGTGCGTCACAACCGTCGGCTCCTAGGGCAACAGGTCAGGGTAAAGCGCCCTGGTGATGGCTTCCAGGGCTTCGGCCAGACGTGGGCCAGGACGTGCCACTATGTCACCATTGAGGAGGCGAATACAGTGCTGCTTGACAGCCAGCATAGAGCTCCAGCCCGGACGCTGGCTGATCTGGGCTGGTGTCAGCGCGAGTTGATGGCCTGTATGGCCAAGAATACAGCTTGGGTTACGCCTCACCACCTCTTCAGAACTGACCTGCGGATAACGTCCCCCCAGGTCGGCAAAGACGTTGATGCCACCGGCCATTTCTAATAGCTGGCCAATGATCGTCGCGCGTCCTACTGTCATGAGCGGCTCGTCATACACTTCATAGAAGACCGTCACGCGCTTCTCCTGGGGCAAGGTTGCTACGGCCTGCCGCACGCGCTCCAGGCGACTTTGTATCTCCTCTACCACGCGGCGAGCTTCCTGCTCGTGGCCCGTGAGCCGCCCCACCAGTGTAATATCGGCGTAGACCTCGTCAAAGCTGACTCTGTTGGTTAAGTCACCTTAACAAAGAACTGCCTGGCGTGACAGTGGATGCGGCGCCAACCGCGCAAAGTGTCCCGGCTGCCGCCGGCGCTCGCCTAAAGGTGTGCCCTTGAGCCAGGCGATCACCCGCACGATATTCATCGCCGTGGCATTGAGCAGTTGCTGGAGGTGCGTGCGCGCGAAGCCGCGGTAGCGACTCTGGCGCACATCAAAGCGCCGGATGCCTTGCGAGAGGCTGCTCTCGACCCCAGACCGGAGCGCATACTTCTCTTTGAACTCAGGCGTCTCCTGGCGTTGGCGGGCGGCCTGCATCGCCTCATGGTGAGCTTGGGGACGGACGGTGAGTTGGCGTGGCGCATCTTTGGCTGTGGTACATACGTGACGAGTGGGACAGGCGCGACAGGTGGCCTTGTCAAAACGGATCCGAAATACCGGATCGCCGGAGACATCGTGGCCTGGGGTCCATTTGACACTCGTATGCCCTTGGGGACAGCGGGCCTGCTGGGCCTCCCAATCCAAGACGAAGGCCTGCAAGTCATAGCCGTGTGCGATCTTGTGTTGCCAGCTGTAGGACCCAAAGGGCGGCCCGACCACATCGATCTGGTGCTGCTGCGCGGTCACCAGGAAGTCGGCATCCACGTAGCCGCTGTCAAGCAGATGGGTGCCCGGGAGTAGGTCTCGTGCGGCCAAATCCTGGACAATGGGAGGTCCCATCGTGCAATCGGGCGTGGTAGCAGGTGTCGTCAGCACCTGGGTAATCAGATCGGGGTGCTCGGGCTCACAGGTCTCGCTGAGGTGCAGCTTATAGCCCACCCATTGCGTATCGCGTTTCGTGCAGTAGCGAGCCTCGAGCTCGTAGGGCGAGGTGATGCGCACGGCCGCCGGTGGTTGCTCCTCTGTGGTGCGCCAGCGCACCTCGGCCAGCCCCGGAGCAGTACAGCGAGAATATTGTTGCACCCAAATCTGCCGGAGCGCCTCCACGGCGGGCAGGGTGCGGAGGTACGGTGCGCTGGTGGCCGCCCAGACCGCGTCCAGGAGCTGATAGCCATCCAGGCCTACTTGCCGCGCCAGGGCCTCGCGCTTGCTCGCCGCCTTCGGCAAGCGCATCTGGTCCGCACGCAGGCCGTAGCGCGTATACCAGTCCAGCGGCACGTGCTGCTGGACCCAGGTGGGGGCGGCAGCGCTGAGCTGGTTGAGTGCAGAATGCATGGCTTCCAGCACACATTCCAAGCGGTGCAAGGTGCGGATGGCTGCCAAGACATGGGTGGAATCGGTCCGTTGGGCACCCCGTGCTTTGATCCAGCCGCGCGCTTTGCAGGTCGTCAGGAAGGTATCGAGGAACCGTTGGCCGGCCTCATGGGCCACTAAGCGCTCACGAAAATCGTGCAACAGGGTGAAGTCGAAGCCCGGATCATGCAAATCGAGGCTGAGCGCATATTTCCAATCCATACAGCGCCGGACCGCATCGGCCGCCTGGCGGTCAGTGAGCCCTTCCATATACTGCATCACGACGACCAAGGCCAAGCGCCAGGGGGCCACTTCCACCGGACGGCCCTCGGGGGGATAGAGATCAGCAAAGAGCTGATCCGTGTAGAGCGTGCCAAACTCGGCCCGCAGGTTGACGTAGAGATTGCCTTTAGGGAAGGCAGCGCGGACTGCAGCCGCCGTCACGTCGGGAATGGGTGGGAGGGGTTCGGGGCGTAAGCTCATGGCGTACCTCCTGGAATGACAAGGCTATTGGGGTTGGCACCAAGCATAGCCCATCCATCTAGGGGGCGTCCACGCGCCCGCTCGCGCACCGCGCGGTGCAGGCTGGCGTGGCATCGCTGTCGGGGGGCGCGCTGCGTCCTTCTTCTCTGGGGACTGTCAGCCTATTTTTTACTACAAAAACTATTTTATGTAGTGTATTGCAGAAAAAAGACCTTGAACGATAGGTAATCACGCAGGGTTAACCAACAGAGTCAGAATTTTCGTTACGTATATGGCTTGGTAAGCCGACCTTGGGTAGAGGCTAGGAGGGGGCTTAGAGCAACTCATAGAAGAGAGCTAATGCATTGTTTATGTTGAGCTAATTGCTTAATGATAACTTTTTTAGAGTTCTGTAGTCTTCTGATGCCCCTCTGCAGTCAGCCTGAGGTGGTGTGCGTTGCCGCCAGGCGAACGCCCAATGACGATAAAACCTCGTCTTTCCAGCGTCTGAAGGCTCCGACTGATATTCCCTTTATACCCGCCGAGGGCCTTCACCAACTCCTCATGGCTACTCACGATGACCCCGTGGGTGCGGTGGTGATCCGCTGCTAACCACCGCAGGATGCGTTTCTGTAACTGGGATAGGCGTGCGGTGACCATCGCTTCTCTCCTCATCCATCGCTACAATAGGCGCTCTCTCAACAGAGGAGCATACCCTAGAGCTGTGAAGGGCTAGGCCTCCCCCCTCCGACGGTAGAGCGCTCGGTAGGCGTGCCAGGCCAGCCGATCCTCGTGCGCCTCCAGGAGCGCCTTGCGAGTAGAGAGAGGGTGAGACGCCATGACAGCGAGGCTGGACTTTGCCCAATTGGAACTTCATTTTGTGGATCAGATGCAATGGCGCTATGAATTGATTCGTCCTCTCGTGCTGTTGGCCGAGGGCACGCCCACCCAACGCGCGGCGGAAACCCATACCCATCCCGATACGGTCCGGACCTTTACCCGCCGCTTCCGCGCCCAGGGCATGCTCGGCCTGTTGCCCAACGATATCGAAGCGCGCCCACGCGGGCGAGCCCAGCGCGTGCCGGAGGCCGTGCGCCACGAGGTGGATCGCCTCAAAGCCTTGTACGCGGGCTTTCATTACCGCGAACTCGCCCGGATCTTGTTCTACACGTTTGGCTATCCCATCCATCACAATACCGTCAAACAGTTGTGGGAGCAGAGTCCTGTCGTCGCCACCCAGCAGCTCGACCTGTGGGACTATCATACGCATCCTGACCGGTATCAGGCGCGCCTGCAGGTCATCAAACTCTACTATCAAGGCTGGGACAAGGTGAGTATCAGCCAGTTTTTACGGTTGTCACGCCCGACTGTGGATCGGTGGATCACGCGCTTTGAGACCGAGCACTTTGCCGGGCTCATGGACCACAAACGGGGCCCCAAGGCCCCGCGGAAGCGGTGGTTTCCCGTCATGGTCGAGGTGTATCACCTGCAAAAACGGCATCCCGACGCCGGGGAGTTCCGCATCTGGAGCCTGCTCGCGCGTACGGACCTCTCCGTGCGCACGGTCGGTCGGATTATGGCCATCAATAAGCAGGTCTATGATGATATCCCCCATGTGCGCAAACCTGGGCCCCAGCCAACGCCCCAGCCCCACCCCTACAAGGCACGTCATCCGCACGAGTTTTGGTTTATTGATGGCCGCATGATGGATTTTGCCTTGGAGGGGGTCAAGTGGTGGAGCCTGATCCTGGTGGACGGCTACTCGCGCACCATGCTGGCCGGCGCCGTGGCCCCCGTGGAAGCCTCCTGGGTCGCCCTGATGGTGCTTTATACCGCCTGTCTGCGTTATGGGGTCCCGGAGACGCTGATCTCGGATAGTGGCGGGGCCTTCACCTCCAACGAGTTTGAAGCGGTCTGCACCCGCTTGGAGATCAACCATGAGCCCATCGAGAGCACCAAAGGGGAGAGCTACAAAAATCTCATGGAGACCCATTTCAACATCCAGCGGCGTTTGTATGACTACCAGTTCTCCTTGACGACCACGCCCATAGAGTTCGAGCAGGCGCACCAGGCGTTTATGGAACTCTACAATACCACCGCCCATCAGGGCCTGATGCAAGATCACTTTGACCCGCCTATCCCGCTGGCGGTGCTTGGGGAGGCCAAAGGGCGGCTCTATAGCGCCGAAGAACTCAGCCGCAAGTTTTCCCATGCCCTCTTTCCGCGCACGACGAACCCGTATGGCTGTGTCACCTTGCATAGTTATCATTTCTATATTGAGGCGGGCTTACCCAAGACACAGGTCTTGCTCTGGGTGTATGGCGAGCAGTTGCGGGCCGTCTTTGACAACGTCGTCGTGGCAGAGTATCACTGCCGCTATGA
>Ga0081538_10001698_pt1 | contig 22437 bp, 22 predicted proteins | sample TabmetS5T2R1_FD_71022 | JGI IMG/M metagenome (GOLD analysis project Ga0081538, IMG submission 71022) | Tabebuia heterophylla rhizosphere microbial communities from the University of Puerto Rico - S5T2R1 | ecosystem: Host-associated > Plants > Roots > Rhizosphere ...
CGACCCCACGTTCGTCCGCGGCCAGAAGCACTGGACGTGGCTCTACTGGGGCGCGTCCCTCGCGGCGCTCACGCGATTGGCGGGCGAGAGGGGCTACGCCCTTGTGGCTGGGAACCGCGCAGGGAACAACGCCTTCTTCGTGCGGCGCGACGTGCTCGGCGACATCCCGGAGCTGAGCGTGGCCGACGCCTGGCGCCCAGCGCGCTTCCGAGAGTCGCGCGACCACCAGGGCGACCTCTCATACGTATCCGATCCGCGGGAGCGACTAAGACTCATGCGCGAAATGCCGATGGTGGACGTGGAGGCCGGGCGTGAGCTCACGATCGGGCAGCGCTTCGACGTCTAGCCGCGACCAAGCAGACGTCCGAGCCGCGCCCGTAGCGGCACGAGCCGCCTGAGCAACGGCTGCAGGCGCTGCATCAGCGGGCTCGGCACCTTCACACCACGCGCCTTCTCTCCGGCCTCCCAGACCGTCCAGACGTGCTCGCGACCAAAGGCGTCGACGATGTCGCGCGCACTCTGGGGTACCGCGAGGACGAGGTCGTGCACGATGGTTACGTAGTGCCCCGAGCGGTCGCGCCGCACGGCGTCGAGTACCTCCACAAGCGTGGGCCAGCGGTGGTCCGGCGGCGAGGCGAATTCGCGCACGTCGTCGATGAGAAGGCAGTCGTTCGGATCGCCGGGCCCAATCGCGTCGAGCTCGGCGATCAGCGGGCACGGATCGTCGCTCCCGGCGGTCTCGCCCCCGCTCCAGTGGGCGTCTAGCCAGTAGAGCGTGCCGCCGGCCGTCGCGTCCAGCGAACGGAGCGCCTCGCCCGAGTGGCCCTTCACCTGACGAACGTTCCCGAGTGGCTCGAGCAGCGGCCGCGCCCGTTCGTAGAACTCGTCGGCGCGCTCGATGGTCACGACGTCCTCGAACATCCCGGCGAGCACGGCTGTGGTGTGGCCGTAGTAGGTGCCGGTCTCGACGGCGCGCCGGAGCCCGAGCCGGTCGCGCAGGTCCACGCTGAGCTGATTCGGGAGAGATCCCAAGGCGCGAAAACCTAGCGACGCGGCCGCGCGAGGCGCTCCTCGAGCATCCCGCTGAGCTCCGCTATGCGGCGCGCGTAGGTGTGGGCGTGCAGCGTTCGTGCCTGCCCGGCGGCGGCGATCGCACGGCGCTCGTCGTCGTGTGCCAGGTGGTGTGTGAGTTGTGCGGCTAGGTCGCGCGGGCCGTCGTACGCCAGCACCTCGCGGCCCGGCTCGAACAGCTCCCCGAGGTTGCGTCCGCTGTCGGTCACGAGCAGGGCGCCCGAGCCGGTGGCCTCGTAGAGCCGCATGTTGTTGGCATATCCCTCGGCGGCGTCGATGTGCCGGTTCACGACGATCCGGGAGCGGGCGAGCACGCGGTACATCTCGAGGCCCCACGCCTCGCCGTGGTAGCGCTCGCGGATCGGCGATTCTGGTGCCAGCGCGTCCGCCCCGTAGCCCCAGAAGTCGATCCCCGTCTCGCGCGCGACCTGTTCCAGCAGCGCGGTACCGGCCTCGTGCACGCGTGGGTTCAGCCCCCCGACGAAGCTGACCGCGTAGGGGCGCTCGCCGTCCGGCCCCGGCTCGATGCCCTCGCCACGCAGCACGTCGTGGAGCCGCGCGTCGTAGGCGAGAGGGAGGTATTCGCTGTCGATGCCGAGCCGGGCGAAGCGGGTCGCGAAATGCGGGAACGAGGTGACGATCAGGTCGAACGCGCGGAGATGGCTCTCGGGCGGCGCCGGGCTCGCAATCTGACCGGCGACGAGCCGGCGGCCGCCGGCTTTCAGCGCGACGACTTCGGCGGTCGAGTGGTAGCCCATGTCCTGCAGGTACACGACGTCGGGGTTGTAGAGCTCGACCTGGGCGGCCAGCACGGCCCGCAGCGCCACGCGCCGCGCGCGGCCGCCAAAGCGCGCAGGTGCGAGCCGCGCGAGTCCCGCCCGCACGCGAGCCTGCCGGTGCTCGTGCGCCCATGCCCGCTGGAGCGGCTCCACGTTCGCCACGACCTCCATCGCCTCGTGCCCGAGCGCGCGCAGATGGTGCGAATACGCGTCCGCGGTTCCGAAGCGCTCGGCAACCAGCGACTCCATCTGCTCGGAGTACGGCCGGGCCGCGAGCCCGGCGCGTGCCGCGTAGTGAGCGTCGACGAACGCCCCGTAGTACGTGTCGACGATCAGTACCCGCACGGCGGGGCATCGTAGGGGGTGGGGCTCCTAAGATCGGGAAGCGTGACGGTGCGCGCCCGCCTCAACGAGGCGATCCAGCAGGGCCTCCGCCGGCTCGGCTACGAGCTGCACCCGTACGAGCCCGGCCCGGCGCCATACGAGGAGGACGTGAGGCGCGCGAAGCTGCTGCGAGCCGAGCGGATCGACGTCGTCCTGGATGTGGGCGCCAACAGCGGGCAGTACGCGCAGCGACTGCGCCGGGCTGGCTACGACCGCCGGGTCGTCTCGTTCGAGCCCCTCTCCGAGGCGTTCGCGGCGCTAGAGCGGGCAACGGCCGGCGATCCGCTGTGGGAGGCGCGGCGGCTCGCGCTCGGGGACGAGGACGGCACGGCCGACATCCACGTCGCGGCGAACTCCTGGAGCAGCTCGCTGCTCGAGATGGGCGAGCGCCACCTGGCAAGCGCGCCCGACTCGGCCTACACCGGCACCGAGACCGTGCCGGTGGCGCGGCTCGACTCGATCTGGGACGACGTGGTACGCGACGGCGAGCGCGTGTTTCTGAAGCTGGATGTCCAGGGATTCGAGATGCACGTGCTGAGCGGCGCGACAGTTCACCTCGACCGGGTGGCGGGCGTGCAGGCCGAGCTTGCGCTCACGCCGCTCTATGAGGGCGACTCGCCGTGGCGTGAGGTGGTGGACCACCTGGAGGCGCGCGGCTTCGAGCTCGCGGGGCTCGAGCCCGGCTTCGAGGATCCCGACAGCGGCCGCATGCTGCAGGCCGACGGCGTCCTCGTCCGCCCCGGGCGCTCCTAGCCGGAACGAATCCGGAAGCTTTGGAGGGAGAGCTCGGCGTCCAGGTCGTCGAAGTGATGCAGTGGCACCTCGCCGTAGAAGGAGGCCCAGGCGCTGAAGGTGCTCGGCGGGCCGACGATGTAGTCGCAGCGGGCGAGGGCATACATGTCCTCGACCATGTGGCCCGGCCCGGGACTCACGCGTGCCGCGCCGAGCGCCGCCCAGTTCGCGGGCTGGTCGCTGCACACGAGGAATGCCGGCCGGCGGCCGGGGAATAGCCTGGCCAAGCGCTCGACCAGGCGGGCGTAGGCCTCCACCGGATGGAAATGCCGCCCGCCGGCGTACTGGGCGTAGTCGCCGTGCCGGATGTGGACGCCGACGAGCACGTCGGAGCCGCGGCGGGCCTCCGCTAGCGCGCGCTCGACGGCGCGGCCGTGCGCCTCGGCCGGCGCGAACAAGGAGCGCAGGAAGTCCGCCTGCTCGCGAAAGCTCGCCTCGTCGCGGAAGAGCCAGCCGGTCACGAGAAGCGGGCGCCTCCGCTCTGCCTCACGCCGGAACTCAGGGCTGCGCAGCTCGCACGCCTCGCCGTTGTTCAGCCGCAGCTTCGGGACGGGCGTGCGGGCGAGCAGCGCGCAGGCCCGAAACGCCGCCTCGCGGGTGCGGGTCGTGGCCGGAATCCAACTGCGCACGGGGGGCACGCGGCACAGCACGTCGTCGGCGAAAGCGGGGAAGTAGGGCGCGTAATCCCCGAAGCCCGGGTTCGCCACGGCGACGCTGTGCGAGCGGCCGAAGGCGATGATGTGGGCGAATTGGAAGAGCCGGTTGCCGAGCTGGCCGACCTTGTCGGCAATGACGATCACCGCCGCGGCACCCTAGTCTGCGCGGCTCCGTGAGGCCCAAGCTGTCGATTGTCACGCCCTCCTACAACCAGGCGGGGTTCCTGGAGCGGACGCTTCGGTCCGTCCTGGAGCAGGGTTACGAGAACCTCGAGTACATCGTCATGGACGGCGGCTCGACCGACGGTTCGGTGGAGATCCTGGAGCGCTACTCCGACCGGCTCGCCGGGTGGGTCTCCAAGCCGGACAGGGGGCAGACGGACGCCCTCAACCAGGGCCTCAGGCGGGCCACCGGCGACATCGTCGCCTACATCAACAGCGACGACCACTACCTCCCCGGCGCGTTCGACGCAGCCGTCGACGCTCTCACTCAGAGCGACGCGCTTTGGGCCGCGGGCGCCGCGCGCTTCGTGGATATCCACGACCGACTCATCAGTGTGTGGCGCGCGGCCCCGCCCGTGCGCCGGCGCGTGTGGTGGCTGCTCGGCCCGTGGGGCGTGCCCCAGGCGGCCACGTTCTGGCGCCGCGAGGCATTCGACCGTTACGGCCTGTTTCGGGAAGACATGCACTACGTGTTCGACACCGAGTTCGGCCTCCGGCTCGCCTTCGCGGGCGAGCTGCCGGTTCTGCTCGACCGCGAGCTCGCCGTCCGCGTCGAGCACGAGGACGCCAAGTCCTGGGACCTGCGCCCATTCGAGGAGGAGCAGAAGCGCTTTGTCGAGCTCTATCGCAGCCGGCTGACACGCGCAGAGCGCGTCTCGCTGGCGACCGCTCAAGCCCTGCGACGCCTCGGTTTCTTCCGCGCCACCGGGGCTGCCAGCCGCCTATACCGGCGGGTCAGGCCCCTCGCGAACTAGCCTTGGCTCCGGTGAGGGTGGAGCGCACCAACCTGCCGTTGCCTCTGCGCCCGGCGCCAAAGCGGGCGGGCGGCTGCCCGCGGTGCGACGTTCCCCTCGTCGCGCCCCGGCTGCGCGTAACCGGCTGGAGGATGTTCGCGGACGGGCGCTGCGAGCAGTGCGGTCACCGGTATGTCCAGGATCTTCCATCCGGCCACGGAATGCTCTATCCCGCGACGCTCGACGTGGATACCGGCGAGACGCTTCAGGTAGGGGACGCCCCCTGGTTCGCGGCTCCGCTGCGCGACCTGTTCGAGCGGCCCGACGGCGATCCGGTCACCCTCGAGGTGCGCGGCCGAGCCCGCGACCCAGCCGTGCTGCTCAACTGCCTCGATCCGATCTACGGCCACTCGGTCCTCAAGCTGCTGAACGCGCAGGGACTTCTGCGCGAGGGCCGCGAGCTGATCGTGCTTGCGCCAGAGTCGCTGGACGCGCTGCTGCCCGGCGGTGCAGCCGCCCTCTGGATTGTGCGCGAACCCACGCGCCGCTTTTCCCGATGGCTGCTCGACCTCGAGGAACGGATCGATCATGAGCTAGCGGAGCTCGACGACTGCGTGCTGAGCCCCGCAGCGCCCCACCCGGCCCCTTCGGGCTACGACCTCGGGGAGCTGCTCGGCGCCGTCGAGCCGGCCAAGGTGGGCAACCCGTCGGTGGTGTTCAGCCTCAGGGCCGACCGGCTCTGGGGCCGGGATGCGGCAGATCAGCGCGAGCGAGTTGGCCGGCTGTGGAGGGCGATCACCGCGGCATTTCCAGAAGCGGGCGGTGTCGCGGTGGGAACGGATCCCGGCGGCCTGCCGCCGGGAATCGAGGACGCCACCGTGGCGGAGCCGGCCACGGAGGTCGAGCGGCGCTGGCTGGCGCTCATGCGCGGCGCCGACCTGGCGTTCGGGGTGCACGGCTCAAACATGTTGCTCCCGTCTGGACTGGCGCGTGCGACCCTCGAGCTGCTCCCGGCGACGCGCTACGGGAACGCCTTCCAAGCGACCCTGCTCAACACCGCGAATTCCGCGGCAGCGCTCGTCCGGCACAGAACGATGTATGGCGCCGACGACCTCTCGGACCTCGATCCCTCCCGCGTCGCGGAGGTCGCGGTCTCGGTGCTGCGCTACACCAACCGGAGTGAGACGCTGCTGTCGGGGGAACGCGCGGCACGTGGGCTCCCCGCGGTGGAGCGGCCGGTACCCGCAACTGCGCCACGAGCTCGTCCGCAGATTGGCAGCATCAGCGCGCGCCGCGCAGTGCGCCGCCTCGTGGGCGCGACGAGGCAGCGCGCAGCCCGCTCTCGGCGCCGGCTCTCACGCCCCTCACTGCCGGTACTCGTCCGTGACGAGCGCGGGCTCTCCTTCGAGCTCGAGACAGCCGAGGAGGTCGAGCGCTTCGCGGCCGCCGGGGGACATCTCGAGCGCGACGAGCTCGCGCTCGTGAGCGCGTACCTGACGGCTGGCATGACCGCGTTCGATGTCGGCGCCAACATGGGCGTTTTCACCGCAACTATGGCCGCCGCCGCCGGACCGTCCGGGCCGGTGCATGCCTTCGAGCCCCTACCCTCGAACCGCCGGCGCCTCGAGCGGACGATCGCGCTCAACGGCACCGAGCAGGTCCATGTGAGCGCGAGCGTCGTTACCGACACCGATGGCCGGACGCAGCTCTACGACTACGGGGCGGGCTACGAGTCGTGGGCCACCCTGGTGCCGCGCGAAATCGAAATCGGCACGCGCACCGTGCGGCCGGAGGCGAAGATCGAGGTCGACGCAGTGACGCTCGACCGCTACTGCCATGAGCGCAACATCGAGCGGATCGACGTTCTTAAGATCGACGTGGAGGGCGCCGAGGAGCGCGTCCTCGGAGGAGCCTCCGGTCTCCTGGAGCGCAGGGCGGTGGACCTGCTGATCGTTGAGGTTGCTGATACGACCCTCGCGGCCGGCGGCGCCAGCGCCAATGCGCTCGTCGAATCGCTGGAGAGCCACGGGTTGCGCACGCTCGCGATCCTCGACGGCGAGCTACGTCCATTCCGTATCGCCGGTGAGCACCTAGTGCTCACGAACGTCGTGGCCGCGTCGGCGCGCGCGAGAGAGCGCCTCAGCGGGCTTGGGGCGCTCCGCTAGTGGTCGGTGCTTACAACTAGCCGTCGGCCACGAAGGTGTAGAAGCCACAGCCCCAGCGCGCACCGGCCAGGTCGCCAGGCTCGAGCTGCTCGCGCCAGCGACCTGAGTCGTCCACACCCGAGAAGGTTTCGAGCCGCAGCCTCCGGAAGAAGCACGGCACTTCCGCGGGATCGTGCACGCGGTGCGCGTTGAACTCAGTACGGGGCTCCCCGACGGGCAGCGAGAAGTAGAGCCGGCCGTCCGGACGCACGACGCGCTCGAGCTCGCGTGCCGCCTTAACCGTCCCCTCGGCATCGAGCGGGTCGCCATACCGGCCAAGACCGATGTGCTCCGCAACGTGAAGGCACGACAGCGACTCCACCGATGCGTCGTCGAAGGGCAGGTCGAGCACTGTGCCCGCCCGGACCTCGAGCCGCGGGATCTCGACGTCTACCGGACGAAGATCCACGAACGTCACGGGAACGAAGGCCGTAAGACCCACTACGAACGTGAAGCGCGACCCGACGTCCACGTGGCGGTCCGGGCGCTCTCGGAAGACCTCCCGGGCAGCCCATGCGTCCTGATGGGTGTAATGCGGGTCCACCAGTGTCGTTTCGGTCCGGTCCAGCAGCTGCGGGTTGTCGAGCGTCCGTCGCAGGCGCTCGCCGCTCAGCTGCTCGTAGGTCCGCCGGTCGCGGAGGTAATCGGGATAGGCACGCAGCGCTGCGCGGAGCTGCGTGCGCGGCACGACGGCATCCAGATAGTGATAGGCAGTCTGGCGGGCCACGGTCGCGCCGCCTAGTACACGGCGCCACACTCGTCGAACCGGGTCGACCTGCTCTTGAGGCGAAGCCACGGGCGGCACACTAGCCTTCGGCGAAGTGGCGACCGTCGCTCAACGAGAGCTGGTCATCCGCCCCCCGCATCGCTGGGCCAGCATCGACCTGCGCGAGCTCTGGGAGTACCGCGAGCTCATGTACTTCCTGGTGAAGCGTGAGTTGCAGATCCGCTACAAGCAGAGTGTCTTCGGGGTGAGCTGGGCCGTGCTCCAGCCGGTGGTGTATGCGTTCGTTTTCTCGCTCTTCTTCGGACAGCTGGCCGCCGTCCCGTCGGATGGGTTCCCTTACCCGGTCTTCGCGCTCGCCGGGCTCGTTGCGTGGACATTCGTCTCGCAGGCGGTTGGCCAGGGCTCAAGCAGTCTCGTGGGCGACGCCAACCTGCTCTCGAAGGTGTACTTCCCTCGGCTGGTCATCCCGATCGCCAAGATCCTGTCGCTGCTCGTCGACCTGGTGATCGCAATCTGCGTCCCGCTCACCCTGCTCATCCTGCTCTACGGCGCCGACCCGAGTGTTGGACTCCTCGCCGTTCCGGGGTTCATCCTGCTCGCGCTCGTCACTTCGGTGGGCATCGCGTGTGGTCTCGGCGCCCTGAACGTGATGTACCGGGACGTCACCGTCGCGCTCCCGCTGCTGGTGCAAGTGTGGCTGTTCGCCTCGCCGATCGTCTATCCCACCTCGCTCATCCCCGGGGACTGGAAGTACGTGTACGCGATCAATCCGATGGTCACGGTGATCGACGGCATGCGCTGGGCGTTCCTCGGCGCTGAGGCGCCTGAAATCGGCGTGGTCTGCTGCTCCGTCGCCGGTGCGCTGGTGCTGCTCGTGGCAGGAGTCCTCTACTTCCGTCGAACCGAGCGTTTCTTCGCGGACGTGGTGTGACCATGGAGTACGACGTCGCCGTCCACGCCAAAGGGATCGGCAAGAAGTACCAGCTGGGTCAGCTCGAAACCGGCTACAAGCTGCTGTCCGAGGTGATCAGCGAGCGGGTCCGCAGCATCGGCAGCCGCCGCGAGCGGCGTGGGGAGTTCTGGGCGCTCCGGGACATCGACTTCGACGTACAGCGGGGTGAAACGTTCGGCATCATCGGCCACAATGGTGCCGGCAAGAGCACGCTCCTCAAGCTGCTCTCCCGGATCACGCCGCCCACTACCGGGACGATTCGCCTGCACGGTCGCGTCGGCGCCCTACTTGAGGTTGGCACTGGGTTCCACGGCGAGCTCACGGGGCGCGAGAACATCTACCTCAACGGGGCGGTACTTGGGATGCGCCGCGCCGAGATCGCGCGCAAGTTCGACGAGATCGTCGAGTTCGCCGAGGTCGAGCAGTTCATCGACACGCCGGTAAAGCGCTACTCGAGCGGGATGTACCTGAGGCTCGCGTTCAGCGTCGCTGCCCATCTGGAGCCGGAGATCCTGATCGTCGACGAGGTGCTCTCAGTCGGCGATCTCGCGTTCCAGGAGAAGTGCCTGGGACGGATGGAGCGAGTGGCCGGCGAGGGCCGGACCGTGCTGTTCGTGAGCCACAACCTGACGGCCGTGCAGACTCTTTGCCCGCGCTCGATGCTGCTGTCGCGCGGGGCCAAGATCACCGAGGGCCCGACAGCCGGGGTGATCGAGGAGTACGTGAGCGGGATTCGAGCCCATACGACGATCGAGCTGGACGCGCGAACCGACCGCGAGGGGACAGGCCGCTTCCGTTTCAGCGGCATCTCTTTGGAGAACAACTCCGGCGCGGTGGACGTGCCAGTGACGGGCGAGGACCTTGAGATCGTCTTGGCGTACGAGAGCTCGGACGGGAACGCCATCCGCAACGCTGGCTTTGCGATCGGCGTGTACAGCGTGCTGGGGACCCTCGTCCTACAGCTCCAGAGCGATGTCGCGGGGACGATGCACGGCTCGATCCCACCGCGCGGCGAGATTCGCTGCCGAATCCCGCACCTCCCGCTCCCGGCCGGTCACTACATCCTCAACCTCATGGGTACGACCGGCGGTACCGCCGCGGACTGGATCCAGCGCGCGGGAGAGCTGACGGTGGCCGAGGGAGATTTCTTCGGCAGCGGCCGGCGCCTTCCGGACGCACACCAAACCGTGCTGGTCGAGCAGTCGTGGTCCGTCGTGGAGGCGGCCGAGCCAGCCGCGCGCTAGCGCGAACCGGACTAGCCCACGCCCTCGTGGCTGAACCGGGTCACCCTGCCCGCCAGCTGGTCCTCCAGCGCGGCCATGTCCGCGTCCACCATGATCCGCACCAGCTCCTCGAAGCCCACCCGCGGTTCCCAGCCGAGCTTCTCGCGCGCCTTGCTGGGGTCCCCCAGCAGCACGTCCACCTCCGACGGGCGGAAATATCGCGGGTCGATCTCGACGTGAGGCTCCCACTCGAGCCCCACGTGATGGAACGCCCGCTCGAGGAACTCGCGGACCGTGTGCGCCTGGCCGGTGGCGACCACGAAGTCGTCCCCTTCGTCGGCTTGGAGCATTAGCCACATCGCCTGGACGAAGTCCGGCGCGTAGCCCCAGTCGCGCTGCGCGTCGAGGTTGCCGAGGTAGAGCTTGTCCTGCAGCCCGTGCTTGATGCGGGCTACGGCGCGCGTGATCTTCCGGGTCACGAACGTCTCGCCCCGGCGCTCCGACTCGTGGTTGAAGAGGATTCCGTTCGAGACGAACATGCCGTAGGCCTCGCGGTAGTTCACAGCGGCCCAGAAGGCCGCCACCTTCGCGACTGCGTACGGGCTGCGGGGGTGGAAGCGCGACGTCTCCGACTGCGGCGGCGGTGCGGCGCCGAACATCTCCGAGGATGACGCCTGGTAGAAGCGTGTCTTGACACCGGACTCGCGGATCGCCTCGAGCAGGCGCAGCGTGCCCGCGCCCGTGACATCGAACGTGTACTCGGGGATGTCGAACGAGACGCGCACGTGGCTCTGCGCCCCGAGGTGGTAGATCTCGTCTGGCTGGAGCTCGTAGAGGAGCTTCGTCAGGGCGACCGGGTCGCTCAGGTCGCCGAAGTGCGTGAAGAGCCGGACCCCGGTCTCGTGCGGGTCGCGGTAGAGGTGGTCGATCCGGTCGGTGTTGAAGCTCGATGAGCGGCGAACTATCCCGTGCACCTCGTAGCCCTTGTCGAGCAGGAGCTCGGCGAGGTACGAGCCGTCCTGTCCGGAAATGCCGGTGACGAGCGCCTTCTTCTTGGGAGCGTCGGCCATGAGCCCTCAGGATGTCAGCTCTTCGGCGTGAGCTCCCAAGCCGGGAGGTCGCCCAGGTCGACCGGTGAGCCGTGGTGTGTGCGGCGCCAGAGCGCCTCGATGCTTCCCGGGCTGCGCACCCAACCGGCGCGCGATGAACCCGGGCGAAGCCGCTTGCGCACTTCGGCGAGCGCCCCGCGGACGTCGACTACCCCGGCGGCCACGAATAGCACCGGGAGCCGGGCGAAGCGCTGAAACACCTTGCGCCACTGGCGGTTCGTGAATTCGGTGTCGACGCGATGGAACATGTGTAGATCGGCCTCGAGGGGTGCACCAGCGAACAGGTCGTGCCGCAGGCACTGCGCCTCCGGAAAGATTCCAGCGAGCCGTTCTACCGTGGCGGCCGCGTAGTCAGTGACCACCAGGTCGCGATCGGGCGCAAGCCGCTTCAGCCACCACTCGAGCGTCGCTCCGCCGACACCGTAGGAGGCGAGGCGCCGGACGCTCTGGCGCTCGAGCACCTCGTTGATGCGCCTCGCACGGGCCTGCAACTCCGGATGTTCGTGTGCCGTGAGCTCCCATTCCTCGCGGGTCTCATCGAGCGCGAATGCGCCAGACGTTCGCGTGCGCAATGCGTCCCACGCTTCTGGCCGGCCGAGGTCCGAGCCCACGACCTGGCGGTCGGGTCCGAAGTCGAAGTAATGGCGGACGGTCAGTCGCACGCTCTGGAATGCTTACCGAGATGGGCAACGACGACGTCACGATCGTCATCGCCTGCTTCAACCGTGGACGCTACCTGCGAGAGGCAGTCGACAGCGCGCTCGAGCAGGAGGGTGGACCGGCCCGCGTGGTCGTGGTGGACGACGGCTCGACGGAGCCCGAGACACACGCCGCGCTCGCCGCGGTGCCCGCCGGGGTGGAAGTCATCCGGCAGCCAAACCGCGGGGTCTGCAATGCCCGGAACGCCGGACTGACCCGCGTCGAGACACCGTACGTGCTCGTGCTTGACGCCGACGACCGCCTTGCCCCTGGCGCGCTCGAGGCCCTGCGCGCACCACTCGAAGCCGACCCGCACCTCGGCTACACCTACGGAACAATGCGCCTCTTTGGCGCCTGGGAGGGGGAGCTGCGCTTTCCGGACTTCGACGCCTACCGGCTCCTGCATCGCCATACCATCGGCCTGTCGGCGCTCATGCGGCGTGAGGTCGCCGAGGACACCGGCGGCTTTGATCCCGCCTTCGACGCTCTCTACGAGGACTGGGAGCTCTGGCTCAACGCGCTGGCCCACGGTTGGCGTGGGCACCGGGTGGGCGTGGTCTCACTCGAGTATCGCAAGCACGCGGATGAGTCGATGCTTGGTGACGTGCGCCGCCGCTACCGCCGACACCGAGCGGCTCTGCGGCGCAAACACGCCCCGCTCTACGCCCGCGCCGGCGAACTGGCTCGCGAGGGTGGTATCGGCCTCCGTGAGCGTGCCCTGTACCGCTGGTTTTGGGGCGCGCGGCCGGTCCCGGCGGCGCTTGAAGCGCGGCTACATGGTCGCCTCTTCCGGCGCGGACCGAGGGTCTCTGATCCGGGCGCGGTGTTGCAGTAAACGCGACGCCGCCCCCCTCTGGCGCTATCCTCGCGGGCTGCCCGGCGCCGTAACGGGATTCGCGGTGTGCGCAACCCTCGGACGCAGGCTCTGTTGTCTGCACTAGTTCATGAGCACCACCATCACTCCCCGAAAAATCGCCGTCGTGCCGGCCTATAACGAAGCAGCATCCGTCGGCGACGTCGTGCGCAAGCTGCAGGCGCAGACGCCGGAGTACGACGTGGTGGTCGTAGACGACGGCTCCACGGACGCCACCGCAAAGATCGCCGAGGACGCCGGCGCGAGCGCTCTCCGCCTTCCATTCAACCTTGGGATCGGCGGTGCCGTACAGGCCGGCTTCAGGTACGCCCTCGAGAACGGCTACGACTACGCCGTCCAGGTCGATGGCGACGGGCAGCACGATCCCGGTGAGATCCGCAAGCTCGAACAGGCGATGCGGGACGAACGGGTTGACATGGTGTGCGGGTCGCGCTTCTTGACCGAGGACCACCGCTATCCCGCGCCGGTGAGCCGTCGCACAGGCATCCACTTGTTTGCGTTCCTGCTGTCACGGATCGTGGGACAACGGGTGAGCGATCCCACGTCCGGCTTTAGGCTCTACAACCGCCGCGGCGTCGCGGTGTTCGCCCGCGATTACCCCCACGACTACCCCGAGGTGGAGGCCGTTCTAATGGTGCACTGGCATCGCCTCGCGATGTGCGAAGTGCCCGTGCGGATGTTTACGCGCAACGGTGGAGTGTCATCGATCAAGGGTTCCGGCAAGTCGACGTACTACATGATCAAGGTGCTGCTTGCGGTCCTCGTCGGCTTGGCGCGCTCGAAGCGCGCCGTCGAACCCGGGGATGAGGCACCGGTGGCCGCGGCGTCCGGGATCTAGTGGACGCGAAGATCCAGATCGTCGCCACGGTCAGTGCCGCGCTGCTGATCGTCGTTCTGCTCGAGCTCGTACGCCGTCGGCGCCTTCTGGAACGCTACGCGCTGCTCTGGCTGCTCAGTGCGTTCGTGCTGCTCGCGCTGTCGATCTGGCGTGGGCTGCTAGCCGACATAGCCGACCTGATCGGTGTGGCGTATCCGCCGAACGCGCTCTTCCTCATCGCCTTCGGTTTCGTGCTCATCCTCCTGCTCCACTTCTCGCTCGCCGTTTCTCGCCTTACAGATCAAGCGAAGGTCCTCGCCCAGCGCCTCGCGCTCATCGAGGAGCGGGTCGGGCGCCAGGAGGACCAGGAGAGCAGCGGGACCCATGAGGGAGACCGCGCCCGGCTCGAGAGCTCGGCTCGAAACTGACTGCTCGCTGGTGACCGCGGAACCTCCCGGCGAGGTTGATCTGACCGTCGTCGGGGGCGGGATCCTTGGGCTTGCGGCCGCTCGCGAGCTGACACGCCGCCACCCAGGGCTGCATGCGGCTGTGCTCGAGCGCGAGCCCGAGCTCGCCCGCCACCAGACGGGACACAACAGCGGCGTGATCCACGCAGGCATCTACTATGCGCCCGGCTCGCTCAAGGCTCAGCTGTGCGTGGCCGGAGCCCGCCGGCTCTACGACTTCTGTGACGAGAGCCAGACCCCGTACGAACGCTGCGGCAAGCTGATCGTGGCACGCAACCCGAGCGAGCTGCCTCGACTCGACGAGCTGGAACGGCGCGGCAAGGCCAACGGCGTCCCTGGGCTGCGCCGCCTGGGCGCGGGAGAGCTGCGCGAGGTGGAGCCCCATTGCCGCGGTGTCTCGGCGCTGCACTCGGCGCACACCGGGATCGTGGACTTCGCGGCCGTAGCGCGAGCGCTCGCGGCTGAGCTCGACGCGACCGGCACACCGGTCGTCACGGGCTGCGAGGTCATCCGAGTGGAGCGGCGGCCGCACAGAATCGCGCTCGTGCATGGTCGGGGCGAGACGCGGGCCCGATTTGCAGTGTTCTGCGCCGGCGGCTGGTCGGACCGTCTCGCGGTGAAGGCGGGTGCGCCCGCCGAGCCTCGGATCGTTCCCTTCCGAGGAGCCTACTTGCGGGTTCGTCCGGAACGTCGGCACCTGGTGCGTGGCCTGATCTACCCAGTGCCCGATCCGAGTCTTCCCTTCCTGGGCGTGCACCTCAGCCGCCACATTGATGGGGAGGTCTCACTCGGGCCGACCGCGCTGCTGGCATTGGCCCGTGACGGCTACCGGCTTTCGCGCCCAAGGCTGAGAGACGCCGCGCAGTCGCTGGTCTGGCCGGGGACTTGGCGCATGGCTCGCCGTTGGTGGCGGACCGGCCTGACAGAGATCCGTCGCGCCGCGAGCCGGCGAGCGCTAGCGGGCGCTGCAGCAGACTATGTGCCTGGATTCGAGCCGGGAGACTTCCTCCCGTATTTCGCGGGGGTGCGCGCGCAGGCGCTCCGGCGGGATGGCCGTTTGGTCGACGACTTCGTGGTCTCTGCCACCGAGCGGGCGCTGCACGTCCGCAACGCGCCCTCTCCGGCTGCAACGTCCGCACTCGCCATCGCCAGCCTGATCGCGGATCGAGCTGAGGCCGCATTCGACTAGAGGGATGCTGTAGGTTCAACGGCCCTCTACATGACCGGCACTTCCTTCGCCGCGATCGTCGTCACCTACGAGAGCGCTGCGCACGTAGAGCCAGGGCTGCGCGCTGTCTCCGCACAGCTGACTGAGGATGACGAGCTCATTGTGGTGGACAATGCCTCGAAGGACGAAACGCGTGCAACCGTGCGCCAAGTCGCTCCTCGGGCGCGGCTGGTCACGCAGGACAGCAACCTCGGTTTCGCCAGCGCTTGCAACGCGGGGGCAGCGGCCTCGTCCGCTCCGCTATTGCTCTTTTTGAACCCGGACACCGTGCCCGCACCCGGATTCCTGGATGCACTCCGCGCGATCGCCGATGAGCGCCTCGAGTGGGGCGCCTGGCAGGGCCTGGTAACGCTTCCCGGCGGGCGCGAGATCAACACGAGCGGAGGTGTCGCGCATTTCTTGGGAATGGGATGGGCGGGGCGGTGCGGCAAGCCGGTGTCCGCCGCCCCGACCGCGCCGACCGAAGTCAGTTTCGCTTCGGGGGCCGCACTCGTGGTGCGGCGGCCTGCCTGGGAGCGGGTCGGTGGCTTCGATGCGCGTTACTTCATGTATGGCGAGGACCTCGACCTTTCGCTGCGAATCTGGCTGTCTGGTCTTCGCGTTGGAGTGGTACCTACAGCGCGGGCCGAACACGACTACGAGTTCGCAAAGGGCGATCGCAAGTGGTTCCTGCTGGAGCGGAACCGCTGGTGGACGATCCTAAGCGACTACCCCACCGCGCTGCTTGCGCTTCTTGCGCCGGCGCTTCTGCTTTCGGAGCTGGCGCTCCTGCTGGTCGCGTTGCGGGGTGGCTGGCTGCGAGCCAAGCTGCGCTCCCAGGCGGCTGTCCTTCGCGACCTGTCGCAGATCCTCGCGCGTCGCCGGCAGGTTCAGCGGCTACGCGCAGTGGGGGCGGCTGCGTTCGCCGAGCGGCTGACCGCAAGCTTGGACAGTCCGTATCTCGGCCATCCCGCACGCTCCTCGACCGTCGAAACCCTCCAGCGGACCTACTGGGTGCTGGTCCTGTCGGCGCTGGCGGCGGGCACCCGCCTGCGGAGATCCAGCAACCCGAATTCGGTTGGCCTAGCCTGCCTGCCCTATGCGCCGCCTAGAAACCCGTCTTGAGGGACCGATCCTCCTCGAGCCCATCGTGCACGGGGACGACCGCGGCTTCTTCCAGGAGACCTATCGCCGCAATGTGCTGGCCGAGCTCGGGATTCACGAGGAGTGGGTGCAGGACAACCATTCGCGCTCGCGGCGGGGGGTCGTGCGGGGCATGCACTTCCAGCCGGGGATGGCGAAGCTCTTGCGCTGCCCGCGCGGAGCGATTCTGGACGTGCTCGTGGACATCCGGCCTGGCTCACCGGCATTCGGCCGCTGGGAGGCCTTCGAGCTGAACGATGAGACCCACCGACAGCTATTCGCACCGGACGGCTTCGCGCACGGCTTCTGCGTGCTCTCGGACGTGGCGGACGTGATCTACAAGTGCTCGGCCTACTACGACGCACGGAGCGAGTCGGGCTTCCGCTTCGACGACCCCGAAGTGGGGATCGAGTGGCCGGCGGATATCGAACTCCAGACGTCGGCGCGCGACCGGGACGCCCCGCTGCTCTCGGAGCTGGGGCTCACGACTCCCGCCTGAGCAGACCGCGCGCCAGGGCGCGCTCGCGTTCGTCGAGCACCACCGCGTAGAACGCGAGCCAATACGCGATCAGCCCGCCGGCGGCCGCGCCCAGCACCGCCGGCAGGGTCTCCGGCTCGGCCGCGAACCGAAGCGCCACGAGCGCGGCCGCCAGTGCGGCGCCAAGCGCATACGCCGGCAGCCACGCGCGGCGGGCGAGGTCGCCCAGCGCCACGCCGCCGCCGGCCCGCAGGCCCAGCCCGAGCACGAGCGGGAAGGCGAGCACGAACGGGATGGCGGTGGCGACGGCGGGCCCTTCCAGCCCAAGCGCCGGGGTGAGCGCCAGCGAGAGCGCGATGCTCAGGGCGGCGACGAGGACGAAGATGCGCGCGACGTAGCGGGCGGCCCCGGCCCCGACCAGGAAACCCGGCGTGACCACCAGACCGCCGTAGAGGAGCCAGTAGGAGACGAGGATCGTGAGCGCCGTGGCGCCTTCGCCGTATCGGTCGCCGAGCCAGACGTCGAGGACCGGCTCCGCCAGCGCCATCAGCGTGACGCACAGAGGCACGAACAGCGCCAGCGTGTAGCGAGTGCCGCGCAGGACCAGCTCGCGCAGGCGGCGGACGTCCTCGGTCGCCACGTAACGCGACGCTGTTGGCACAACGGGTACGGCGAGAGCTCCGCCGAGCGCGTAGAAGAGGTTGTGTGCTCGCACCGGCCCCTCGTAGAGGCCGACGGTCCGCGCCGAAGTGAAGGCACCCAGGATGATCCGCTGGGAGGCGTAGATCGCAAGGTTCGAGAGCTCGACGAACAGCAGGTACCCCGCCGTCGGCACGATCGCCATGACCCGATCGCGCGTCACCCCCTCACGGGCGAACCAGAAGGGCAGCATCCCACGTCGCACCACGAGTACGGACAGGAGACCGCTTAGCAGCGGCATGGCGCCGCTCACCGCGATCACGACAGCAAGACCGGCTCCGGAGAGGATCAGGACGAGCATGCCCGCGAGATAGAGCGCCACGGCAGCGATCTCGATGGTCGCGGCGCGAACGAACATGCGCTCGGCGCGCAGGGCATCGAGGTAGATCGAGGCGGCGATCCCCACCGCTGTCACCAGGCCGAGGCCGAGCCCGCCCAGGCGTGCGTCGCGGGCCAGCTCCCCCTGGAGGATCGCGGCTGCGATCGCGAGCCCGGCGAGCGCGATCAGCAGCCCGGTCGCGAGCCCGACCGTGGCGTACAGAGCTGCGGCAGCCGAGAACATCCGGGCGCGGTCGCCGGCCTCGGTCGTGGCCGCCATCGCCCGCACCGCCGAGCTCGCCACGCTGTTTCGCAGCACCAGCAGGTATCCGGCGAGCGAGGCGACGAGGCCGTACGCTCCCAGCTCGGCGACGGACAACCTGCGGGCCAGGACGGTCACGATCACGAGCAGCGCGAGCAGCCCGCCGGCCTGGGCGATTTGTTGCACGAGCGCCCCCGAAGCGAGCAGACGGGCTTCGCCGCGGCCCGGCCGGTCCCCTCCGGACTCCGCAACCCCTCCGCGGCGCACGGGTTCCAACCTTACGACACGCGGGATGCGCCGGCACGCGGTTAGACTCGGCCCCGCCCTCGTTCTCCATGGCTCCCGCACAGCCGCAATCACACTCTTCCGAGAGCCGCCCGAGCCTGGCTGCCTCGATCCGGAAACGTCGCATCCTCGGCACCGAGATTGCGATCACGGACTACGACCAGGCGATGGACGCCATGGATGATTTGATCGCGCGCCGCGAGCCGGGAATCGTCTGCGCCGTTGCCGTGCACGCCGTCACCGTCGGCTACGAGGACCCGGAGATGCGCGAGGCGATGGCGCGCGCTTCGCTCGTGCTGCCCGACGGGATGCCCGTGGTGTGGGCCGCCAACCTGCTCGGCGAGCACCTGAGCGAGCGCGTCTACGGACCGGAGCTCATGCTCCGCTACAACGACCGCTGCGCGGAACGGGGCCATCGCGTATGGCTATATGGCGGTCGCGACGAGGGCTCGCTTGTGCAGCTGTCGCTCAACATGCGCCGCCGCCACCCGGGGATCGCGATCGTCGGCGGCTACTCCCCTCCGTTCAGGCCGGTGTCTCCGGAGGAAGAGGACGGGATCGTGGAGCGGATCAACGCGGATCGGCCGGACGTCCTCTGGGTGGGCACCGGGGTGCCGCGGCAGGAGAAATGGATGGCGCGCATTCGCGACCGGCTCGAGGTCCCCGTGATGTGCGGCGTCGGGGCGGCCTTCGACTTCCACGCCGGGCGTGTCTCGCAGGCCCCGCGATGGATGCAGGAGCGCGGCCTCGAGTGGACCTATCGGATCGCACAGGAGCCGCGCCGCCTGCTCCCGCGGTACCTGTACTTCAACCCCCGTTTCGTGGTGGCGTTCGCCCGGCAGTTCCTGGCCGAGCGCCGTCACGGCTCCGCGTAGACTCGGACCGATGACGGCGAGCGTCTCGGTCGTGGGGCTCGGGCGTGTCGGCCTCCCGCTCGCGCTGTCCTTCGCCGCTCGCGGCCTTCAGGTGATCGGCGTCGAGCGCCAACCGGTGGTGCTCGACCAGGTGGCGGGCGGGAGGATGCCCTTCAACGAAAGCGGGACCCAGGAACTGTTGGAGCGGGTGCTCGCGGAGGGCCGCCTGGAGCTCAGCAGCATCGCGACGGACGCCGCACGTGCCGATCACATCGTGCTTACGCTTGGGACTCCGGCCCACGTGCACATCGAGATCGACGTGTCCCAGATCCGGCAGGCGTTGGACGACCTCCTGCCGGTGCTGCGCGAGGGCCATTCGCTCATCCTGCGCTCGACCGTGGCGCCCGGCACGACCGAATGGGTCGCCGGCTACATCGAGCAACGACGCGGGTTCAGGGTGGGTGAGGACCTGTTCGTCTCGCACGTGCCGGAACGCATCGCTCAGAACCACTTCCTGGAGGAGATCGCGACGCTGCCCTGCATCGTCGGAGGCGTGGGCGAGGGCTCGGCTGCGCGAGCCGCGAAGTTGTTCGAGGTGTTCGGGACCGAGATCGTGGGGACGACTCCGGTGCAGGCGGAGCTGGCGAAGATCTGGACCAACATCCTTCGGTACACGCAGTTCGCGCTCCCGAACCTCCTGATGATGGAGAGCGAGCAGTACGGCGCGAACGTGTTCGAGGTGATCGACCTGATCAACCACGACTATCCGCGCGGAGGGATGGCCGTGCCCGGGCTGACGGCCGGCGCCTGCCTCCGCAAGGACTTCACCTTCTCGGAGGAGCGGTCAAACGCTCCCGGCATGCTGCTGGCGGTCTCGCGCGTTCACGAGTCCGTGCCGCTGTTCCTGGTCAACGGCCTGAAGGAGCGCCTGGGCGGCTCGATTCGTGACCGCAAGGTCGCTGTGCTCGGTTTGACCTTCAAGCGCGATTCCGACGACCTCCGCGACTCGCTGTCCTACAAGCTGATCCGGCTGCTCGAGCGCGAGTTGGCGGACGTCGCACGCCACGATCCGCACGCACCGGAGGAGTCGGAGCCGCTCGAGACCGCCCTGGAGAACGCGGACGCCGTGGTGCTGGCGACCAACCACTCGGCCTTCCGGCACATCGGGCGAGACCTGCCGCAGGGTGCCCTTCTCGTCGACCCTTGGAACGTAACGCGCGCCTCGCGCGTCTTCGCGTTCGTGCACGAGCTGGCGCCCGTCGAGTGAGCCGGGTGCTCGTCACCGGTGGCGTCGGAACGATCGGCGCCGCGCTCGTCCGGCGCCTCCTTCCCGAGCCAGACCTGGAGCTTCGGGTGTCCGATCAGCGCCCCGCCGGTCGCTGGATGCGCGAGGCCTGCGAGGTTCACACGGGCGACCTGCGGGATCCCACGCAGGCCCGCGCCGCGATGAGCGGCTGCACGCACGTGGTCCACCTAGCGGCCATCGTCGGCGGCATCGCCAACTTCCACCGCCTTCCGCACACCCTGCTCGAGGTCAACACCGGCCTCTACAACTCGGTGTTCCGCGCGGCGCTCGAACAGCGGGTGGAGCGGCTCGTCTACGTCTCGTCATCGATGGTGTTCGAGCGAGCGACCGAATTTCCCACCACCGAGGAGCACGTGCACGAGTGCAGCGTGCCGCGCTCGGCGTACGGCTTCTCGAAGCTGGCCGGCGAGGTTTACTGCCGTGCGCTACGCGACGAGCACGGTCTTCCAACGACGGTCTGCCGCCCCTTCAACGCCTACGGTCCCGGTGAGCTGCCGGACGAGGAGCCCGGGATCGCTCATGCCGTCCCCGACCTGATCAAAAAGGCGCTCTCTGGCCAGCGACCGCTTCAGATATTCGGCTCGGGCGACCAGACCCGGACCTTGACGTACGTGGACGACATCGCCGACGGAATCGCCACGGCGTTGGCGCACCCGTCGGGTGCGAACGAGGACTTCAACCTGTCGGCGACCGACGAGCGCACAATCGCAGATATAGCCCGGATCATCTGGGAGGAGTGCGGCCGGGATCCCGGCGACCTGGAGCTCGAGCACCTGCCGAGCTTCGAGTTCGACGTGCAGAGACGATGGCCATCGGTTGAGAAGGCCAGACGGCTGCTGGGCTGGGAGGCCACGATGGACTTGCGCGAGGGAATCGCAGCCACGGTGGAGTGGCTGCGTGGGCAGGAGCGCGCCAGGGGGCAGCCCGCCCGTACAGCCCGAACGTGATGGAGCGGACGGTGGCGGACGCGCTCGAGGCGTTGCGACGGGAGCTGCGCTAGTGGCCGAGGAAGTCCAGGACGACGTCCGCAAACAGCTCCGGCGCGCGGTGCAGGCAGGCGTGCCGCTGTCCTGCGAGCAGCGTAAGTCGCGCGTCGGGTAGACCGGCCGCCACCGCCTTCGCGTCGGCCCGAATCGAGGGCACGCTCTCGGCCCCGGCCAGCACGAGCGCCGGCGCGGCCACGTTGGCGTAGCGCTCCGGCGAGAAGCGGTACTCGTTCTCGACCTCGAGCTCGCGATCGAGCACCGCCACGCCCGCCACCGACGCCGACCAGCTCGGGGCCCGGTGGTCTCGTGCCAGCTGGGCCGGCCCGTGGTGCGCGACCTCGGCCAGGATGAGGTCGAGCGCGGCCTCCGGCCGCCCCTGGCGCAGCAGCACCTCCGCGCGGGCGGCCAGGCCGTCGGGGCTGATCGTCCGCCCGTCGCGCGGTACCCCCTCGTAGAGCACCAGCCTGCGGATCTCGGCGCCCGCGCGCGCAGCCTCGAGCGCACATAGGGCCCCGAACGAGTGCCCGACAAGGTCGACCGGTCCCGGCACCGCGGCCAGCACGGCGGCTACGTCCTCGTGCTCGCAGCCCGGCGCGTACACCGGGGCGTCCCCGCTGTCGCCGTGACCGCGCCGGTCGAGCGCGTACACGGTCACCCGCCGCTCGAGCAGCGGGCGCACCGCACCGAATGCGTGCCGCCGGTCCGACAGCGCTCCGTGCACGAGCAGCACCGACGGCCCTGAACCGCTCGCCTCGTAGGCGATCACGGTCCCGTCGGAGGAGGTGGTGCGGAGTACGGGAACCGGCGCACGCTACAACGACGACGACCGGCCCTCAAGGATCATCGCCCGTCATCTTTCGCTCTGGCTGACGGCAACCCGTGGCGGCAGCGACGGCTCCACCCGCAGGAGCCGCGCCGGCCACCGGGGCAGCCACCAGTTCCAGCGGCCCATGAGCGCTATCACGGCCGGGACGATGAGGGCCCGGATCACGGTGGCGTCGAGCAGGATCCCCGCCGCGAGGCCGGTGGCCAACATCTTCACGTCGGTCTCGGGCCCCGAGGCCATCGAGGTGAACGACAGGAACAGGATCAGCGCGGCGCTCGTGACCAATCGCCCGGTGCGGCCGATGCCCCGCACGACCGCGCTGTGAGTCGAGCCGGTGCGGTCGTACTCCTCGCGCATGCGGCT
>Ga0081538_10001699_pt1 | contig 22436 bp, 20 predicted proteins | sample TabmetS5T2R1_FD_71022 | JGI IMG/M metagenome (GOLD analysis project Ga0081538, IMG submission 71022) | Tabebuia heterophylla rhizosphere microbial communities from the University of Puerto Rico - S5T2R1 | ecosystem: Host-associated > Plants > Roots > Rhizosphere ...
GCAGGGTGACGTACTCCCGCCGCCGCTGCAGCAGCAGCCCGAACACGAACACGGTGATCGCGGTCGCCGCCATCGCCAGCGCGTAGGCCGAGTCCAGCGTCAGCAGGCCGCGGATGTTCAGCGCCGCCAGGCTCGACTGGTCCTTGTCGAGGGCGGTCTCGCGGGTGTCGACCTGGAGCGCGTCCACCGACCCCGGCCCCTGCCGCAGCGCCGTCACCGCCCGCTCCAGGGTGGCGGGGTCGGCGTCGGTGGTGCGCGCCAGGAAGAAGCTGGCCTCGGTGGCGGGGATCAGGCGCACCTGCCGCTGGATGTTGGCGAGCACGTTGGCGCCCTCGGGGAAGCCGGGGAGCCGCTCGAACAGCCCGAGGACCGTCATGTCCGACAGCTTCTGCTGCCTGGTCCCGCGGGCGAACAGGACCTTCACCGGGTCGCCCACCTCCAGCGCCAGCAGGTCGGCGAGCTCGGTGCCGACGAACACGCCGCCGGGGTCGCGCGCCAGGGCGTCCATCGCCGCCGCCGCGGTGGTGTCGACGAAGTTGGCGTCGTCCAGCGCCGCGACCCGCCCGAAGCTGGCCGGGTCGACCGCGGCGAGGTTGGCGGCGTCCTCGTTGAACCTGCTCTGCACGACGGCGTTCAGCAGGCTGAACACCACCGGGGTGGCGGCCTGGACGCCGGGGACGTCCAGGGTGTCGGCGTAGCTCGGCGGGTGCTCCCGCGTGCTGGTCGGGCTCGGCGTCACCCGCACGTCGGAGCCGACCACGAAGCGGGCGTCGGCGGCCTTGGCGCGGTGGTACGAGGCGGTGAAGGCGGCGACGCTGGTGCCGAGGGCCACGATCAGCCCGACGACGATGACCCCGCCGGTGGCGGCCCAGGAGCGGCGGCGGACGCTGCGGGCCAGCACCCCCCACAGCGGCCGGCCGAAGCGGGGCGGGCTCGGCAGCGGCAGGCGCTTGAAGACGCGCTCGACGCCCCGCGCCAGCAGCAGCAGCCCCGCGATCCAGACGCCGATCGGGACGATCACCAGGTGCATCCGCAGCGACACGGCGCGGCCGTAGTAGACCGAGCCGGCGACGCCCTCGAAGGCGCCGGCGCGCAGCGCGATCCCCTCGGCGACCGCCACCACCGCCAGCACCGCGAGGTCGAGCCGGAGCCGCCGCCAGGCCGGCGGGCGCGAGGCGAGCTGGGCGCGCTCCTCGCTGATCTCCCGGTTGATGGCACGCCGGCCCGAGGCGTACAGCGCCGCGCCGGTGGCCAGGAACCCTCCGCCGGCGCCCAGCAGCGCCGAGGTGACCAGGCTGGTGGTGGAGGCGCGGGCGAGCGCGTCGGCGGACAGGACGGCGGCGGTGGAGGCCAGCCCCAGGCCCAGCCCGATCACCGAGCCGACGGCGGTCAGCGCCAGGGTGCGCAGGGCGTGCATGCGCAGCAGCTGGCGGCGGTTGGCGCCGCGGATTCGCAGGATCGCCTGCTCGCGCCGGAGCGCGCTGGCCAGGACGCCGCCGGCGTAGGCCGCCAGGATCGCGGCCAGCAGCGCGCCGGGCACGCCCAGGAACACGAACATGCGCTTGGCGACGCGGGCGTCGTCGCGGGCCACCTCCAGGGTGTTGGAGACGTTGTCGATCAGGTCGTCCTGGCCGGGCGCGATGCGGCTGACGGCGCCGGCGACCGCCCTGGTCTGCGCCAGCGCGGTGCCCGGGTCGGCGTCGAGCCGCTCGCGCTCGACGGTGATGTCGACCTCCAGGATCGGCCTGCTCTTGACGACGTCGCCCAGGGCCGCGGTGGCGCCCTGGAAGGCGGGCACGATGGCGGTGGCGAACACCTCGGGTTCGACCACCACGGTGTTGGGGACGTAGACGAACTGCTCGAGCTGCTGGCCCTGCCGGCTGAAGAACAGGGACCTGGCGCGCTGGAGGTCGGTGATCCCGCTGATCGTGACCGGCAGGGGCCGCCGCGCGCCGGGCAGGTCGACGCGGACGACGTCGCCGGGCTCGACCGACAGGGCCCTGGCCGCCTCCGCGCTGAGCAGGCCGTGCCCGGGCCGGTAGGAGCCCGCGACGATGCGGATGGTGCGGTCGTGCTGGCGGTACAGGTCGTCGAAGCCGAACACGCGCACCGCCCCGGCCGCCCGGCTGGAGCCGGCCCGCAGGGAGCCGGGCGCGAGGTCGACGAAGGACAGCTGCTCGGCCCTGGCGACGCCGGGGACCTCGGCGATCCTGCGGGTCAGCTCGGCCAGGCCGAGCTGGCCGGGCGCGTTGGCCCTGACCGGCACGACCACCTCGCGGCTGGAGAAGGTCGCCTGCAGCTCCAGGGCCGCCGCGGAGTCCACGGCCGCGGTCGCGGTGGCGGTGTAGGCGATCGTCACGCTGGTCTTCGGGGGGACCGTGCCCAGGTTGAGGCCGAGCTTGGCCGCGCCCTGGGCCAGGGGGCTGTCGCCGGCGGGGTCGGCCATGGGGGCGCCGTCGACGGTGGTCGTGCCGGGGACGTAGGCCAGCGGCGGCGGCGGCTCGTCGCGGACCACCACCTCGTTGGCCGGCTGCCTGCCGTCGTTGGCCAGGACCAGCTCGACGCGGGCGGTGGCGCCCGGCTGGAGGGGGCCGGCCGGGGTGATCTGCTCGGTCAGGCGGACCTCCTCGCCCAGCGGCGCCGACAGCACCCGCTGCATGTCCAGGGGCAGCGGGGCGATGGCGCGCTGGGTCATCGACGCCGAGGAGCCGTCGATGAAGAACAGCACCGCCGAGAACAGCCCGACGCCCAGGGTGATCCCGGCGAGGGTCGCCAGGCTCCTTCTCGGGTTGCGGACGAGGTCGCGCCAGACGTACCTGGCGGTCATGTGACGCGCCCGTCGCGGAGCCCGATGCGCCGGTCCATCCGGCGCGCCGCGTCCCGGTCGTGGGTGACCATGACGAGGGTCGCGCCGAGGTCGCGCTGCACCTCCAGCAGCAGGTCGACGACGCCGGCGGCGTTGGCGGCGTCCAGCGCGCCGGTCGGCTCGTCGGCGAGGATGACCCGCGGCCGGTGCACGACCGCGCGGGCCACCGCGGCGCGCTGGCGCTGGCCGCCGGAGAGGTGGTCGGGCAGCCGCTGCGCCTGGTCCGCGAGGCCGAGCCGGTCGAGCAGCTCGAGGGGCCGGTCGGCGCCGGTGGAGCGCCCGTCCAGGGCGAGCTGGAGCGCGACGTTCTCGACGACGGTGAGGAACGGGAGCAGGTTGTCGGCCTGGTAGACGAAGCCGACGTGGGTGCGCCGGAAGTCGGAGCGGCGCCGGTCCGGCAGCGAGGAGACCTCCTCGCCGCCGATCCGCACCGCGCCGGCGGTCGGCACGGCCAGGCCGCCGATGACGCCGAGCAGCGTGGACTTGCCGCAGCCGCTGGGGCCGGTGATGGCCACGCTGCCGCCGGCGTCGACCGTGAAGGAGACCCCGTCCAGCGCGACCACCGGGCCGCCGTGGGTGTGGTGCTCGACCACCACCGAGTCGACCTGGATGGAGGCGTCGGCGGTCATGCCGGCGCGACCCGGCGGTCGGCCAGGCGCAGCGGGTGCTGGGCCCGGCGGGCGAGCCGCTCGTCGTGGGTGACGTACAGGACGGCCAGGTCGCGTTCGCGGGAGGCGGCGAACACCAGCTCGGTGACGTGCGCCGCGGTGGCGGAGTCGAGCTGCCCGACGACCTCGTCGGCGAGCAGGAGGTCCGGCTCGTTGGCGAGCGCCACGGCGACCGCCACCCGCTGCGCCTCCCCGCCGGAGAGCTGCCGGGGCAGGTGGTCCATGCGGTCGGCGAGCCCCAGCTCGGCCAGCAGCTCGCGCGCCCGCTCGGGCGGCCGGCGCCCGGGGGCGAAGCCCATGGCCAGCTCCACGTTCTCCACCGCGGTCAGGAACGGGATCAGGTTGTCGGACTGGAGGACCACGCCGATCCGCTCGGCCCGCAGCCGCGCGCGGCCCTCCTCGTCCAGCTCGTCGGTGCGCTGCCCGCCGATGTGGACGTGGCCGGCGTCGGGACGCATGAGCCCGGCGATCAGCGAGATGAGGGTGGACTTGCCGCTGCCCGAGCGGCCGACCAGGCTGGTGGTCTCGCCGCGGCGCAGGTCGAGGTCGACCCCGTCGAGGACCTGCAGCCGGCCCGGCCCGGTCCCGTAGGACTTGGACACGCCCTGGAGGCGCACCAACGGTTCCGTCATGCGGCGCCGAGCCCGGAGAGCCTCGGCAGCACCCGCTCGGCGAACTGCTCGGCGAACTCGACCGGGTGCCGGTCGGGCATGACCGCCATCTCGGTCACGCCCAGCTTGGCGTACTCGCCGGCGGCGGCGACGAACTCGTCGACGTCGGCCAGGGCCGGCCGGACGGCCAGCACCGTCTTGGCGATGGCGTCGTAGTCGCGGCCTTCGGCGTCGCAGTGGGCGCGCAGCACCTCCAGCTTGTGCGCGACGTCCTCGGGGGCGGAGGCGAACACGTTGCAGGCGTCGGCGTAGCGGGCGGCCAGCAGCAGCGTCTTCCGCTCGCCGCCACCGCCGACCAGGATCGGCGGGTGGGGCCGGCTGAGCGGCGCCGGGGAGCACAGCGTCTCGGCCAGCTGGTAGTGGCGGCCGTTGAACGGGCCGTCGTCGCCGCTCCACATCTGCAGGCAGATCTTCAGGGTCTCCTCCAGGCGCTCGAACCGTTCCGCCACCGACGTCACCGGCACGCCGAGGCCGCGCTGCTCGCGCTCGTACCAGGACGCGCCGATGCCCAGCCGCGCGCGGCCGCCGGAGAGCACGTCCAGGGTGGTGACGATCTTGGCGAGCAGCCCCGGGTGGCGGTAGGGGACGCCGGTGACCAGCACCCCGAGGGTCATGCGCTCGGTCCTGGCGGCGACGTGGCCGAGCGTGGTGTACGCCTCCAGCATCGGCTCGGCGGCCGAGCCCGCGTACTCCATCTGGAAGTAGTGGTCCATGACCGTGAAGGCCGAGAACCCCGCCTGCTCGGCGACCTGCGCGGTCTGGGCCAGGGTCGGCGCGATCTGCGCCGGGTCGGGCGGGGTCGAGTAGGTCCAGTAGTGCAGGCCGAGCCTCATCGCGATCCCTCCAGGCCGGCCCCTGCTCGTGGGGCCGGGCGACGGCGCCGTGCGGGCGACATCGAAGGTATCGCGACCGGTGCCGCTCAGTCGTCGCCGCCTCGGTCGTCGTCGCGGTCGGTGGCCAGGGCCTTGAAGGCGGCGTCCAGGTCCACTTCGACGGTGGCGCCGTCGGGCCTGGTGAGCTCGACCTCCCAGGCGCTGCCGGGGTGGTCGTCGTCGCCGCGCTCGACCTCCCGCGCGGTCGCGCCGGGCACGGCCGCCTCGGCGGCCTGCTCGGCCCGGTCGGCGCCGGTGGCGGGCTGGGCGCTGACGACGGTCGCGGCGTTGGCGGTCTCACCGCGGGGGTTGGCGGTGTGGTCGGGGGTCCGTCCGACGCCGATGAACAGCACGGTGCCGGTCGCGACAACCAGCACCCTGATGGTCGGCCGCATGCCTACCACCTCCGGGGGTCGTTGCTGCCACGACCCTACCGGCAGGTGGGTTGGAGGTTGATGAGAGCAGGATGTGAAGGCTCTCACCTACGAGCCCGGGAGCAGCAGCCGGACCTCCGCGCCGCCGCCCGGGAGGTTGGCGGCCTCGGCGCGGCCGCCGTGCCCGCGCGCGATCGCCTCCACGATGGCCAGGCCGAGCCCGGCCCCGCCCTGCTCGCGGCTGCGCGCGGGGTCGGCGCGCCGGAAGCGCTCGAAGGCGTGGGGAAGGAAGTCGGGCGGGAAGCCGGGACCGGCGTCGCCGACGGCCACCGCCACCATCCCGTCGCGCCGCTCCGCCCGGACGCGGACGGCGCTGCCGGGCGGCGCCACCCGCAGCGCGTTGTCGAGCAGGTTGTCGACCGCCTGGCGCAGCCGGTCGGCGTCGACCGGCGCGGCCAGGCCCTGGCCGGCCTCCAGGTCCAGCCGCACGTCCCCGGCGGCCGCGCGGGGGGCGGCGGCGGTCATCGCGCCGGCCAGGACGGGCTGGAGGGGCTGCCGGACCGGGTGGACGACCGGGCCGCCCCGGTCGGTGCGGGCCAGGAACAGCAGGTCGTCGGCGAGCCGGGCGACCCGGTCGGCCTCCTTGGCGGCGTGGCTGACCGACTCGGCCAGCTCGGCCCGGGTGCGGGTGGGGCGGTTGGCCAGCTCCAGCTCGGTGCGCAGCACCGTCAGCGGGTTGCGCAGCTCGTGGCTGGCGTCGGCGATCAGGCGGCGCTCCCGCTCCAGCGCCCGGCTGATCCGGCCCAGCAGCTCGTTCATGGTGCGCGCCAGCGCCGCCAGCTCGTCGCGGGTCGCCGGGACGAGCAGCGCCCCGCCGGGCTGGTCGGGCGGGACGGCGGCCACCGCCGCCCGCAGCCGCTCCACCGGCCGCAGCGCGGCGCCGGCCAGCAGCCACGCCCCGAGGCTGGCCAGCAGCACCACCACCGCGCCACCCACGACGATGCCGGTGCGCACCCGGTCGACGGCCGCCTCGGTGGTGGCCAGGGAGCTGCCGACCGCCACCACGTAGCGCCCCTCCGGGCGGGTGACCGCCTCGGCCCGCACGCGGACCGGCTCGCCGGCGTCGCTGGGCAGCGGCTGCTCGAACCTGACCGGACCGGCGTCGAGGCGGCCGAGCACCGGCAACGGCACCAGCGGCCGGTTCTGGAGCCCCGCCGAGGACGCCAGCACCCGGCCGCCCGCGTCGAGGACCTGCGCGATGGCCTCGGGCGAGCTGTTGACCGCCTCGCGGAGGTCGCCGATGTCGACGGTGTCGTCGTCGGGGTCGGTCACGACGCGGCCGATCTGGCTGGCGCGGCCGGCCAGGTCCTCGTCGATGGCGTGCACCAGGCTGGCCCGCAGCACCCGCGGCCCGAGCAGGCCGGCGACGGCGACCAGGAGGATCGTGGTGGCGGCCACGACCAGGGTCAGGCGCAGCCGGATCGGCACGCTACGGCCCCGCGGGCTCGCGCAGCCGGTAGCCGGCGCCGCGGACGGTCTCCAGGTCGGCCCGGCCGAAGGGGCGGTCGACCTTGCGGCGCAGGTAGCGGACGTACTGGTCGACCACGTTGGAGGCCGGCTGGTAGGCGAAGTCCCAGACGTGCTCCAGGATGCGGGTGCGCGTCAGCACCTCGCCGGGATGGGACAGGAACAGCTCCAGCAGGGCGAACTCCTTGGGCGACAGGTCAAGGGCCCGCTGCCCGCGCCACGCCTGCCGGCGCGCCGGGTCCAGCCGCAGCTCCCCGACCTCCAGCACCGCGGGCCGCTCGACCCGGCCGCGGCGGACCAGCGACCGCACCCTGGCGGAGAGCTCCGCGAAGCTGAACGGCTTGACCAGGTAGTCGTCGGCGCCGGCGTCCAGGCCGACGACCCGGTCGTCGACGCCGTCGCTGGCGGTCAGCAGCAGCACCGGCGCCCATCGCCCACCGGCCCGCAGCCGCCTGGTGACCTCCAGCCCGTCCAGGCTGGGCAGCATCACGTCCAGCACGATCGTGTCGTAGCTCGACTCGGTGGCCAGCCACAGCGCCTCGGCGCCGTCGCCGGTCACGTCCACGACGTAGCCCTGCTCCTCGAAGCCGCGCTTGAGCAGCAGGGCGAGGCGGGACTCGTCCTCTACCACCAGCAGCCGCATGCGCCGAGTATGCAGGCCGAAGATGTGAGCATCATGTGAGGCTGCCCGTGGTGCTGTCCGCGCCTACCCGGGCGATCCCGGGGTCGTGTCCAGGCGGACGTCGTCGAAGTTGACGGTCCAGGTCTTGGCGGCGGTGTCGCCGACCTGGACCCGGCCGACCGGGTCGGCGCCGGTGTCGGCCACCCAGCCGTCCACGATCTTCACGCCGTCGCGGTACAGGTCCCACGCGCCGGCCGCGCCGACGGTGCCGCACAGCTCGACCTGGTGCCAGCCGCTGCCGAGCGCGACCCCCGAGCTCCGCTGGGCGGCGGTGACGTCGGAGCGGACCACCAGCACGCCGGAGGCGTCCACATAGGCCTTGACGATCGGGCCGCCCGCGGCGGTCCGCAGCCGGAACAGGTCGGTGCTGCCGTTCAGCGCGGCCGCGTTGACGTTCAGGCTCAGGCACGCCGAGGCGGAGGTGGCGGACAGGGTCCTGCTCGCGAAGGCGCTCTGGGCGGTGGGGTTGCCCCGGGCGCTGGGCGCGGCGGCCGACCCCTGGGTGGCGTCGATGGCCAGCCGCGTCACGCTGGTCCAGCTCGACAGGTCGCCGCCGGCGAAGTCGTCGGCGAAGAGCGCCTCGCTGGAGACCAGGACCGGGTCGGACGCGGAGCTCATCGGGCCCTGGTTGGCTGCCGCGTCGACCGCGTCCACCGTGTAGGTGTGGGTCTGGCCCGAGGCGAGGCCGGTGTCGGAGAAGGTGGTGGCGGTCGTCTCGCCGACCGGGGTCGGGTCGCCGTCGCGGTAGACCCGGTAGGTGATCGGGTGCGAGTCGTCGAAGGACGCGGTCCAGGAGAGCGCGACCGTGCCCGGGGCGGGGCTGTGCCCCGCCGGCGTCCCCGGCGTGGTCGGCGGGGTGGTGTCCGGGGCCGCCTGCCCGCCCGGCTCCAGGTCGACGCGGACGTGGTCGAGGTTCATGGTCCAGGTCTTGGCGGTGGTGTCGCCGATCTGGATGCGGCCGACCGGGTCGGCGCCGGTGTCGGCCACCCAGCCGTCCACGATCTTGACGCCGTCGCGGTACAGGTCCCAGGTGCCGGCGGCGCCGACCGTGCCGCACAGCTCGACCTCGTGCCAGCCGGTCCCCAGGTCCGCCCCTGGGACGAGCTGCTCGCCGGAGACGTCCGAGCGGACGCCCAGGTTGCCGGAGGCGCTCACGAACGCCTTGGCGACCGGCCCGCCCGCGGCCGTCCGCAGGCGGAGCAGGTCGACCGAGCTGCCGCCGAGGTCGGCGGCGTTGACGGTCAGGCTGGCGCACGCGGACGGGTAGGCGAGCTCGAAGTCCTTGCTGGCGAAGGCGGCCTCCGCGCTGGGAGTGCCCCGGAGGCTGGGCTCGGTCGGCGCGCCGGTGGTCCCGTCGATGGTCATCGAGGTGACGCCGGTCCACCGGTCGAGGTCCCCGGAGGTGAAGTCGTCGGCGAAGATCACCGCGGCGACCGTGACGGGGTCGGAGGCGCCGCTCATGGCGCTGGCGTTGCCGGAGGGGTCGACCGCGTCCACGGTGTAGGTGTGGGTCGAGCCCGCCGCCACCCCGACGTCGCTGTAGGAGGTCGCGGTCGTCTCGCCGACGGGGGTCGGGTCGCCGTCCCGGTAGACCCGGTAGGTGATCGGCGAGGCGTCGTCGGTCGACGCGCCCCAGTCGAGGTCGACCTTGCCCGCCGTGGTGCTCCGCGCGGTCGGCGTGCCCGGCGTGGTCGGCGGCGTGGTGTCGGACGGCGGCGGATCGAAGGCGAACATCCCGCGGGACTGCCAGGTGGTCGCGGTGCTGATCTGGGTGGGCGAGCCGACGGGCCTGGTGCCGTCCCAGTCGATGCGGTACAGCCGGCCGTCGGTCAGCGCGTAGATCAGCTTGCCGGACGCCAGCGTCATGCCGCGGACGTTGCCCCACTGCACCGCGCCGTCGGTCGGGTAGCTGCTGGCGACGAACAGGTTGGCGCCGACCAGGTCGTTCTCGGGGTTGAAGTAGCGGTAGTAGAGCTTGTTGTTGGTGGTGGTGTTGCCGCTGCCGGACTTGGAGACCGTGTAGTAGATGCGCCCCTTGTCGTAGAACATGCCGGTCATGGCGGCGAGGTCGGCGGTGAAGGCCGGCACGCGCGTGGTGGTGCCCGGGATGGTGAACGAGCTCGACGGCTGCACCTGGAGGCCGTTGAGGTTGACCTGGCTCTGGGGCCCGAAGCCGGTCCCGTCGAAGGTCCGCGCGTACAGCCAGCCGTCGCTCTGGCCGTAGTACAGCTTGCCGTTGAGCGCGAACGCGCCGCGGGCGGTCTGCCAGTTGATGCCGGGGACCGAGCCCGCCGGGCCGAAGGTGGACAGGTCGTAGGTGCGGCGGTTGAGGGCGCCCGTGGACTGGTCCATGTTGTAGAGGGTCCCGGGGAGCTGGTAGGTCGTGATCGGCGGCGGCGCGACGCCGCCCTCCAGCGGGTAGAACGCGATCTTCTGGCGGAACTCGCCGCCGGTGTGGTCGGTGTCGCTGCCCGCCCACAGCCCGTCGGGGGTCGACGGCAGCGTGAAGATGCCGACGCCCCGCTCGTGCCCGGGGTTCCAGCTGTAGGGCAGGCCGTTCGTGGGGTTGAGCGCGGCGATGCCCTCCCGCGCCACCGCGCCGGGCCCGGCGGCGTCGGCCTGGTAGGGGTTGTTCCACCAGCGGAAGTGGCCGCCGACGTAGACGGCCTCGCCGCTGGCCCCGACGCTCCAGGTGGTGTCGCCGCCGCTCGAGTTCACCCAGGTGGGGTGCTGGTCGGGGCCGGTGGCGTTGAGCTCCCAGCGGGCCACCGTGTCGCAGAGGCGGTTGGCCCGGAAGGCGCCGGTGGTGCCGACGACGAAGTAGGTGCCGTCGGGCGAGATCTTCACCGAGTGCAGGTAGGTGTTGCGGAACGAGGTCGAGCACCAGGCCGTGGTGGTGGTGCCCACGTAGATGGGGTAGTCGGTGGTCTGCCACGAGGACAGGGTCACCGGGGTGGCGCCGACGTCCAGGATGGCGATCTGGAGGCGGTCCTGCCCGGCGACCTTGCGGAACGCCCCGATGGCGACCAGCTTCTGACCGCCCTGGCTGACGTCGATCTCGCGGACCCCCAGGCTGCCCTGGGCCGGGTCGGTGAACGGGAGGTCCAGGTTGGGGTCGACGTTGCCGGTGCCGGGATCGACGCGCGCCAGCCCCGAGCGGGCCACGCTCTTGAGCGTCGAGAACTTCCCGGAGACGTACAGCCAGCCGTTGTTGAGCTCGAGGTCCTGGACCCGGGAGTTGGCGTTGGCCTTGAAGGGGGTCACCGGCTGGCCGTCGGCGAGGCGCAGGCGCACCAGGTGGCGGTAGGTGACGCCGTTGACGGTGCCGAACTCTCCCCCGACGAACACCGAGGAGCCGTCCGGCCCGGGGGCCAGCGCCAGCACGTTGCCGTTGAGCTGCGGCGTGAAGCCGGGGTCGATCACGCCGGTGTGCATGTCGAACGCGAACAGGTAGTTGCGGGTCAGGTCCTGGGACGTCCCGGCCCGGCGCACGGTCGTGAAGGTGCCGCCGACGACCACCTTGGTCCCCAGCTGCACGATGGCGTTGACCTGGCCGTCCTGGATCTGCGGCGTCCAGTCCGCGGGGTCGGGGCTGACCAGGGCCGGATGGGAGGTGTCGGCGGCCAGCGACGCGGTCGGCACGCCCAGCAGCAGCGCCGCGCCGAGCAGCAGGGCGGCGGCGAGGGGGCGTGAACGGGCAGGACGAGCGCGCATGGTCCCGAAAGTAGCCGGAACCCGCAGCACCGCCCACCAGCGAAAGCAGCAAGGGAAGCTACGTCGTCTGCGTCACGGGACCGGCATCAGCGCGATGCGGCGGTGGGTCTCCCCACCGATGAGGTCGGTGTCGCTGCCGACCCACAGGCCCTGGGAGGTCACGTACAGGTCCTTGCCGCCGATGCCGCGTTCCTTGGTCGGGTTCCACGACAGCGCCAGGCCGCTGGTCGGGCTGATCGCGCCGATGCCGGGCCGGCTGACCGCGCCCGGCCCGGGGCTGTTCTGGCCCTGTGGGTTGTTGAGCCAGCGCTGGTGGCCCTGCACGTACACGGCCACGTCGGTGGCCGCGACCGAGTGCAGCGTGTCCCCGCCGGTGTAGTTGATCCAGGTGGGCCGGAACGGGTTGGCCACGTTGGTCTCGAACCTGGCCGTCGCGTCGCACACGTCGCGGCCGACCCCGCCGGCCTGCGGCACGAACCCGGTCGCCACCATCGCGAACCACGACCCGTCCGGGGAGAAGTCGACGTCCTTGACGTAGTCCGGGAGGCTGGAGGCCGCGCACATGTTCTGGAGCGGCTGGTACCACCAGCCGTTCACCGTGGCGGACGCCGCGCCCAGGTCGAGCATGAACGCCCGCCAGCGGGTCTGCCCGCCGACGCTGGTGAAGTTGCCGACGCCGACCAGCCGCGTGCCGGCCGGGTTGACGGCGATCCGGTAGACCTGGGTGGGGCCGGCGTTGCCGGCCACGGTGCCGGTGATGGCGACGTTGATGTAGCCGGTGTTGGCGCCGGTGCTCAGGTTGAGCGCGCGCAGCCTGCCGGGGAAGGTGCCGGCGATGATCAGCCGGCCGCCCACCACGGCCGCGTCGGTGACGATGCCGGAGGCGAGGTTGGCGTTGAACGCGGTGTCGACCGCGCCGCTGGTCGCGTTCAGCTTGACGATGCCCCGCCGGGCCACGCCGTTGACGGTGGTGAAGGTGCCGCCGACGTACAGCGACGTCCCGCTGGCGGCGAGCGCCCACACCTCGCCGGCCACGTTGGGCGCGAACGGCTGGATCACGCCGCTGGTCGCGTTGAAGGCGACGATGTTGTTGCGGGTGAAGGTGCCGCCCGGGCTGACGCCGGGAGCGGTGCTCACCGAGCCGAAGGTGCCGCCCGCGTACATCGTCCCGCCGATCTGGACGAACTTGTGGACCGCGCCGCTGGCCACGTTGGGCGTGAAGTTGGCGGGGTTGGCGCTGACCACCACGCCGAGCGCCGGTGACGCTCCCGCCACCGCCGGCACGGCCGCCAACAGCAGACCGAGCCCGATCGCGACCAGGGCCGTGCGTACCGTGCGCTTCCCGTGCCAGACCATGACGCCCCCTCTGGTGGCGGACAGGACACAGGCGTCAATGGTAGCCGTTCCAGGCGTTCCCGGCCGATACGGTGGAACCAGGAAGCGGCTGGGCATGCGGGCCATCCCATCCCTGCCTATCCTGCGGTTGGGTCTGCTGCGCTGGGCCGAGGAGGCGATCGCGTGACCAGGTTCGGGCGTTCCTTGTGTGCGGCGGCGCTGGCCGTCGTGCTGGTCGCGGCCGTGAGCGGCTGCACGCCGGGTCGGGAGCCGCAGGCCCGCTCGGCGCCGGCGCCGGTGCTGGCGCCCAGCGCGCAGGCCGCCGGCGACGGCATCCCGGCGGTGGTCCGCAAGGTCGAGCCGTCGGTGGTGACCATCGTCCACGACCAGGGGACCGGCAGCGGCGTGGTCTGGTCCAAGGACGGCGTGGTGGTCACCAACAACCACGTCGTCAGCGTCCAGAACCAGGTGGTGGAGCGGGTCGAGGTGGCCTTCTTCGACGGCCGCCGCGTGCCCGGCCAGGTGCGGGCGACCGACCCCAGCACCGACCTGGCCGTGGTGCAGGTCGACCGCCAGGACCTGCGGCCGGCGAGCTTCCAGCGGGAGCTGCCGCAGGTCGGCGAGCTGGCGGTGGCGGTCGGCAGCCCGCTGGGGTTCGAGAACACCGTCACCGCCGGGATCATCTCCGGGCTGCACCGCGAGATCCCCGGGTCGGCCGAGCAGGGCATCCGCTCGCTGGTCGACCTGATCCAGACCGACGCGCCGATCTCCCCGGGCAACTCCGGCGGAGCGCTGGTCAACGGCCGCGGCGAGGTGGTGGGTGTCAGCGTGGCCTACATCCCGCCCGAGCAGGGGGCGGTGTCGATCGGGTTCGCGATCCCCTCTGCGACCGCCGTCGACGTGGTCGGCGAGCTGCTGCGCACCGGCCGCGCCACCCACGCGTACCTGGGGATCGTGCCGGACCAGGTGACGCCCCAGGTCGCCGCCCAGCTCGGCCTGGACCGCGCCGCCGGCGTCCTGGCCCTCGACGTCGGCGACGGCACCCCCGCCGCCGCCGCGGGGCTCCAGCCCGGCGACGTGCTGACCAGGCTGGACGACCAGCAGCTCAACACCGTCGAGGACTTCCTGGGCGAGCTGCGCCGGCACCGCCCCGGCGACCAGGTCGACATCACCTTCGTCCGCGACGGTCGCGAGCAGCAGACCACCGCCACCCTGGCCGACAACCCCAACGGGTAGGCGCGTAAGATCAGCGACGAGGCAAGCGACGGACAGGCCGGCACAGAAACGGATGGGCCGATGAAGTTGCGAGGCGCGGGCGGCGCGGCGATCGCGCTGGCGCTGGTCGGGATCGCGGTTCGTGCGTGGCGGTGGCTCCGCAGCCCCGGCTGGACCGAGGACATCGACGCCGTCTACGGGCCCCGTGACGGGATGACGTCAGGGGAGCGGGTCACCCGCACGGGCGTGACCACCTACCTGAGCGGCCACGGCGGAGGCCACACCCCCATCTAGCGGGCCGGTGCCCTCGGCGGCGCTGACGCCCACACGCGACGCTCGGGTTGGTTGATAGGCAAGCCGTTACTTGCCTATGCTGGGGTCGTGACCGACGTGTACAAGGCACTCGCCGACCCGACCAGGAGGGCGATCCTCGACGAGCTCAGCGACCGCGACGGGCAGACCCTGTTCGAGATCTGCTCCCGGCTCGCGGTCAAGCACGGCCTGGGCTCCTCGCGACAGGCGATCTCCCAGCACCTGGACGTGCTGGAGTCGGCGGGCCTGGTCACCACCAGGAAGGAGGGCAGGTACAAGTTCCACCACCTCGACACCACGCCGCTGGAGACGATCCTGGCGCGGTGGCGATCACCCCGCGGGAGGAAACGCAGATGAGGATCTACATCACCTCGGTACTCGTGGACGACCAGGACAAGGCCGAGCGGTTCTACACCGACGTGCTCGGGTTCGTGAAGAAGACCGACGTCCCCCTGGGTGAGGCGCGCTGGCTCACCGTGGTGTCCCCCGAGGCCCCCGAAGGCCCGGAGCTGGCCCTGGAGCCCGGCAACCCGGCCGCCGCGGCGTACAAGGCCGCGCTGGTGGCCGACGGGATCCCGGCCACCTCCTTCGCGGTCGAGGACGTGCACGCCGAGTTCCAGCGGCTCCGCGGCCTCGGCGTGCGGTTCACCCAGGAGCCGCTCGACATGGGTGGCGTGACCACCGCGGTGTTCGACGACACCTGCGGCAACCTGATCCAGATCGCCAAGGCCTAGCAGCCCAAGCGGCGCCGCCGCGAGGGAGCCGGGGTCACCTCGCCGACCTCAGCAGCGACGTGTAGTCGGCGAGTGGCCCCAGGTGCGCCAGCTTGTCGGGGTTGACGATCCCGCTGATGCCCGTGACCTGACCGCCGGCGATCTCGAGCGCCACCACGCCGATCAACCGCTGCTGCGGGTCGAGAAGGAGCCCTCCCGGGCCGCCGTTGACCTCGACGGGACGCAACGACACGCCCGGAACGCGGGCGAACCGGCCCCAGTAGTTGAGCAGCATGCGCGCGACACGGGTGCGCCCGCGCAGCGACCCGGTGAGCGCCGGGACCTTGCCGCCGCCGTCGGCGGTCAGCTCCACATCGTGAGCCAGCAACGCCTCCAGCCCAGCCAGGTCGCCATGGCCGGCGGCCGCGAAGAACCGTCGCGCCAGCTCGTCGCGCTGCTCGCGGGTCGTCTGGAAGCGGGGCCGGCGCTGCTGGAGGTGGCGCCTGGCGCGGGTGGCGAGCTGGCGCACGTAGTCCTCGCTCTTGCCGACGATCGCCGTGATCTCCCGGTACCCGTAGTCGAACACGTCGTGCAGCAGCAGGACGGCTCGCTGCTCGGGCGAGAGGCTCTCCAGCAGCACCAGCATCGCCAACGACAGCGAATCGGCCGTCTCGGCGTGCCGGGCCGGGTCATCGCGCCGGTCGGTGATGATCGGCTCTGGCAGCCACTCGCCGACATAGCGCTCGCGGCGGACACGCGCGGAGCGCAGCTCGTTGATCGCCAGCCGGGTGGTCACGGTGGCGACGAACGCGCGCGGCGATGCGATCCGCTCGCCGGAATCGAGCGCCTGATGCAATCGCAGCAGCGCTTCCTGCACCACGTCCTCGGCCTCGGAGACGCTGCCGAGCATCCGGTAGGCGATCGCGAACGCGACCGGCCGCAGCTCGTCGAGCAGTCGCTCACGCCCGGTCATGCCGCCGTGAACCCCTGCCGCCAGCTCGGGTGCGCCGGGCGCCACGCGAGCTCGCGCTTGGCCTTCGCGTTCGAGGCGCCGCGAAGCTCGGTCATCATCATCACCCCGGCCTCCCCGGCGAACAGCCGTCCGATGAACCGCGGCACGCGCATCGGCTGCTTGGCGCCCAGCGTCCGCGCCAGCGCCGGCAGCCACTCGGCGACCGGGGCGGGGTCATCGTCGACCACGTTGTAGACACCGCGGCTGCCGTGCTCGACCGCTGCCACCGTCGCCTCCGCGGCGTCGGCGACATGGATGAAGGGCCACACCCCGCCGCCGTCGCCGACCAGCGGGAACCTGCGCTTGCGGATCAGCTCGGCATACTCCCCGTCAGGCGCCATCGAGGTGCCCGGCCCGTAGAACGCGCCGTAGCGCAGCACGATCCCCTCCGTCCACCGCGCATTCAGGACCGCCTCCTCGAGATGGCGGATCGCGGCCAGGGTCTCGCGCATCTCGCGCGCGGGCGTGGGGTCGAGCGGGTCCTCCTCGCTCTTCACCGGCCCGCCGGTGCGCGCGTACGCGCCATAGCCCGCCACCCCCTGCGCCACGAACCGTCGTACCCCCACCGCCTGCCCGGCCGAGAGCAGATGGTCGGTCCCCTCGGTCCGCAGACGGTTGGTCGGCGCGAAGTCGCGATCGAAATGACGCATGTCCAGCGCTCCGATCGCGGTCAGCTGATGGACGATCACGTCTGGCCTGGCCGTGCCCACCGCCTCCGCGACCTGATCGGGATCGAGCGCGTCCGCGACCACCGGCACCGCGCCCAGCTCATCGAGCATCGCCTTCTTCGACTCGAACCGCGTCATGCCGTGAACCTCATGACCGGCGGCAACCAGGCGCGGCACCAGCTGCCTCCCGATCGCTCCCGTCGCCCCCGCCACAAACACCCTCATCGTCGACTCCTTGGATCGAGGGTCACCTGCGACCAAGGACAAGACGACAGCCCCCACTGTGACACCTCCGGCACCCGCGCCGGCGCTACGGCCGCCGCACCCCGGTGAGCCAGCGCTGCGGGGTGCGGATAGAGTCCACACCGCAGCGTGCGAACGAGGAGGGAGATCCGCGGTGGACCTGCAGATCAGGCGGTTCGACCAGCCCGACGAGCGTCGCTCGTTCGAGAAGGGCACCTTCCAGGTCGTGACGGCGGGTGGCATGACGCTCGGGCGGGCCAGCTACGAGCCGGGATGGAGATGGTCCGAGCACGTCGGCCCGACCGCCGGCACCGAGCTCTGCGAGGTCGAGCACGTGGGGATGGTGCTCTCGGGTCGCGCCGCCGTCAGGATGGCCGACGGTACCGAGTTCGTGATCGCAGCCGGCGACGTGTTCGCGATCCCGCCGGGCCACGACAGCTGGGTGCTCGGCGAGGAGCCCTATGTCTCGTTGCACCTGCTGGGTGCGGGCGACTACGCGGCCGGCTGACCGTGTCGGCTCAGTCCTGGTGGAGGTTGATGAGGTTGCCGCAGGTGTCGTCGAACACCGCGTCCATGCCGCCGTAGTCCATCCGGGTCGGCTCCTTGACGAACACCACGCCCTTGGCCTTCAGCCGCTCGGCCTCGCGCTGGCAGTCGTCGGTGTTCAGTGAGATCACCGGCCGGCCGGCCTGGCGGCTGGCCTGCTGGAACGCCCGGACCGGTTCGTCGGCCAGGTGCAGCACCAGCTGCACGCCGTCCGGTTCCTCGGGGGAGACCACCGTCAGCCAGCGCTCGCCAGGGCCGTAGGCGGCGCTGGTCTTCGTGGTGAACCCGAGGATGTCGGTGTAGAACCGCTCGGCCTTGTCCTGGTCGTCGACGAAGATGCCGGTCAGCCCGATGCGCATCCGCGCCACCTTTCCTGTCGGCGGTCCTGGCGGTGCAGGGTGCATCGAACCGCGTCCGCGGGTCGCTGCCAAGCGTTCGGCCAGGGCCAAATCGTCGCCCGCGCTCATGGTAGGACCGGCCGCGTTGGGCAGGACGACGGTGGTGTTGAAGGTCGCCATCGCGAGGAAGAACCCGCCGAAGGCCAGTGGCGGTCCTGATCTGGCCGGGACCGCCGGCAAGCCACGTCAGCCGATGGGCACGGCCCTGCCCTTGAAGAAGGCCCCCGGAGCCGGCAGCAGGACCTGCCTGCGGTCGTTGATGTCGGCGGCGATGGTGCCGCAGACCCGGCCCACGTCCGGGAGCTCGACGCAGGCGTTGCTCGCCCCGCCAGGGGGATCGATGGTCCTGAAGCCACGCCCCTGCTCCCACAGATAGCCGTGCAGCATACCCGCGGCGTCCACGAACTGGCCCACGACCTGGCCGCGGTTGTTGACGCCCAAGGGCACGGTGGTGGCGAAGCGGGCCACGTCGGCGGCGCCGGGTGGGTCGATCCTGGTGAACCGCCCCTTGTGGTAGAGGTAGCCGTGGTAGGTCCCGTTGGCATCGGCGTAGTAGCCGACGACCTGCCCCCGATCGTTGATGTCGGAGGCCGCGGTGTTGATGGCGGCCGGGTCGTCGGGGGCATCCGGGTGGTCGATCACGGTCATCCGTCCCCGCTCGAGCAGGACGCCGTGCTCGCGTCCGTCGGCGTCCACGTAGCTCCCAACCACCGCGCCGCGGTTGTTGACGCCGACCAGGAACGTGCTCGGCGCGCCCGGGACATCGATGGTGGCGACCGCGCCGTTCGGCCTGCGAGCAAAGCCGTGGGCTTCGGTGACGCCGTAGGTGCCGACGGCCGTGCCTTGGTCGTTGATGTCGTATGCGGCCGTGAGGGCGCCGGGGGCGGCGTCGAAGCTGGTGTAGTTGCCCCGCTGGTCCCGCACGAAGCCGCGCAGGGTCGTGCCGTCGGCGTCGTAGCCGCCGACGATCTGGCCGCGGTTGTTGATGCCGGTGTGGGCGGTTGGCCGGCCGTCGAGGGTATCCAGCGGCGTGTAGCGGCCCTTGCGGTAGAGGAACGCGCAGGCGGGGTCGGCTGGCCGCCGAGCGGTGCGCGACCCCAACTCGGGATCGTTGCTCGCCATGGTGCCGAGCGCCAGGGGGCCGCCCGGCACCGGCCCGCCGGCCGGAGCTCCCATCGCGGGCGGCGCGGCCGCGGTGGTGGCCGCCGTGAGGGCCGTGACCACGACCGCGCCGGCGACGAGGACGCCGAGGCGACGGCCGAGGGTGGAACGTGCGGTCGATGCCATGCTCGTCTCCTCTCGTGCGCACCTGGTGCGCCGATGCTCAGGCCATCCGGGCCATCGGCGGCGTGGTGGCGGGCGGCGGGCTGGGTGGGGGGTTGGGGTTGTTGTAGACGCCGGTGATCTGGCCGCGGTCGTTGAGCCCCAACGCCAGGGTGCTGGGCGCCCCCGGGAACCTGATCGGGGTGAAGGGACCCTTGACGCCCTTGGCCAGCAGGAACCCCTGAGCGGCGTCCGCGGAGAGATCGCTGCCGGTGAAGCCGACGATCTGGCCGCGGTTGTTGATGTCAAAGGGGGCGGTGACCCCGGCACCCGGGGCGGCGAAGACGGTGAACCGGCCCCGCTCCAGGACGAACCCGCGGACGGTCCCATCGGGCTCCGCCCGCACGCCGACGAGCTGGCCGCGGTCGTTGATCTTGGAAGCGAGGGTCGACCGGGCGCCCGGGTAGCGGATCGTGGCGAAGCGGCCGCGGGGGTCCCGCAGGAAGCCGCGGTCGGGCTGGCCGCCGCCGCGGGCGCCACCGACGATCACCCCGCGGTTGTTGATGCCGCCAACGCCGGTCTCCCCCGTGGCCCCGGGCGCCTCGATGGTGGTGTAGCGGCCCCGGTCCAGCAGGAACCCGGGGGACAGGCTGCGCGGCCGGGTGTCGGCGCCCAGCCGAACCAGCCCGGCGGTTCGTCCCTCCATCGGGACCGGCGGCGCGGCCCCGGCGGTGGCCACCGAAGCGGCCGTGAGCGCCACCGCACCGGCGATGAGGGCGCCGAGGCGGCGACGCATCGTCGTGGTGCGCGACATGGATGCCATGCTCATCTCCTCTCTTGGGCGCGTCGGTTTTCCGCTGTTCGCACCAGCGGCACCACCGGTTCGGTCCGAAACGCACCGGCCCGGTCGAGGAGGGGCAGGCTCCAGGAGTGTCGCGGCGACCCCTCGACGGCGACGGGCCTGCCGGATCAGGCGGTGACGCTGGTGTCGGTTGGCGCCTGCCGGCGGCCCTCGGCTCGACGCCACAGCCAGTACGTGATGGCGCCAATAGGGATCGGCAGCAGGAAGGTCAGCACCCGAAACACCAGCACGGCCGCTACCACCTGCGCCTCGGGCCCACCCGCAACCACCAGCGCGGCGGCCAGGCCGAGCTCCACCACGCCCAGCCCACCGGGGGTGATCGGCACGGCCGCCAGCAACCGGACCAGCGCGAACGCGGCCAGCGCCTCCACCCAGCTCACCTGCGAGTCGGCGACCCCGACGTGGCGCAGGGCCAGCAGCAGCACCAGGAACAGCGACAGATGGCTGACCAGGGTGGCCAGGGTCAGCCAGTGCCAGCGCGGCCCCAGCAGCGAGATCGCCAGCGCCCGGAAGCGCACCGCCGCCTCGGGCCAGGGCGGCCGCACCACCCGGCCGGCCAAGCGCCGCGGCAGCACCGCCAGCGCGGCCAGCACGCCACCGATCCGCCACGCCCGCCGCTCACTCGACAGGCTCAGCGCGAACCCGGTCAGCGCCACCGCCAGCACGGCCACGCCGATCACGGCCACCGGCGCCAGCTCGCCGGCGGCACGCCTGGTAACCACCAGCAGGCCCAGCGCGACCACGGGCATGCCGAGCTTGACAAAGTTGTTCCAGACCCCCTGGACCAGCAGCGACAGGGTGATCTCCGGACGGCCGAACCCGTAGGAGGCATAGAAGCGGTAGGTCACGCCCAGGGCGACGGCCTGGCCGGCCGGCAGGAGGTTCCCGACCGCGGTGGAGGTGTGACTTTCCAGGGCCGCCTGCCGCAGGGTCAGGCCGGGCAGGGCCGCCAGCTGCGGCAGCAGGTAGGAGCCAAGGTTCCAGACCGCCACGGCTGAGAGGGTGACCAGCTCGAGCCAGGTCATCGCCCGCAGGGTCGCCCCGACCTCACGAACGTCCACCAGCTTGGGCAGCAGCCACAGGTAGATGACGGCGACCACCACGGCGGCGAACAGGACACGCACGGCCAGCCGCCGGCGCGCCAGACCCCCGCCCGGCGCCACCGGATCGGGATGGGCCACCGGGCACCTCCCCACCCGGTCGGAGCGATGTGGTGATCATGCTGTCACGTGCCCTGGCCGGCGTGCTGGCCAGTTGCTCGCTCGCCAGACTCACGGTCGGGAGGAACGACCGGGCACCAGGCAGAGCAAGCCTGTCATCAGGGCTTGACGCTCTCGTCCTTCAGTGTGGAGCGCCGCTGATCGCTAGGAGCGGTCGCCCTCTCCGCCGAGGTACCTGGCTCCGGCGTCCGGTGCGGACTGGGCCACCCTGGGGCCACTCGGCATGAAGCTGAAGAACTCCGGCTGGAGGTGCTGGATATCGGTCATGAGCCAGAGCCATCCCCGCTCCAGGCTGAACCGCAACGAGAGCACGCCGGTGTTGTCCCACCAGCCAAGCCTGGTGAAGCCGCGATACGCCGCCAGCTGGTCTGCGGTGTCAAGGCCGGCCACGGCGGTGAACATCAGGTGCGCGACCCAGACTTTGAGGATGCCGCCGTGGGAGACCACGACAACCAGCTGCTCCTTGCGCGCCTCCAGGTATCGGCGGATCTCCTCGGCCCGCCGCCACAGGTCATGCAGGTTCTCCTCATCCGAATGATGGCCGTCGGGTTGGTCGGCGACCGCCATGGCGGCATGCTGGATCGCCCGCGCGCGAGGGTCCTGGAACCGTAGCCCCTGCAGCTCGCTGGGGACGTCGATCTCTCGCAGTAGGGACTCGTGGTTTCGGACGTCGGGGTCGTCCGCCGCCAGATCCACCCACGATGGACCCTGTCGAACCGGAATCACGTGCGGGGCCCCGGTTACCTCGGCGATCCGGGCGGCGGTGCTGCGCGCCCGCAGGTAGCTGCTACTGACGACAAGGTCGACGGGCAGCATGGCGAGGCGCTCGGCGAGGCGACCGGCGTCCTCGGCGCCCAGCGGGGTGAGCGGGTCGGTGTCGTACTGGTTGCCGGCCTGGAAGGTGTTGGTCGCATTCGTTTCGCTCTCGCCGTGGCGGATCACGACGAACTGCTGATACCCGGTCATGCCACCATCCGATCCACGGCTGCGCGGATGAACTCGTAGGTGGACAACCTCGGCCAAGTCGTGCCCGGCTCGGTCAACCAGATTCTGGCCACCGCGATCGAGAACCTGCAGCAGACCCGCGGCTCGGCTGGGGTGCTGGCCCTGGTCAGCTTGGCCACGGCGTTGTGGCTGGCGTCACGCTACATCGCCGCCTTCATGCGCGCCTCCAACGCCATCTACGACGTGCCCGAGGGCCGGCCGGTGTGGAAGACCCTGCCCATCCGCATCGGGGTCACCGTGGTCGTCATGGTCCTGTTGGCGGTGTCGGCG
>Ga0081538_10001700_pt1 | contig 22421 bp, 15 predicted proteins | sample TabmetS5T2R1_FD_71022 | JGI IMG/M metagenome (GOLD analysis project Ga0081538, IMG submission 71022) | Tabebuia heterophylla rhizosphere microbial communities from the University of Puerto Rico - S5T2R1 | ecosystem: Host-associated > Plants > Roots > Rhizosphere ...
GCCAACCCAGAAGCTATTCGACACTTGACCACGGGCCTCGCGCTGGTGGCCATGCTCCCTGAGACTCCGGCACGAGCCCAACAGGAGTTCGACTTGCGGATTGCCCTCGGGCCAGCGTTGATGGCCACCAAGGGTCAATCGGCCCCGGAGGTGGAGCAGACCTACGCCCGGGCGCAGGAGCTCTGTCGTCAGGTCGGTGAGACGCCCGAGCTCATCCGGGCGTTGGGCGGGTTGTTTTGGTTCTATCAGAGCCTGGGAGCATTGCCAACGGCGCGGGAGTTGGGGGAACAGCTCTATCGGCTGGCGCAGCGTACGACCGACCCAACGCACCTCCTGGAGGCCCACGCAGCGCTCGGAACGACCTTGTTCTTGCTGGGTGAGTACGCCGCCGCCCGGGCCCACCTCGAACAGGGGATCGTCCGTACCGACCCGGCAATACAGCGGTCTCTGGTGCTCAGCTATGATGTGGCGCCGGGAGTGCAGTGTCTAGCCGTAGCCGCGAACGTGCTGTGGTGTCAGGGCTATCCGGCGCAGGCCCTACGGCGGAGTCAAGAGGCGCTCACCCTGGCCCAGGCGCTTGCTCATCCCCAGAGTCTGGCGCTGGCTCAGCACTATACAACCCTCCTGCATCACCGCCGCCGCGAAGCGCTGATGGCCCAGACGCAGGCTGAGGTTCTCCTGACCCTGGCGACGGCACAGGGGTTTCCGCTCTTTGTGGGGTTTGGGGCATGCTGGCGTGGCTGGGCGCTAGCTCTACAGGGCCAGTGCATGGCAGGTCTGTCGCAGGTATCCCAAGGCCTAACGGCCGTCATGGGCACAGCGCAGAAGCTGTCGCAGCCGCTCTGTCTGGTCCTACTGGCTGAAGTGACAGGGCAGGCCGGGCAGGTCGTGGAGGGGCTGCACCTGCTGACTGAAGCTATAGCGGCGTTTGAGGCCAGCGGGCGGGGCGACCTCCTGGTGGAGGCGTATCGGCTCCAGGGGACATTCCTCCTGCGACGGACTGTTCCTGATGCAGCCCAGGCGGAAGCCTGCTTTCAGCAAGCACTCACAATTGCCCGCCACCAGCAGGCTAAATCCTGGGAGCTGCGCGCCGCGATGAGCCTGAGTCGCCTGTGGCAGCGCCAGGGCAAAGGCGCCGAGGCCCGCGCGCTGCTGGCACCAATCTATGGCTGGTTCACCGAGGGATTTGACACCGTTGACCTCCAGGAGGCGAAGGCGTTATTGGAGGCGATCAGATGACAGAGGGACAGCGGCTGGAAGAGTGCTGAGGCCGCCCGGCGTTGCCACTCGGTATTGTGTCGCTGGCGGAGTGCGTGTAGGATGGCGCAAGCCTGGTGAGACTGGGGCGAGAGCCTATGAGTGGGGTGAGACCGCAGGTCGTCGGCGCACCAACCAGCTTGATGTCCTCACACATCATACAAGGCGCAGGCGGAGCCCGGAAGCGGAGGGCACGACGGGATGGGTGGTCTTTGATCTCCAGACATAGAAAGGGCAAGGCCGGTGGCCGATGAACTGTTCACACGCGAGGAGGTCCTGGGTGGGCTGCCCGCCCGGCGGGCGGCGACTTTACTGTTTCTGATCGAGACGCGCACGGCGCACCTGGTGGCCCAATCCCGCGAGGCCCTGCAGCTCTTCCTTACAGAAGAGCTGGTCAAAGAGCGTGATCGCGTCTTTCTCGATGCCTTCAACCTGGGGCAGCCGCCGCCGCGCCGGCCGACCATCCAGGAGCTGGAGACGCACGCCCGGCTGTGGGCGCCCCTGGTGCCGCAGAACCCCAGCGTGCAGGCGGCGGTGGGCCATCTCCTGGGCCAGAAGTATTCTTTGACAGCCCGTGAGGTGCCGGGTATTCGGGCGGCCTTGGGATTGGATACCACCGCGGTGCAGCGGGCCTATGAACGCCTGTACCATGCGCCGTTGGCGACGCTCTATGTGCTACGGCCCACCCTGGGCGAACGGCTGCGCTGGCTCTGGGCCACGCTGGCACGATGGTTGGAGACGCTGTCGCCGTTCTGGGCTGCCTTTTCCCTCACCCTGGCCGGGATCTTTCGGACTGGCGTGCTTGCCCTGCCCATTGCTATCGCCGGCATTGGACCCCTACCGGGGACGATCGTGCTGCTGCTGTTTGGCCTCATCGGTTTCTGTACCATGGTCTCTCTGGCGGAAGCCGTGGCGCGAAACGGGAGGGTGCGCTATGGCCGGGCGTTTATGGGACGGATCGCGGTCGACTACCTGGGACAGGGGAGCTCCCTCCTACTGTCGGGGGTCATGTGTTTAAGCCAAACTCTGATGCTACTCGTGAATTACATCGGCGCTCCGGGTCTGCTGGCCAATGCCACACACGTCCCGGCCAGTATTTGGGTCGCCGTGTTCTTTGGCTATGGAGTCTATGCCGTGTCGCGTGGCTTGTCTTCGGCGACAGTGGCCTCGTCGCTGCTCGTGGCAGCAATTAATATCAGCTTGCTCCTCTTCCTCTCACTCCTGGCCTTTTCCCATATGCATCTGGAGTACCTGTTGCATGTCAATGTGCCATTCCTGGATGGTCGGCCTTTTGACCCGCTGGTGCTGCAGGCGCTCTTCGGGACCGCGCTGGGCGCCTACTACGGGCACAACAACATGGTCAATGCGGCGAGCCTCATACTGCGCCGTGACGCCAGTGCCCGCTCGCTGATCTGGGGCAGTGCCATTGCCATAGTGGTGTCCATAATGATCTATAGTATCTGGGTGCTGGCAGTCAACGGCGCCGTGCCACCCGAGAGGTTGATGGGGCAGCGAGGCACCGCACTGGAGCCGCTGGCGGTGCAGATCGGTCCCATCGTGCAAGTGGTCGGCGTGGTCCTAGCTATACTCATGTTTGGTATGTCAATAGGTCGTGTGAGCTTAAATATGTCCAATCTGGTGAGTGAGCGCTTGCCAGTCCGGGCACACACCGTGGTCACCCTGCCACGCCGGCGCCAACGCGTGCTGCTGCAACCGCGCGGTGTCGCAGCCAATGGTGTGCGTCTGGGTCTCACCTATCTGGGCCTCACAGATGGCATGCCGCGGTGCCGTGTCGATGTACAATGCAATGGCCACATGTCGCACTCCGAAATCACTGTGACAGGGCGCTGGAACGCCACAACGCTGTTTGCACGCCTGCCGGAGCTGCGCACGCATGGTATCAACCTGACGCTGGAAACGTTGGATGCCACCCAGGAATCTGTGCATCTGCGGGTCAGCACTGGTATGCTGCTGACCTATGCAGATGGGTGGGATACAGTGGGTCTCAGTCCGTCTGACGTTCTGACCCTGCCCGATGCCCAGCGGCAATTGGTCAACTGGATGCTGCGCCAGGGTGAGGTGAACCTGGCGCAGGTGGCGGCGCACTGCCGTCAACCTGCGGAAGCCGTACATAGCTTGCTGTCTCCTCTGGTGCAGCAGGGTTTTGTGCGCGAGCGGCAGGTGCACGGTACTGCCCACTATCGGGCCAGCTTTGCCCCCACCAGGGGCCGACAGATAACGCCAGAGATCTGGCAGGCTCTGGAGACATTCGACGACCCGCACGCGCCTGGCTCGCGCGAGGCGCGTCCAGCCAGGTGGCGCGTTGTCCTCTACCGCATCAAGCAGGCCCTGGTGAGTGAGCGGGGCCGGTTTGTGCTGTCCGTCAGTCCGATCATCCTGGTGTTTTTGGTGGCGGAGTGGCTGCTGGCCACTGGCGGGGCCTCTTTTACCCGCATCATTGGGTTTACCGGCGTGGTCACGGCGTCGCTGGCGTCCGGTGTCTTCCCCGTGCTCTTGCTCGCCGCCAGCCGGCGCAAGGGTGAGTATGTGCCAGGCGTCGTCTTCCGCTTCCTGGGCTCTCCCTGGGTGGCGGTGCCGCTTTATATCTTTTTCGTGGGCAATCTCTTTCTGCATGGGTTGGTCATCTGGCAGCATCCCGTGGAGCGGACCGCGGCACTGGTGACTGGGATGCTCATGCTCAGCATGACCGTGGTGATGATCCGACGTGGTGCATTTACGCCCCGTCTGGTGGTGGAGCTACGACATGACCAGCGCACCGGGGACGACGCGGTCTTGACCATTGTGGCTGGCGGGCACCCGGCCGCGGCGGCGGTGCGGCTGCACTATGCGGACGGTGAGCAGGCCATGCAGACGGTTGCGGCAGCCGTGCCAACGTTTTCCGCCCTGCATGCCGCCACGGTGCAACTGCCGCCCACAACGGCCCGCGAGCTAAAAGTGTGGGCCCATGCGGTGACGGCCGAGGGCCAGGCCACCGACCTGGCGGGCCTCCTGGAAGTCCACACGGAGGCAAACACGCAGCAGTTTGACCTGCAGTTGTGCGGGGGTCAGGTGATTGTGCCTCTGCGTGGTGGGGTGTGCTGGATAAAGTTTATACGCCAGGACGCTGCTGGCGCATAACACCGTGTGTGGCGTGTCTGGGAGCACAGTAAGCGGTGTGGGTGGTGTTGCAGATTTGCACTTCATCGGTTAAATCTGCACGCCAAATTCATAACGATTGACAAACAACCCGATCACCAGATCATGCATCTGAATGGACTTCGCAAAGCAGATCGTCTGGCGCGTCAGGCGCTTAATCTGCGTACGCAGCGTCAAGTGTTTGCGCTCGATCTTCTGGGTGTGGCGCTTGCCCGGCTGGTGCTCACTGGCTTCGAGATGACGCGTGTAAGCGCCCCAGTAGTCCGTGTAATAACGCCTGCGGTGGTTTACACTGCTGAGTGACGACGCTTTTTTTTCAGCTCTTTGATGACAGTCGTGGTGCTGATCTTTCACACCCGTGCTGGATCTCGGATGCCACTGCCATTCAGTGCCATATCGATATGGCATACAGGACGATAAAGTGTAGAACTGCAACACCACCCGCGCTGGTCTATTCCACCTACCTCGGCAACGTGATAACGAATTCCGCGTAGCTTCCTTCTTCTGTTTCCACCCGAAGTTCACCTTGGTGCTCGCGGACGACGATGTCGTAACTGATGGAAAGCCCCAGGCCGGTCCCGGCTCCGGGCGGCTTCGTGGTGAAAAACGGTTGGAAGATTCTGTCACGGATGGCCGAGGGAACCCCGTTACCGTTGTCCCGTATCCGAATCTCGACCCGGTTACCAAGGTTCTTGGTACCTACAGTAATCGTGGGCGAGAACCGACCGTCAGCCTTTTTCCTTTCCTGAACGGCGTAACAGGCGTTGTTGGCTATATTCAGGAAAACCCGGCTGATGTCCTGCGGGATCACACGCACCAGGCCAAGCGACGGATCGTAGTCCGCTGCGATGGCAACGTTGAAAGGAGGGTCCTGGGCGCGTAAGCCGTGGTAGGCCAGCTTCACGTATTGAGCCAGCAGGGCGTTGAGGTCCGTCAGCTGCCGCTCGCCCGATTGACCGCGCGAATGCAACAGCATCCCGCGGACGATGCTGTCGACGCGCTGGCCATGCTCCCGGATCTTGGCCACGTTCTGTTCCAGGTCGGTCAGGAGGTCTTCCGCGTTCACGAATACCGCCGCCTCGAACCTGCCCCGTTGCTTGTCCAGCTCTCCCCGCAGCTCCTGCACCAGATCCTCGCAGAGCTGGGAGAAGTTCGTGATGAAGTTCAGCGGGTTCTTGATCTCATGGGCGATCCCCGCGGTCAACGCCCCCAGGGAGGCCAACTTCTCTTGCACGACGAGCTGGTCTTGCGTCGCCTTGAGCTGCTGCAAGGCTTTTTCCAATGCTTCGGTCTTTCTCCTTTCTTGGTCGCGCAGCTGCTTCTTCTCCAGGCAAGCGCCGATCCGGGCGCGAAGCAGTACCGGATTGAACGGCTTATATAAGTAGTCCTCTGCCCCTTGCTCGATGCAGCGGACGACGCTCTCGATCTCCTCCACCCCCGAGATCATAATCACGGGCAGCTCGCGCAGCTGGCTGTCGGCTTTCATCTGTTCCAGAACGGCGTGGCCGTCCATCTCGGGCATCTGGATGTCCAGGAGCACCAGGTCGAACTTCTCGGTTCGCAGCTGTTGCAAGGCTTCGCATCCGTTTCCCGCGGCAGCCACACGGTGGCCCTGTTGCATGACGTGCTGGGAGAGCATGTAGCGGTTGATGCTGTTGTCATCGACGACAAGCACGAAGCCGGGTGCGCCAGGTAAGGCCTCAGCACTGCCCGGGGCGGGTGCGGACAGCCGGTTTCGGGTGGCAGATTCTTCCCCGCTCATCGTCAACCTCTCATCTCCGCTTCCAGCGTCGCGCAAACGCGCTGGAACTGAGGCTCTAATTCTGCCAACAGCGCCTCGGTACCCTGAACCGAGCCGTCGCGGCCTATCTTCTCCAATTCGGCACACAACCCGGCCAGGGTGCGGGCGCCTAAATTGGCCGCGGCTCCCTTAACACTGTGCGCCGACGCCTTGAGCTTCTGCGCGTTTCCTTCGGCCACTGCAGTCCGCATCGCGCATAGAAGCGGTGGAGCGTCGGCCCGGAACAAGGCAAGTAAATCTTTGAACACGTCCGGTGCCCCGCGGTCCCGCATCTGCCGCAGATCGGCCAGCACCGCTGGATCAATGGCGTCGCCCATGTCCACAATCGGATCCGACTGCGCTGGCCTTTCGGACTGGAGTGCGGCCTGGACAGGACGCCGGGAGCGCTCCAGCACCCATTGCCCACACCGGGTCAGGGAGGCCTGTAGTTCCTTGGCTTGCACCGGCTTGCTGAGGTAGTCGTCCATTCCTGCCGCCTGGCAGGCTTCGCGATCCGTCGTCATGGCATTGGCCGTCAGAGCCACGATACGGGGACGCTGATCCGCCGCCCATCGCTGGGTGATGCGCCGCGCGGCTTCCAGCCCATCCATCTCCGGCATCTGCACATCCATCAACACGACATCATACGGTTGGCGCTCCAGGGCCATCAGCACTTCTAGCCCATTGGCAGCCACGTCGGCCCGATAGCCGATCCGGTCCAGTATCATCAGCATCATCTTTTGATTCACCGCTATGTCTTCGGCGAGTAGAATCCGCAGCGGCAGCCGTTCACCCAGTTGGGCATCGAACTGCGCCTCGGCGGCCGGCTCGCGCACACGGATGGGCTGCCCCGCGAACACCTCCATCAGGACGTTGTACAACTGGGATTGCTTGATCGGCTTGGTCAGAAAGGCTGCGAAGGGGATGTCGTCGGCATGCGTCTCGCGCCGCCCCAGGGAGCTGAGGGCTACCAGCGGCAACGCCTGCGGAGCGCGATAGCGGCGGATCTCGCGGGCCAGGGTCAGGCCGTCCATCTCCGGCATCTGGATGTCCAAAAGCGCCACGTCAAAGGCCTCGCCGCGGCGGATCCATTCCAGGGCATTCGCCCCGCTGTCGCTCTCCTGCGTGAGCATGCCCCAGGCCTGGACCTGCAAGTGGAGGAGCTGCCGGTTGGTGGCGTTGTCATCCACGATCAGCACCCGCTTGCCGCTCAGCTGGGGCTGTGGCGTGTGCAGGGAGGTGCGCACCGGGCTGGCACTTGCTGCGGCCACGATGGTGAAATGAAACGTCGATCCTTTGCCCACCTCGCTTTCGATCCACATGGTCCCGCCCATCAGCTCGCTCAACCGCTTACTGATCGCCAGACCCAGGCCGGAGCCGCCGTAGCGCCGCGTGATGGAAGCATCCACCTGGCTGAAGGACTGGAACAACCGGTCCATCCGGTCTTGCGGAATCCCAATGCCTGTGTCCTTGACGGCGAAGTGCAGCTCGTACCGCTGCTCCGCCAACGGCCGGCCGGCCACCGAGGCCACCACTTCGCCCCTGTCGGTGAACTTCACCGCGTTGCTCAGCAGGTTGACCAGGATCTGCCGCACGCGGGTCACATCGCCAAGCACGGCGTCAGGGGTCTGCGGCTCGATCCGGTAGGCCAGCTCCAGTCCTTTTTCACTCGCCCGCACCGCCAACAGTTCCAGAGCCGCCTCCACGCAGTCGCGCAGATCGTAGGGCTCGTGTTCCAGCTCCAGCTGACCGGCCTCGATCTTCGAGAAGTCCAGGATATCGTTGATGATGGTCAGGAGCGAATCCGTGCTGCTGCGGATGACCTGGGCGAATTCCCGCTGCTCCGGGTTCAACGCGGTGTCCAGGAGGAGCCCGGTCATGCCGATGACGGCGTTCATGGGCGTGCGGACTTCATGGCTCATGGTGGCCAGGAAGGCGCTCTTGGCGCGGTTGGCGGCCTCGGCGGCGTCCTTGGCCTTTTGCAATTCGGTCTCCGTTCGCTTGCGCTCGGTGATGTCGCGGAAAACGACGACCCCGCCGCGCACCACTCCTAGCTCGTCCTTCAACGGCCTGCCGTTGACGCTCACCCAGACGCCTTCTGGCTTTTGCGCATGGCGCAGGAAGAGTTCGGCTTCATTGACCGCCTCACCGCGGATGGCCTGCGCCAGAGGTAAATCCTGGGTCGGAGAGGGGGTGACCGTGTCGGGCAAATAGCAACCGTAGAGCTGTGTCCACTGCTCGGGGTCCGTATCCGTCCAGATCGTGCCGGCGATGGCCTCCGCGGCCGGGTTCCACCGCAAGAACTTGCCTTTCTCGTCGGCAACAATGACGCCGTCGGCCATGCTGTCCAGAATGGAGTGCAGGAGTCGGGTCTGGTCCTCCAGGACTTGCGCGGTTTGCTGCAGCCCTGCTTCGGCCCGCCGGCGCTCGAACACCCGGCCCAGCTGCGTGCCGATATGGGCCATGGCTTGCAGTAGTGCTTCATCGGGTTCCTTGGGTTCGCTCGTGAAGAACTCCAGCACGCCCACGACTTGCGTCCCGATCAGAACCGGGAAACCGAAGGCGGCCTTGACGCCGATGTCCGTCGCCGCTCGCGCCCGCGGGAAATTCGGGTCCCTGGCGACATCCATGACCCACGCCGGCTTACCGCTGACCAGGACGCGACCGGGCAGTCCGATCCCCGGAGGGAAGCGCGCGGCCTCCGTGACCTTGCGGAAGGTCGCGAAGCGCCCGGAGTCGTCGAGGTGCCAGATCCTGGTGGGAACCAGCTCGCCGCTACCGTCATCAGCCAGGACAAAAGCGTCTCCGACCGGCCAGCCGGTGTAGGCGCAGACCTGGTCGATCCCGATCTGCAGCGCTGCCTCCACCGTGGCCGCCTCGTTGGCAGCGGCCGCCACCACCTGGAGCAACCGGACCAGCCCTGTCTGCAAGCGGAGCGCCTCCTCCGAACGCGCCAGGGCTTCCGCCCGCCGCCTCAGCTCCTCCAGAGTCCGCTCCAGCCGGACAGCTTGTTCGCGCGCCGTGCGCTCATGCACCTCCAGCAGCTCCTCCAGAGCGGCGTTCTCAGACTGGAGTAAATCCACTTCCGGGTTCGTGTTGTTGGCGCTCACGCTCCTCGCCCTCATCAAATGGGTTTGCTGGCGAAGATGGCCTTGCCCACGAAGGGCAGCACGGCCATCTTGGCGCTGAGCGCCAGCGTCTTGAACAGCTCGCCGGTCTCGCGCGGGATGGTCACCTGGGCGAACAAGATGATCGCGAACAGATCCCCCGAAGGTAGCATGCCGCCGAAGCCCAGGACCGACTTGATCCCAAACGGGACCACGAATCCTTCCTGCGCAGGGACGTAGGGACTCCCCAGCGCCTCAGGCACGTGGAAGACATTGTACGTCTTCTGCTCCAGTTCCATGATCAGGGCCGGGTCGGGCTCCAGCACCGTCCGGACCTCCACGCCGAACTGCTGGATGAGCTGCGAAATCATCGGGATTTGGGCGATCACCTGCTCGCTGGGTAGAGGGATCGCCTTGTGTCCGGCAGAATGGGCCCGGGAGTTCCATTCCGGTTTGTGCCCGGCGGTCGCCAGCAGGACCAGGCATTTCATGGCCGGCATTTCGGGCTGCCCACCGAGCAGGCCGCCGGCGAACGCCCGGAGTTCCGGGTCGAGCTCTCCGTAAGCGTGCGTCTTGTAGAAACGGACCAGGGCGCAGGCCTTCGCACCTGTTTCCTGGTCCACCAGGATGTCGTGAAGGTAGCGGACAATCCTCCCGGCCGCTTCCTCCATGCTTTGCGCGCCCTTGCCCAGGCCGCGCAGCGCCGACGCGCAATCAATCATGTTGCTAAGTGTGAACTGCGCCGGATTGTACATGAGCTCACCACTTAAACTTCCTTCTATGTTGCCGCTATCCGTCCTGGCTTGCGGCACCCACCTACTCTCTGCACCTTCCCAAGGTGTCACACCTCAGTGGCCCTGGCAGATTTCGTTCCGCTTATAGTTGCGGGGCAGCGATGGCTTGGTACCATCTTCCCTGCTCACAGCGTTAGGCTGTGAGGCAACCTGGCTTTCTTCGAGCAGTAAATTGGGTCTGTACCCTAACGCAAGCTCCGGCGTGCTGTCAAGAGAAATTTGGCGTGCGCCACATGATGGTCAGCATGGCCGTACGCCGCCCACGTGTCACCGTGCAGCAGTCTCTGGAGCGCATTGAGCACTTCATACACGCGAAGACCTCCTGGTCTTACTCGAGAATTTCTTGCTGGCCACTGTGGTTGCCAACCTTAGCGAGACGCTCGATACACGACCTCGGTGGGCCTGGGTCGCCATCGAAGGCCTGCTCCAACTCTTGGAAGCGCATAGCTCCCTCTCCCCTTGGGAGAGGGAAAGAGTGCACAATCATAGTCTGCATGGCCAATTTGGGGAAAATCGCGCGAGGATCTATAATACGCCACAGAAGCTGGGCGGAACGAGAGAGACGCAGACGGTTTTCTGGATTATGGAGGTTCCCATGGCAGACATTCTCGGCGTTGGCATGACCCACTTCCCAGGGTTGGTTGGCACGGATGAACGCGGCGGGGCCAGCCTGGCGCGCGTGTTGAAGCACAACCAGCGGATTCCAGCGGCCAGGAAAGACCCCCGCAGTTGGCCAGAGACCATGCGGGATGAGTTCGGCGAGGATGAGGGCTTCACCGCCGCCATTGCGCATCGGCAACGGCTGGTGGCCGGTTTTCGGCAGCTGCGGGCCGAAATCGACGCCTTCCAGCCGGACTTCCTGTTGATCTGGGGCGATGATCAGTACGAGAACTTTCAGGAGGACATTATTCCGCCCTTCTGTGTGCTGGCCTGGGACGATATCGCGTGCCAGCCCCTCAAGCGCCGGCGGAGTAACCCGTGGGGAGAGCCCCCGGAAACTGTCTTCCGCTACGCCGGCTGTCCCAAGCAGGGGCGTTACCTGGCCGGCAAGCTCCTCGAGCAGGGCATTGATATGGCCTATGCCTACAAACCTCTGCACGAGGAGGATGGACTGGGACACGCATTCGTCAATACCCTGCTGTTCCTGGACTATGAGCGCACCGGCCTGCCGTACCCCGTGCTGCCCTTTCAGGTGAACTGCTATGGCAGCAAGGTCATCCGGAATCACGGTGGCTCTGAGGAGTTTTCGCCAGAGCCGGACCCGCCAGGCCCGTCCCCCAAGCGCTGCATGGAAGTCGGCGCGGCCACCGCCCGCGTGTTGCAGGACACACCGTGGCGCGTGGCCCTGATCGCTTCCTCGAGCTGGTCCCATGCGTTCTTGACGGAAAAGACCTGCTGGCTGCATCCCGACATGGAGGCCGACCGGGCCAGGTTTGCTGAGTTCCGTAACGCCGATTGGGATGCCTGGAGACGGCTCACCACGGAGCAGATCGAAGCCTCAGGCCAGCAGGAGATGCTCAACTGGTTCTGTCTGGCTGGGGCCATGGAAGCGCTGGGCCGGACGCCGGAGATTGTCGATTGGGTGGAAAGCTGGACCAATAACTCCAACAAGTGCCTAGCACTGTTTAAGCCCTAACCCCTGAAGCCGTGTCGCGCCAGTGCTCAACCTATTGGGGTAGGAGCAAGGCAAATGGTTCCTGCCCCGCACGGCACAGGCGTAGAGGCGGTGACGTAACTGATGAGGATCTTGCATGGCCATGCTCAATCAGCAGGGTAATGGTGCACTGATGCCTTCCGTGCTTAGCGTCGCACATCTCGTTTACGCGCTGCACACCTTGGCCATCATCATCGGTATCGTTGGCGCGGCGACCGTCATCGGCAGCTTTGTCGGCGGCCTGCCCTCGATTGTGGCCGTGATCTTGAACTACGTAAAGCGCCGCGACGCACGCGGTACGTGGGCCGACTCGCATTACCGCTGGCAGATCCGCACGTTCTGGTTCACGTTGCTGTGGGCCCTCATCGGCTGGGCGCTAGTGTTCACGTTTATCGGCGCGGTAGTGGGTGTGCCGATCCTGATCGCGCTCACGCTCTGGCTGATGTATCGCATTGGACGTGGCTGGCTGCGTCTGCGCGATCGGCGCCCCATGTACGCCCCCTGAGCTGGGCAGTCAGGCATCCTGCGCGCAGGTCATGTGGAGCCGCGTGAGGCACAGCGGCCCCACCTGGGGCATCCGCATACTTGGGCGAGACGGGGCACGCACGGGTCACTGGTGCGGACGTGCAGTGTCCGTCACCGTTGGGAGCGGAGAGGTTTTGGCATCCCGTGATGGCACAATGGTGCTGATGGGCCCCTGCGATACGACCGTGAAGCCTTGCATCGCCAGAGCGGTCAGAAAGATCTGATACGCCTCTGCACGCGTTACCGGTCGCGGGGCAATGAGGGTCATGCGCCCTCGGACCTTGTCGTCTACCAGAAAATTCCTGCCAGTCAGTTCGCTCATCAGGGTGATCATTTGTAGGATATCAACATTGCGAAAGTTGAGATGGATGGCCCCTTCGGTCTGGCTACCCTCCAGCGCCGGGTGCTGGGCTGCCTGAGGGACTGTCTGGGTGGGGGGAGCCGCCTCTGCCGTCGCCACGCACGCCCTATGGCCCAGCGTGGCGCTCATCGCGATCGCCAGTAGAGTACACATGAGTCCAACCGACCACCATATGCGCATAGAGCCTCCCAGAAGACCTTGAGAGAGCGTCCCGCTCTCAGCCATCGCCTCTATGAGTGTAGCATGCGCGATCTGGTGGGCGCAGCGCCTATGCGCCACGTCACTGAGAAGGGTGTCACCAGGCATCCGCGCTTGCATTGCCCTGGGGCGGGGAGTATCCTTGCGACAGCCCACATCGGTAGAGGCGTATAGTGACCAGGAGCAGCATGCGCCCTACGCTATACGTGCAAGATGAAGCCGATAGCACGTCACACCCAGCACAGGAGGGATAGTATGGCGAAGATCAACAAAGTCGGACACGTCGTCCTGAACGTCAGCGATCTTGATACCTCGATTGCGTTTTATACTGCGGCGCTAGGCATGGAGCTCATGACGCACAACACGGAGCGCCACATGGCGTTTCTGTCCTTCGGCACGCAGCATCACGATATCGCCCTGTGCCAGGCTCCGGCGGGAGCGGATCGCGGCGTCCTGGGCATCAACCACATCGCCATGCAGATCGAGGGCGGCGCAGAGGAGCTCAGTCAGCTCTACGGCAGGCTCCTCAAAGCGGGTGCGCAGATTGACCGGACCACTGAACACAGTACGACTCTCAGTGTTTACTTCTTCGACCCCGACGGGAATCGTTTGGAGATCTTTGCCGAGAAGATGAGCCCGGAAGAGGGGAGAAGAGTCCTGCGCGAGGGTGGTGGGACGAACCGGCCTTTAGCGCTGGAGCCCAGCCTCACGTAGGAGGTGGGAAAGGAAACCTGGGTGGCGGTGGTGTGGCCCAACCACCCGGGAACCTCAGGTATCACTGTGGATAGGGAGAGAGACCATGGCAGGTTCCGAGACCCTCACCTTGCAGCAACAGGCCGAAAGGCTGCGAGGGTGGCGCGATGGGTTCCAGGCGGTGTATGTCATCGCGACTGGGGTACAGACTGGATTTTTCGATCAGTTGGCTGCCCATCCGCAGGGGCTGACGGCCGAGGAGTTGGCCCAGCGCACCGCCTGTCATGTTCCCTATGTGGCGATCTGGTGTGGCAGCGCCTATCGCTATCAGATCTTAGACGCGGTCAATGGACGGTACGTCCTGGCCCCGCACGTGGACAGTCTGCTGGCTGGCCGCGCGCATCCCGATAGCCAGGCCGTGTTGTTCCTCAATGCCGTCAGGGAGGCTGGACCGCGCCTGGCGCGGCAGGCTGACTACATGCACAGTGGCGCCGTGGGGTCCCATGCAGAAGCATATGGCACGAACCCCACACGCCTTGATCCGCCACCAAACCAGGAGGCCCTGCAACAGCGCTTGTGGCAAGACGAGATGCGATCCCGTGTGCCAGCCCTGGATGAGGCGTTGCACAACGGTGGCCGCGTTCTCGATGTGGGCTGTGGACCGGGTCTGATGTTACTGCAACTGGCCGCGTCTTACCCCAATGCCACCTTTGTAGGGGTTGATGTCGTTGAAGTCGGTGGGTTGGAAACCGCGCGGCGCCTCATCCGTGAGCGCGGCTTTGACGATCGGATTCACCTCGAGTGCGTCCCGGCCGAGCAGATGACGTATGCCGAGGCCTTTGACGGGGTCCTCATCACCCGCGTCTTTCACGAAATCCCCGTGGACAGCCGTGTGGGGCTCTTCCGTGCCTGTTACCGCGCCTTAAAACGGCCTGGGGTCCTCCTGAACCTGGACTTCGCCTATCCTGATACGCTGGCAGAATTTCGTGAGCCGCTGTTCTGGTCTGGGGTGGACAATCAGTATCGCGAGATGAGTTGGGGGACCGTCCACCCCACCTGGCAAGAGCAACAGCAGATGCTCACGGGGGCCGGCTTTGCCGCCATCGAGCGCCATTTTGTGCGGCATATCCCGCAAGGCCCGCACTACCTGGCGGTCGCCCACAAGCGCTAAGTGCTGCGCACGGCTACTTACCCCGCCAGTTTGGCGGGGCACCTCCCTGGCTGGCCAGACGCGTATGCCTTGTATGGAACCCACGGCGTATTGACTGCGCACGGTACGAAGGGCGGTGGGCTCCGGTGCGTGCCTCTGGAGGCTGCTGATGCCTGATCGTCGCCAGCACCGCGGTCCCCATCCCGACGATGCCGCCCTCTTTGGGCGACCAGACGTCCTGCACACGCTACGCCTGGCGGCTGGCGACCTCGCCTGGTTGCTGGGGCGGCAGTATGCCCCCAGCGCGGCGCTGACCCTGGTGGGCAATCACTATCAGCTACACGCGCGGCAACGCCAGGCCCTGGCGCGCGCCGTCACCGCACCGGCCGTGGCACGGGCGCGCCGGCAGCGGCAAGTGCCGGCCGCCGCGCTCGAAGGCACATCCTTGTATGTGGATGGCTTCAATCAGCTCATCACCATCGAGGTCGCGCTCTCGGGTGGACTGGTACTTCGAGGGCATGATGGTGCCCTGCGTGACCTGGCCAGCGTGCATGGCACGTACCGTACCATCACCGAAACCCCGACGGCCCTGCAGGCCCTGGGCACCTATCTCGCTCCACGGCAGCTGCACGCTGTGCATGTCTTCCTCGATGCCAAAGTCTCTAACGCCGGACGGCTGGCGAGCCGGATGCGTGCCCTGGCTGCGACCCACGCCTGGCCCTGGCATGTCCTGTTGGTTCCCAGTGCGGATGCCGTGCTGCGTCAGACGGAGGCGATTGTCGCTACCTCAGATAGTGGGATTCTCGATGCGGCGGTGCGCTGGTTTGATCTGGCTTCTGCTGTGATCGCCCAGCAGGTCCCCCAGGCCTGGTATCTGGATCTCGATGTGTCGCCTCCTCTCGTCTAAAAGACTCCAGGGCCAGCCTACTCCTCGCCGATATCCTCATGCCAGATGTCGGGATACGCCGCAATGTACTCGGCCAGGAGTGTGATACAAGCGGCGTCATGCAGATCATAGACGGCAACGCCGTTGTCGCGTAACCACGCCAGACCACCGGAGAAGTTGACCGATTCTCCCACCACGACAGTACCGATACGAAACTGCCGCACCAGGCCGCTACAATACCAGCATGGTGCCAGGGTCGTGACCATGATCGTGTCGCGGTAACGGCGTTGCCGTCCTGCCTTGCGGAAGGCGTCCGTCTCCGCATGTGCCGACGGATCGTTGTCCTGGACGCGGCGGTTGTGGCCACGTCCGAGTAGTTGACCTTGCCGGTGAAACAGGGCGGCACCAATAGGAATACCGCCCTCCGCCCGCCCCTGCTGGGCTTCCTCCAGCGCAATCTGTAACATGGCAGGATAGTCGAGTTCAGACATGCGAGTTCTCCTTGATAGGGTATACGCCCCTACTATCATCCCCTCCCTACCCGGCAGGCCTAGTGCGAGCGGCGCACCGGTGGTTGGGCCGGCGGCGGCGTGGCGTGCTGGTCCGCAGCATCGCCGGCACGCACCGTGCTGCGTGTGCCGCTGCGCAGGCAGAACACGGGGATGAGCGAGCCCAGGGTGAGGACGGCGAACAGCAAGAAGAGATCGTGATAGCTCGCCAGCGTGGCGGCCTCCTCCAGCTGTTGGTGCAGGACGGTGGTGGTCATCTGCGCCAGGCTCTCATTGCCCTGCCCATCCTGGGTCAACACCTCCTGAATCGTCGCCGTCGCGACCTGGGTTCCCAGGGGGTAGAGCGCTTGGCGCTCCGACAGGATCAGGCTGTGGACGTCCTCCCGGTACTCCATCACCGTCGCCGTCATGGCAACGCCGACGGCCCCGGCCAGGGTGCGGTGGAGATTGAAGACGCCGCTCGCCATGTGGAGCTGCTCCTCCGGGATCCCGTGCAGGGTCGCCTTCGTGAGGGGCGCATGGCAGAACGCCTGGGCCGCCCGCCGCAGGGTAATGAGCCCGAGGAGCAGCGCCCCGGTGGCCCAGACATCAATGGCGCAAAACTGGAACGACACCGCGGTGAGGACCAGCAGCCCCAAGGCCAGAAGCAGGCGGGGTTGGACGAGGTCAGACAAGCGTCCAGCAAGGATCGAGGTCACGCCCATCACCAGGGCCGGCGGCAGAAAAAACAGCCCGGTCAGCAACGGCGTATAGTGAAACAGGTGCTGCAACATGATGGGCATGAGGAAATTCGTCCCGCGAAATTCCATCGTATTCAGGAACCCGATCAGGCAGCCCATGGTGAAGGGGAGGTTGGTATGCAGGCGTAGATCGACAAAGGGGACGGTGACCGTGAGTTCAGTGACAAGAAAAATGAGCAGGGCGATCCCCGCAAGCACAAACAGCGTCACGATCATCGGGGCACCCCAGCCATAGCGCCGGCCTTCACTCAACGCCAGCAAAAACAGCACGAGAAAGCTGGCCATCGACACGACCCCGACGGCATCGAAGGGACGGGGGGGCTGATCCGGCGTGGTCGGCATGCTCAGGAAGACCAGGGACGCACTGAGCAGGGCAAAGGGGACGTTGAGATACATGATCGCCCGCCAGTTGAACACCTCGATCAGATAGCCCCCAAGCGCGGGCGCAATGGCTGGACCGAACGAATGACTAAAATTGTAGAGTCCCAGAGCGAGGCCTCGCTTCTCCGGAGGGAACGTGCGGTAGAGGATGCTCATGCCCAGGGGCGTGATCGGGCCGCCCCCGATCCCCTGGAGGACGCGAAAGGCAATAAGGGAGTTGACATCCCACGCTAGGCCGGCGAGTACCGAGCCGGTGAGAAAGAGGCAGGTGGCGAGGAGGAACAAGCGTTTGGTGCCGAGCCGTGGGCCGAGCCAGCCCACAGCGGGAATGAGGACCGCTTGGGTAATGCCATAGCCGGTTTGCACCCACTGGATGCGGTCGAGGTCGGTACTCAAACTGCTCATCATGCTGGGGATGGCCACGTTGAGGGACCCCTGGCTCATCGCGACGGCGAGGCCCCCGAGCATCACACCGATAGTGGGCCACCACTGGGCCTCGCTCTGCTGCTGTGCGTGTGCCATAACGTGGTATCCCTCGGTGTGGTCTCAGGGTGGCCAGCACAGTTGTGATCTAGGACGTGGAGGCGACTGGAGGAGATCAGGTGCATTATAGAAGATACACAGCGGATTGTCATGGTGCGTCCGCGCACACCTGCGCCTTCAACAAAGTTGCGCTCGACCGAGGTCGGCGCGATCACGATGTTGGGACGAAACCGTCGGACCTCGAAGCGCCCCTGTGGATCACCTTCCAAATCTCCTGTGGTCTCCGCCATCGGGGCTAGGTGTCCTGCAGGCCCTGCCTGTGTTCCACGTGCGTCATCCACACGTGCCACGCGGCCGGGAGCGTCACCAGGGACGCCAGCAGGCAGGCGGTGATGCCGAGGAGGGTCACCACGCCGACGGACGCGAGGCCCTGATTCTGGGACAGGGCCAGGGTGCCAAAGGCCAGTTGCGTGGTGAACGCACTCAGGCCGATGGCGACCCCGGTGAGGTGCACGGCCTCGCCGACGTGCTGCCGGCCTTGGCGATGCACCCGATGCACCATATAGATGCCAAAATCGATGCCGAGACCGAGCAGCATCGGCAGGATGGCAATATTCATAAAATTGAGCTTCCACCCGCACAGCGCAAAGAGGCCCGCGGTCCACAGGGTCCCACAAGCGACCGGCAGGAGAGCCAGCCCGATACTCGGCAGGTGGCGAAACCGCAGGACCACCAGGATCACAATCCAGGCGGCCGCCAGGAGCGTCAGGCGGCGAAAATCGGCGCCGATGCGCGCCGCTGAGGCGGCTGAGAGCGTGTAGAGCCCGGTCAGCGTGCCGTGCACGTCCAGCTCTGCGAGCACCCGCGTGAGGCGCTGCTCAACGGCCTGGCGCTCGTCCAGGGTCCAGAGCTCGCGCCTGGGGAACAGGAGCGCCAGCCCCACGGCGCCGGTGGCATCCTGGGCCAGGGACGCGCGTAGCAGTTCGCCAAACCCCAACGCTCTGAATGCCTCCAGGTCGAGAGGGGTATGGAGGGTGAGGGCATGCCGGACCCTGCTCAGATAGGCGTGCAAGGCCGGGACATCAAACCCCGCTTCGTGCAGGCGGGTGGTCAGCACGGTCAGGAGGGCCTCGGGGTCTATGCGCTGCAACCGGCGCAGCACCTCGGCTTGGAGCCGCGGGTCGGGGTAGAGCAGGCTCGGCGAGGTCACGGCCGCCAGCACGCCGTCGGCCACCATGCTCCGCAAGGCTGGTTCGACGCGGTGCAGCTCCTGCATGACATGCGCCTCTGTCGCCCCTTCGATCAGGAGCAGGAGTGGTTCTTGTGACCCCCCAAAGAGGGCGGTCAGCTTCGCCTGGGTGTGCAAGGTCGGGGAGTGCGCCGCATGGATGTTGCGGAGGTCCGTTTCAAAGCCAGGCGGCCACCAGAGGAGGGCCGCGAGCGCCCCAAGACATAACGCCAGGGACAGCCCGAGTACCCCGGCAGAGGCCCGGCGGGTAGCGGTCATCAGGACCGGAATGCCGATCGCCCGCGGCCGCCGGGGCTGCCGACGCGTGGGGAGGCAGACCAGCAAGGCCGGCAGGAAGGTCACACACAGCAGGCAACACCAGCCAATCCCCAGCGCCGCCAGGAGCCCCATGTCCCGCAAGAACGGTTGCTCGGCGACCAGAAAAGCGCTAAAGGCCGCGCCCGTCGCCAGCGCGGCCAGCAGGAGCCCGCCCCCCGTCTCGCGCACGAGGGTGCGGAGGGCGTCCGTGGGCGACCGGCCCTGGCCGCGCGCCTCAAAGTAGTGGGTGAGGACATGGATGGTATAGTCGTCGCCAATGCCAATCAGACCCGCTGCACAGCCCAGCGCCAGGGCATTGAGCTCGGGACGCACGAGGGCAAAGGCCCCCAGGGCGAGCCACAGGCTCACGAGCGTCGGCAGTTGCGCGTACAGGAAGACCTCCCAGCGCCGAAAGGCCCACGCCGTAAAGGCGCAGATGAGGAGGGCCGAGAGATTGAGGTTGCGGATGATATCCTGGCGGATGATGCGCTCGCTTTCCGCCGCGAAGAAATAGCCTCCTGTCGTCTCCAGCGTCAGGCCCTGGAAGGCGGGTCGCGCCAGGAGGTCCCGCGTGACGCGCTGCAGCAGGGCAACGGTGGCTTTCACCCCCGCCATATCGTGCACGGAGGCCTGGCCTTCGATCCGAATAAGTAAGGCGCGCCCGTCTCGGGAGAGGAAATACGGCGACGCGGTATCGAACTGAAATGTGCCGCGCAGGGCCAGCAGGCGGGCAAAGGCAAAGGTGCGGAGCTGCAACGGGTCTGCCAGTAAGAGGGGCTCGCGTGGGCTCGACCCCGGGAGGCTCAAGTCCAGGAGGGTCTTCTGGATCTGCGCCGTGATGCCCTCAGGCGTGAGCAGACGGTCCAAGGCATCGAGCTGGTCCGGGCGGACAAAGAGGGGCGCATAGTCCAGGGCCACCTCCTCCAGCAGGGTCAACAGCGAGAGCGCGTAGCCGAACTCCACCCGGCGAATGAGGGGCGAGGGCGCGAGCTGCTGCTGCAGCGCCGTGCCAAAGGCGAGCAGGTCGTCTGCACGCCCCTGGGTCGTTTGTACAAGGAGCACGGCGAGATCGGAAGTCCCGAAGAGCGTATGGTAGCGCTCCAGGGTCTGTGCCATTTCGCCTGGGAGCATGTTGCGCACGTCCGTTTCCACAGACAGGTGCGCCACGAGTGGGAGCGCCCCCAAGGCCAGCAGACCATAGAGGGCCAACACGCGCCAGGGCCAGGTGACGCACCACCGCCCGACGGTGTCCAACAGCGTTGTCAGCATGGAACCCTCGCCAGGAGGACGTTGCCGCCCAGGGCCCGCACCACCAGAGGTCGCAGGGGCTCAGGCGGTGCCATCGGGGCAGCGCGACGCGCTGCAGTCTCGCATGCGTCCTTTCCACGCATCCCTCCGTGGATGCCGGAGGGGTTATTGTGCCATAGCCAGCGTGGCGGTGTCGAGCACGCCCTCGGGTGGCGGGCGTGCTCTGCCCTCATGGATATTCAACGGGTCGTGGGCGAGAGGGCGCAGGCCCGGGTGCGGGACACACCGCGCCCTGAGGCTGTCTCTGCGTGTGCAGTAGGGGTCTGAGAAACTACAAAAACGTACGAATCATTACCAAAGAGTGTATCACTATACGTTTGTGTTTGTCGCTGCTGCTGCCGCTGCACGTCCTGCTGCCGTGTCCTGCTGTCCTGGAGCCGTCCGGGGCATTTGTGTGTACGCGCGTGTCTATGGGTATGTCTTTTGCACTCTCTCAGAAGGCAGGGATCGCCCAGGAGGTCTGCTCCTGGGCTGGTACACGTGAATCGCTGGTGTGCCAAAGGAGGAGGGCTATGCAGCAGAGGAACAAGAGAAGGATCTGGGGAGGCGGGCGTCCGTGGCGCGGCCTGTTCTACGCCGGCCTGGGTCTCACCGAGTGGGCCTGGCCAGGGCTCGTCGGGGCCGAGGATACCGCTCAACTCAACGCCGGGGATACGGCGTGGGTCTTGATGTCATCAGCCCTGGTGCTGATGATGACCGCGCCTGGCCTGGCGCTGTTCTACGGCGGCCTGGTCCGGCGCAAGAATGTGCTGGCGACGTTGATGCACAGTTTTATTTTACTCGCCATGATCAGTGTGCAATGGGTGTTGTGGGGCTATAGCATCGCGTTTGGCCCCGATATCGGCGGCGTGGTGGGCAATCTGGCCTATGTGGGGCTGACGACCGTGGGGGGCGAGCCCGGCCCCTACGCCAAAACGATTCCCCATCTGGCCTATATGATCTTTCAGGGGATGTTTGCGGCCATTACGCCCGCGTTGATCACCGGCACCTTCGCCGAGCGCATGAAGTTTACGACGTTTCTGGTCTTTGGCCTGCTGTGGGCCACGTGCGTGTATGATCCCCTGGCGCACTGGGTGTGGGGTGGGGGCTGGATGCAGGCCATGGGGGCGCTGGACTTCGCGGGCGGCACCGTGGTGCATATCAGTTCGGGGGTGTCCGCGCTGGTATGCGCGATCGTGGTGGGCAAACGCCACGGCTTTCCCAGCGAATACATGGCGCCGCATAATCTGCCCTTGGTCGTGACCGGGGCCGCGCTGCTGTGGGTCGGCTGGTTTGGGTTCAACGCCGGGAGCGCCCTGGCCGCGGACGGCATTGCCGCGAACGCCTTTGTGACGACGAATACCGCGGCGGCCATGGCCGCGCTGACCTGGATGTTTGCGGAGTGGTACCAGGCGGGCAAACCCACCATGTTGGGCGCCGCCAGTGGCGCGGTGGCTGGTCTCGTGGCCATCACCCCCGGGGCGGGCTTTGTCACCCCGCTCTCCGCCATCCTCATTGGGGGCATCGCCGGCATCCTCTGTTTCTATGCGGTGGTGATGAAACACCGCTTGGGCTATGACGATGCCCTCGATGTCGTGGGTGTGCACGGCATTGGGGGGACCTGGGGCGCGCTCGCGACCGGGGTGTTTGCCTCCAAAGCCGTTAATGCCGCCGGGCGTGATGGCTTGCTGTTCGGCGATGCGGGCACTCTCGGCATCCAGATCATAGCCGTGGTGGCTACGTGGCTGTTTGCCGCGGTCGTCACCTTCATCCTCCTCAAGGGGCTCGACGCCACCATGGGGCTGCGCGTCTCGCTGGAGGAGGAGCAGATGGGGCTCGATCTGAGCCAGCACAACGAAGCCGGCTACACCATGTAGCCTTCGCAGTGTGCCTGGATGCACCCGGGTCCGTCGG